>Ga0182027_10001247_pt1 | contig 42619 bp, 33 predicted proteins | sample 712E1DmetaG_FD_121300 | JGI IMG/M metagenome (GOLD analysis project Ga0182027, IMG submission 121300) | Permafrost microbial communities from Stordalen Mire, Sweden - 712E1D metaG (Illumina Assembly) | ecosystem: Environmental > Terrestrial > Soil > Wetlands > Permafrost | place: Sweden...
CAGCAATGAAATGGCCATCCAGAATTTCAAGAAAGCCATCGAGCTGGCCCCCAACCGCATCATTCATCATCTGCAACTGGCGCATGTCTATAAAATCACCGGCCAGAAAAAGCCGATGCTCGACGAGTTGAAAGCGTGCGCGACTTTTGCGCCGTATGACATGGACGACACCGATGCCCAGCAAATTGCGGCCAAAGTTCTGGAAACCGGCAAATGGCCGTCAGAGTTTTGAGCGTGGCGAGCCTCTTTGGGATCCTCCGGGCCGGCTTGGGACAAACGCAGCACACTGAGCTTGGATTCGCGCCTTGGTTAGTCATTGTCGCTGACATCGGAACAGAATCCAAAACTCTGCCTTGACCTCAAGATGTCACCTTCGCCTCATCCGGCAAAACCCGATCGGGCGCATGAAGCCTTCGGTTCAATGACCATTTTTGGGCCAGAGTTTCGCACAATTGGGTCACTTCGATGTTGTCGAAGGGCTTCTTGAGCACGGCGAGGTTGTTGCGATTGCCCAGTTGGCGCAATATCTCCCCCCACGAATGATCCGAATAAGCGGTGCAGATGACTATTTGCAAGTCTGGATCGGCTTCCCAGAGCCGCGCTATCGTCTCGACCCCGTCCCACCCCGGGGGCATCCGCATATCCACGAAAGCCACCGCGTAGGGACGGCCATGTTCCAAGGCGTGCTGCACTTTGGCCAACCCTTCCTCGCCCTGAAAGGCCGAATCTATTTCAAATCCTTCGTGAGCATCCGGCTGGTTTTTCGCCTCGAAAATGGCGGATTCCAGATCTTCAAACCGGTGGTTGGCTGTGGGCGTCTTCGACAGGATCTTGCGAAAATCCTCATGGATGGTCGGATTGTCATCCACCGCCAACACGCGGCGGTTGATCATGGGATTAAACAGGCTCATGTCGCGGCGCGAGGGGGTGCGACTGGCAATTCAAGGGTAAAGAGCGCGCCGTGGCCCAGGCCATCGCTATGGGCGTGCAATGCCCCGCCCATTTCTTTGGCGGCGAGGGCGGAAGTGTGGAGGCCGAAACCATGGCCATCCTGCTTGGTAGTAAAGCCGTGAGCAAAAATGCGGTTGAGGTTTTCGGGGGCGATGCCGACGCCATTGTCCTGGATTTGAATCTGAACCCGTTTGTCGGTGGGAGCCAGAATGGACACTATCACGCGCTTGACTGGGTTGGGGCAATGGTCCACCGCGTATTTGGCGTTGCGGATGAGGTTGACCAGGATTTGCAAAACCTTGTGCTTGTCCGCCACGACCGGCGGCACGGGCGCAAAGCGCCGCTCCAGGCTCACCCCGTGCCGCGCCAGCGCCTCGGCGTTGATCTGCAGTCCGTCCTCGACCAGTTCTTCCACCGGCACCAGTTCAAGAATCCCGGAAACCTTGGCATATCGCTGCTGCATGGAAATGATGTTGTTGATGTGGCCGATGTGTTTGACCAACGATTCCAATTCGCAGAGTTGGTCGGCCTGCTCGGTGCGCAGCCGGCCCGTCAGTTGAATGAGGAACTCCGGCACCAGCCTGCCTTTGGGGTCGTTCGAGAGATAGTCGCCCAACTGCCCCCGTTTCTCTTCCAGGATGGCCGCCACTTTCTCCAGGCTTGATACTTTGGAGTTTTGCACCATCTCCACGGCCAGGCTGGCGGAGATGTTGACGCTGGTGAGCACGTTGCCGACGTTGTGCAACACGCCGGTGGCCACCTCGGCCATGCCCGCCTGGCGGGAGACGGCCAGCAGACGGCGGTGCAGCGTCTCCTGAATCCGAAACCGCTCCTCGACCAGCGCCGACTGAAGCTGCACCAGAGCCGGCACCGGGATGATGCCCAAGTACTGGTCTTCGGCCCCGATCAAGATGACATCTTCATTGAACGTCTTGCCTTGGCGGCCCAGCGCCGATTCGAGAGCCTGACGCACCGGCGTGCCCTGGCGCAGCAACAACGGGTGCTCGACCAGATGCTCCCGCACCGGGTCCTTGCTGTAGATGGCGAACCCGTAGCGATGGCCCATGAGAAAACCCAGGTGTCCGCGCGAGCACAGCCCCGCCACCTTACCCGCGTCCATCACGGCGCAAAAGTCCTGCTGATGGGCTTGAAATTGTTGATACACCTCCCCCAGCGAAGCGCTCGCGTCGGCCCGCTCCTGGTGCTTCACCAGAGTGAACAGGTCGGTTTGCTCAATGCCAGGCGCCTCCTTGTCGTGTCCGGGATTTTCGGATTCCATGAGATTTACATTCATTGCGTTCTGCTATCGGCGGGAATTTTGGCGTTTTAGTTACAGAAGCGCAACAATTATGGAACAATGTTTTGAACTTGTTCGGGACTGCCAGCGCAATTACCCATGGCATAACTTCCGGGCTATCTGTGCCGCTCCGCGCCGCGCGGGCGACGGAAGCAAATGGCGGGGAAGGCAGGCAAAATCCTTCTCGTTGGGATTTCCAACAGGAATTTGTGCTTGCCAGCCATGTTGTGATTGTGGCACTGTTGTGATGTCAGGAGCCGGGGCGCGACCCATTTTTCCGGCCTGGCAACTTATGACACAACCATTGACTTTTTCGACTTTATGACATTGACCAAAATAGGAATAGGCGTCCTTTGCGTCGCAGCCATGGCTGTCCTGGCTGCGTCAGTGGTCGTTCAACAACAATCCCTGGCACGATTACAAGACGAAAATCAGGAATTGCGGCCCCAAGTGGACCAACTGGCCCGGCTTCAAGCGGAAAACGAGCGGCTTTCCAACATGGTGGCGTTGGCCCGCATTAGTTCCTCGCTCTCCGAAAAACAAGTGCTGGAACTGGCCCGACTGCGGGCGGAAGTTGGAAGACTGCGGACGCAAGGCGATGAAATGGCTAGAATACAGGATGAAAACCGCAACATGCGAACCGGATTCACGGCCCCCGTTTCAGTCCTGAGAGAAAGTCTGGCCAGGGCAAATCGGGACCTGTGCCTCAGCAGCCTCGCCTTAATCCAGGCCGCCAAAGCACAATGGGCGTTGGACAACCACAAACAAGATACCGATACGCCCAGCATGCTCGACATCGCGCCCTATTTCCCAAATGGAAAATTCCCGCTCTGTCCGGAGCGCGGTATTTACATCCCTGGCGCGGTTGGAGAGAATCCGCGATGTAACATTAAGGGACACAGGCTTCCGTGATTTTTCGCGGAGCGGGCAAGTATTCACGCCCATTTTGGGCCGCTGTTGTCCAGCCTTTGACCGAAGGAGCCAGGATTGGCCAATTTGTTACAAAATGATGACCGGATGGACGGAAGACTCACGCATTAGCTGTAAGTGCTTGAACCCAAGTATATTAGCAATCTATTTGACTTAGCCGCAATCAATGTCCAGTGAGCCTGTTTCGATAGGGTGTTCCCCGCGTAATCTCCTAGCTTGTGCAACCAGATGCAGACGCCAACAGATCGAAAGACTCGCAAAAGGAACTCATCGAAGGTCAACCTGACGATTTCCATCATTTTCCACTCGGTGCTGGTCAGCTTTGTGTTGTTCTATGCGGCCCACGAGGGCATGTTGGGCGCGGCGCTCAAGAAGATCACGGTGACCATGGAGCCAAAGGAAAAACCGCCGGAAAAGCCCAAGCCGCCACCACCGCCGCCGGAGACAAAATCATTGGAGGAGAAGAAGCCCGAAGCCGAAACAAAACCGGTTGAGGCCCCCAAGACGGAAGAGGCAAAGACGCCACCGGCGGAGGCTCCGCCGGCTGTAATCGTGGGGACAATGCCGCCACCCGCCGCCATCCCGGCGGATTTTGTGTTCACGGAACCAGGCGCCACGGTGGTCCAAACTGGCGGCGATCCAAGAGAGGTTTACAACAACTTGGTGCAGTACACGTTGCGATCGATCTGGACCTACCCCAGGCAAATGAAGGACTCCGGGATTTTCTCGGAGGTGGAAGTGGCCGTTGATCCCCAGGGCGGCATGACGGTTCGAAACTGGAAACGCAAATCCGGCAATAAGGAGTGGGACGACTCAGTTGAGAAAGTATTTCAGCAAGTTCATAGCATCCGGAGGCCGCCTCCAGCCGGATTTCCGGCCGATGTCTTGGTGCGATTCGATCTGGCTCCTCGCGAAACTTCGTCTCTGCAATAACATTGGCTCGCGAGAACGTGTGCTGCCCCCAAAACGCGATGCCTTTTCCGCCGTGGAAACCGGATGAACGCGGCGGCGAAGTTACAGTTGGGTGAGGGCGAGGCGCACCATTTCTTTTTCTTCAGGCAGCAGCGGGGCCGTGGCGGCGCGGGTCAGCGGTTCCTTGGCGAGGTCCTTGTGGCCGGAGCGAGCTTCAATGACACCGTAATAAGCTGCAATGGAAGGGATTTGGAGATACTCGGTTTTGAGGCCGGCCAGGATTTTGCCTGCCTCATCCGGCTTGCCATGAATCAACAGGGAATAAGCGTAGGTCGAGGCGAAGAATGGATCGTTGGGCGCGGTGTCGAAGGCTTCTTTGGCCAGACGATGGGCCTTATCAAGCTGGCCCCGGTCCAGTTGGGTCTTGCGGAGCAGGATAACATTGGCGAGGTTGTTCTTCAGGCGCGGGTCCGACGGGTTGGAAGCCAGGGTGTTCAGGAGCAGTTCCTGTATTCCACGAGTGTCCCCCTCAGCGTAAAGTTGCGCCACCAATTGGTCTGCGGCCCATCTTTCTTTGGGGAACACCGTGGTGATTTCGCGCAGGATTTCAGTGCGTTCCTGAGTCCAACGCCAGGCAGCAGTCACCTACGCAAGGCGCGACAAACGATCGAGTCGGTGGGACGACTGGCGCAGCGCCTTCTGCCACGCGGTCGCAGCCGCTGGATTTTGTCCAAGAGAACGTTGAGCGCGGGCCTCCAGCGATAGCCTGTAATAATTGAGATCACCCCAATCCTGCTTGCCGATCAGCGCCAGAAGCCCTTTCCAATCGTTGACCGCCATCTGGCAGTCCGTGATGATAAGGGGCACAGGCAAGTTGGTTTGAATCGCAATGGGCAAGGTTTGCAGCCAGCGAAGAGTGTCGGCGGGACTTTCCGCCACGGCCATCCATCGGCCCAGCGCGAAGGCCGAGGCCGGCGATTCTCCAGCCTCCCCTTTAAGAGAGGCCAGCCAGGAGCCGGCTTCAACGCTCTTGGCCTCCCGCAGGAGAATCAGGTGGCCGATCTTGTCGTTGAAGGTGGCGGAAGGGCTTTGGAGGATTTCTTTGGAGCAGGCCAGGGCTTTGGAAATGGACTTGTGCGCCTCGGCATCCTCTGCGAGATAATGAAGCGCCGTGGACCGAAGTGCGGCATTGGCAGCGAGTTGTTCCATAGACAGCCGGGCTGCATTCGCCACTTCCTGGTTGGTCGAGGCCATGTGAATTGTTGCGAGATTCAGCGCCGCGGCCTGGTTGGCGGGTTCCAGACGCAATGCTTCTTTGTAGTGCTTCTCGGCTTCGCCAGCCTTGTTGACACCCCAAGCCAGCGCCCCGGCGAGCCTGTGAAATGTCGCGCTGGTTTTCCCCTTTTCATCCACGCCGACCAAGGCATCGGCTGCTGACGGAAAATCCCGCAATTCCAGGGCGGTTCGTGCCCATGCAAAACGGGCCTGGGCGTCGTTCGGCTTGATCTGCACGGCGCGAATGCGCCAACCAAGGGCGGTCGGAACGCCGGCCTTCTCCAGCATGTCGGCCATCGCCTTCGTCGCCTCCAGGCTGGACGGATTGATTTGCAGCGCGTGCTCAAGGCAAAGAGCGGCATTGTGCATATCCTTCTTCTCCAGGTACTGGTTTGCCTGCCCCACCAATCGGCGTTCCGTGGCGGATTTATAGGCTTTGCGCCCGAACCAGCCGGTCGCGCCCAACGCCGCCATGACCAATGCGAACATCAGTAGTTTCTTTGTCAGACTATTCATAATTCATAAATAATAATTCACCGTTGCCGGTGTCAGGCTGGCACCAAACAAGCGCCGTCCAATTCCACCGTGGTCTGCCGGCCGAGAAAATCCAGCAGCAGCGCCACTCGTTGCTGTCCGGGCATTGCGCGGGTCACCACGGCTTCCAAGCCATGAAAGGGGCCGCCTGAGATTCGAACCAAGTCACCGGGGTTGAAAGAACCTCCAACGATGCACATTTCATTCGGGCCGGACGCGCTCCGCAGGTCTTCGATCACAGAAGCGGGTATCGTCGGGTAGCGGTCGCCAAAATGCACCACTCCGCGAACTGAATGGGCATTCCGAACCCGGCGAAGACAGGACTCCGGGTCGAAGCGGGCGAAGAGATAGTTCTGGAAGAGCGCCTCGGTGGTCCACACCGGTCCAAAACGGGTGGAACGTTTGTAACGAATGCGCGGCAGGAAAACCTCGATTGCCGGGTTCTGCCGGAGTTGTGCCGCCGCGATGTGCTCACGCTTCGGATGCGACCGGAGACAAAACCAAGCTCCCAGCGAGCCACGCGGGGGGCCGACTGTTATACTGCGGAAAGACAAATCTTCCATTTCATCCAAATAATCATGCATAAGGCCAAGACTGTCATTAGAAGAACACAATGCCTGCTTTCGCGGTAATAGATTTGAGGACTCTTATATCAAAGAATACGACATCCGGTTTTGCGACGCTTAATTGTTCAGCCACAAATAATTAGGACAAATCAAGGCTCCAGGCGCCACAGTCTTGCCGCCGCGTGACAAGTCCGCTACAGGAAGTGGAGAGTCGTGTTAATCCGGGGCAACAGCATCCCTTGTCGCATTTCCTCAGAAGTTAAATGTCTTGGTTGGGACATGGATGATATCGAAAGGTTTGAGGTAGAATGGAGAGTCCTCCTGTCCCCGAAGCAGGTTCTTGAGGTTGACGTGGTAAATTTTCTGGCGGCCATCCTCCAAACGCAGCACGGTGACGTCCGACAGTTGGGCGCGGCTGGAATCGAAACCGTCAGCTTCCATAATCGCTTCCAGCACGGTCATGGTGCGCTCGAGCGGGATCTTGCCGGGCCGGATCACGGCTCCCGAGACGTACACACAGGCCGCCGTCGAAACCACTTTCACGGTGATGACGTCGTCTTTCGCCAGCGGCTCGTAGAGCTGGACGAGCTCGGATTGCAGTTGCAAAGGGGTCCTGCCGGAGGATTTAACGGAACCAACGCCTTCGAGGTTCAGTGTGCCATCAAACGAGATTTTCTGCGAGGTGGCATAGTTGGTGTTGTATTGGAACGAGATGGCGACCACGTCTCCTTGCTGGAGTAGGTTGGTTTCCGAGTTGGCAATTTGATTGCCGGGGTTGGGAGGAGCCATGAAGGATGGAGGGGGCGGCGAGGACTCGCAGCCGGCAAAGGCGATGGTCAAAACGGCGAGGGCATCCGCCAGCCACCGTGCCGCGCCGCGAAGGCGGCATGAAGCGGTCGTTTGAGCCGGACTGACATTGGTCGCAAACATGTTCATAGAGTCTCACGGAAGGAGGGTGCCTTTGGGCATTGTCCCATCCCGCCAAACAGACTTGCCATCGGCATCAAACCAGACAGGGTTCGCGTTTCAAGCCGCAAACGCTGGTTCGCGCTGAATTAACCTAACCGTAACGCTACCGGAACGTGTAGGTCAGGTTTAGGGACAGGATGTTCTGCGTGTAATTCCGGCCGGGCAGATCTGACATTCTTTGCCACCGGGAATAATTAATGCTGCCGGCCAGTTTCCGGGTGATCGCCCAGCCCAAAGTCGGACCGCTCCCATAGAAGCTGAAATGTTCCTGCCCGCTTGCGAAGAAGCCCAGAGGTTGGTTGCCCCGGAGATACTCGGCTTGTCCGCCAAGGGTGATCCATTTCGTCAGCGACCATGCGAAGGAGTACGTGGTGGCAAGCTGGTCAACATAGTCGCTTCCCGGATCAACTCCGAGACTGACATCCCGGTGGAGGCTGATGCTGTGTGTAAAAAAATCGTTCAGTTGATGGCTCACGTCCAACCCCACGTAGTACGAACTCAGTGTGGAGCTTGGGGTTGCGCGCACAGCGGCAAGAGGAGCAGGGCCATAGTAAAGATAATAAATTTGGCCGGGAGTCCCAAACGAGAGCCCATTCGTGGACTGTGGGGTTCCGCTTTTAGGTACATCAAAAAAATACTCGGTTGAACCGCCGCGGACCGTCGCGCGAATGGCTTTTGTCACCTGCCATTCGCCGTAGAGGCCCAAGCTGAGGTTTTTGTCGTCGCTCTGGAGGGACTGTTCGTAGCGGGTGAGGCCGCCGCTGGCCTCAATGCCTGCCTGGGTCGCTTCGGCGAAGCGCCAGCCGCCGCGCGCAAAGAGATATTCCGAGGAGCGGTTCAGATACTGAAAACTGCTGGAGGTGGAGAGATAATCGTCGTGGCTGTAGCCGGCCTGAAGCTCCCATCGGCCTGGCTCCCAGGTGACCCGCGTGCCGACCGTGTTTTCGAGGCGCGGCAGAGTTGCCACATTGACTAGCGCCGGTTCCTGGACAACCTGCTGCGAATAGCTGACTTGATCAAACAGCGCGAGATTTCCGTCCGTAAAACTGACCCGGTAGGACAGCGCCGAATTAGGCGTGACTTCAAGGCCGCCGTTCTCGGAGTTCTTGAAGTAATGCACGTAGCCAATCCCGGCGCCGAATTGCAGCAGCGATTGGTCGGTCGCTCCCCAGGCCAGCGCAAGATTTGCGCCTGCATGCGAGATGACATCGGCTTGGGGGGCGGTTTGAGAGCCGTTGATATTGTCATTGAAGGTAGCGCCGGCGTTGAGGCTGGACGAAAGCTGAAATGGACCGAAATGCGACTGATCCGGAGCCGCAAGGCCCATCCTGATTTGCGGAGGAGCAATGGCGCGGTCAATCGAAAGGGCGCTCAACAGCGCATCCTGGCCGTTCGCGCAGGCGGCGAAAGCCATTACACCGGCAACCACGCCGCCAATTCTTGGGAAGCGGGCATGAAAGGTCGCGGCAGGGCGATGTCGTCCCACATTCAGCGTGTCGCGGCGCGGTTCAGCGGCCAGGGTCATGGAGCCACTTTTCCGGCGGGGCCGGCTGGCGCCGCCAAAGACCGCGCCATTTGCCTGACCGCAACTTTGAGCAGGGGATGCCGCGGGTCGCTCGAATTGACGCTTAATTCCAATGGCTGGCCGGGATCGGGTGCGAATCCCTCCGGGAAGGCAACGGTTGCCTGAAATTGTTTGCCGGGTTTGACCTCCTTCAGACTGACTTTGGCTTCCTTGGTGTTGACGAGAGCGTTGCTCAGGGTGAGAGCGTTCGGGCCATTGTTGATGAAGTTGATCTGAACCGTGAGCGACTTTGCCAGGGGCGCCGGCGGAAGACTGATCTCCGGCGGGATGACCGATATGGCCGGGACGATGCTGATAAAAGCGGGCACGGTGAGAGAGGGAGTGCTCGTAAAGGAAGTTTGGACTGTTACCAGCAGCGCGACGCTTTCTTGTGGAAGCGGCTGGACGGTGGAGAGGACCAGCCGAAATTCCTTGCCGGGCACAGTGGTTTGCAATTCCGCTTTCAAAGCCGGATGACTGCTCTTGGGATCAGAAAGCACCAGGGGCCGGTCCGTTTTATTGACGATCAAGACGGTCATGGTGGCGTTTGGAAGATCGGGACTGCATTGGAAAAAGGCGTTGGTGGGAGTGATCTCAATCGCCTTTACGAGAGCGCCCGTAACTTGAAGATGCGCCACAGGGCGGGACTTATCATTGCTGGTGACCGTCACGGCCATGGCCTTGGCGCCAGCCGCCAAAGCTTTCGTTATGACTTGCATGGGGATGGAGCCAGCCTGCCCTGGGGCCACCTCCCGTGACCAATCGCCCGCCGTCACGCATCCGCCGCTTCCGACGACATTGCTCACAACGAGCGTGCCGGCGCCGGTATTGGTGAAAAAGAAGGTCAATGGCACAACGTCGCCCACGTCTGCCTCACCGAAGTTATAGTTGGTGGCGGAGAATGTCATTGCCGGGCCGGAGGAATTCGTCTGGCCGGCCCGGGCGGCCTGGTTTGTGGCAGGCGCGGCGGAGGCGGGCGAGATTCCGGCGATTGAGGCGGCCAAGGTCGCGAGCAAACTCACTGTCGTTCTAATCATAGGCCACCCCTTGTACCGAAACAACGCCAACTCGGCAAATGACGAATGCGTTACATTCGACGGTGTTGGATATTCACCGTTTTGCCAGAGCAGCAATCCTTCCCATCGCCTTGGGCGATTGGTGAAGAACTCCAGACGCGTGAATCCCGCCGGCGAGACGCCGGCGGAGGCGACCGAAACGATCGTGCTCCCGAAAAGTCGCGTGGGGTCGGGGTGAAAAACGCGCGGGTGAGGAATAATGGTTCCCAAAAGAGGTTACGGACCCCATTTTGTTTGTGAAGAACCGTTGACAAGACGGGTAATTGTCGCCTGCATCTCGCCCGAATGTTGAAAAAAGGGCTTATTCCCAAAGGTCTTTGTTCGTTTCCGATTGCGAGCCGATTTTAGACATCGGTGTCCTATCTTGAGGCGCGCATCTTTTTCAGATCGGTAAGCTCGTGCTCAGTTGTGAGGGGAATATGCCCCCTCACAACGGCAACGACAAAACAACAGTAACTGCAAGAAATTGAACAACGCTATGAAAATATTGAGTAAAACATTGATGCTCGCGACTGCGGGCGCGGCCATGGTCGCCCTCCAGGCGCAGGCGCAGACCGCTTGGGCCCCTGGTGATCTCCTGCTGGATTTCCGCCTTGCTTCCGGCGGCGGGTCGGACGTCGAAATTAACCTCGGCGCGTTTAGCAGCCTCAGCAGTTTTCCGACGCTGAACGGGGACGTGAATCTGAGCCAGTTCCTTCCCGACATCACTGGCGCCTATAGCGGCAGCCTGAGCGGTTTGGATTGGTCTGTGGTTGGAGCCAGCGCGGCCGGCGACAACCTCTGGATGACGAAAATCCGTCCTTCCTCCAGCCCCAATTACAACAATCCAGCGGTGGACGCCAGCACCCCGTGGGTGAACAAGTCCGCTTCTGTAAACTCTTCCACCGTCACGAAGATCAACGGCATTGGCAGCGGAGCCAACGGCGGCACGTCGGATGGCACTGGAGCGGCCACTGTGAGTGACGGCTCCGCCTTCTCCTACCACACCCTTGTCGGGACTGGCACTTTCGGTGGAGTTTTCCAAGGCAACGTGGAAGCCGGGACCGGCACCTTCACGACCGGCTCCGTCGTGCGGGACGACTTCTATGCCATGACCGCCGGCGCCAGTGGCAACGCCAATTACCTCGGTTACTTCGAATTGAACGACATCGGCGGCACTGAGGAGTTGCTCTTTGTGCCCGCTCCAGAACCGATGACCTACGGTCTGTTGTCCGGCATTGGACTTCTGGCTTTCAGCCTCCGTCAACAAATCCGCCGGTTCCGCGCGTAAGCGGCTGGCTTTTGAAAACAAGAACAACTGAAAATAGACAAAATAAGAAAGAGACAAAATGAAAAAGTATATTGCAATCCCCCTCGTGGCGTTGAGCTTGGCCACTCCGGCTATGGCTGCCATCACACAGATCTACGTCAACGGTTCCACCGCGACCCGGACGGACGTGTACTATGCCCTGGCCAAGAAATTGGCCGGCAGCGTTGACTACGCCGTCAAGGGCGCTCATGGTGACAACTACTTCACCTTCCGCGGCGACTGGCCGGCGGATGGCTCGGCCCTGGCTGGTCAGGAAGTTGAGATCTACTACTCGGCCAATGGTTCCGCGGCTGGAATTGGCCACATTGTCGCCGCTGACAATGTGAGTTTCATTGACCTGACTGGCGCCAGCTTCAACCATGCGGCGACGGTGGCGTTTTCGGACGTGTTCCAAGACTCCACAACGTATAACGGCGACGTCCAAGAAACGGCCATCGGCGTGATCACGTTCACGTTCGCCAGGAGCGTCAACGCCCCTGCGACCCTCGTGAACGTCACCGACCAGAACTTCGCCTCGCTGTGGAGTTTTGGAAGTTGCTCGCTGGATCTGTTCACCGGTCTCCCGGCCGATGTCGGCACTACGGTGTATTGCACTGGCCGTGACGACGGCTCCGGCACCCGGATCACGACGCTGGCGGAAACCGGCTACGGCATTGGCAACGGCGTCCAACAGAATTACAATGCTGTTGGCTTTGTCCAAAATGCCGATCAATCCAAGACCCGTGGCGCCAACGGCGCAGTCTGGAAGGCCTTTGGCATCGCGGATCCCGATGGCGAGTTCCTCGGTGATGGCTGGTCCAGCGGCGGCAGCGTGAAAGCTGATCTCCAGAACGCCGGAGTCCCCCTGGCCGCCGGCGCCGGCATTGGTTATGTGGGACTGAATGACACCCCTGGAGGAGGGCTGCAGATTGAGTATAACGGCTATCTGTTTAGCCCTGCGAATGTCCAACAAGGCAATTATACCTTGTGGGGCTACGAACACTGCGACGTCACCGGTGGGAATGCCGCTGCAAACAACTTCCAAAGCGCGTTTCCGGCTGCGTTCGACAACCTGTTGACTGGCGCTCCGTACACGGCTGCCGCACCCGCGGATGGTGGCACTTATACGCCCGGCGCGGCCACGTTATCTCTGAATTCGATGGACTGCTTCCGGAACGACGATGGCGCGCATGTGTTCCACAACTAGGAAATTTCCCTGGTAGTCAGGAACAGAAATCAGTAACGTCATGTGCGGGCCTGCAAAGGCCCGCACTTCTTCAATTTATCAATATGCGTGATATTCTCAGGTATGTCGCGGCCGGCATTGCTTTGTTGACCGTTGCGCCGTTGGAAGGCCGCGCCCAGACTCTTGTCGCAGCGCCGATGGCGGTACAGAAACAGATGGGGCTGACCAATGAGGAAACCCGCCTCAGCTACGCGCTGGGAGTGATTTTCGGCACCGGGATGCAGCACGACGGCTTCAAAGTGGACGTGGAGGTGGTGTCGCGCGGCATTCAAGACGGGATGGCGGCGACGAACCTGATGGCCGCTCAAAATCAGGCGCGCGGCGTGCTGGCGGATTACCGGAAAGAAATGGATGCCAAGGAGGTTCAGGAGCGGCTGGAGTTGGCGCGCCAGAACCGGGAACAGGGGAAGAGGTTTTGCGAAACCAACGCCTACCGGGAGGGAGTGTCGGCGCTTCCCAGCGGGCTGCAATTCAGGGTCTTGAAGAGCGGGGAGGGTCCTTGGGTGGATCCAAAAATGATCGTCAAGACGATTTGGCGCGGGACTCTGATTGACGGCACGGAATTTCAGGACACCCGCAAGCAATTGTTGGGGAGTGAATTTGATTTTGAGAAGCAGCAAGTGATCGCCGGGCTGAAGGAGGCCCTGCCATTGATGCATGTGGGAGACCGATGGGAACTGGTCCTGCCTCCCGACATTGCCTACGGGAACGCCGGGTATTTGAACGGCATTCCTCCCGGAGCCACCCTGATCTACGACTTGGAAGTGGCGGGTTTGGAATTTCCTTTGGCGGACTTGATAACCGGAGCGTCCAGCGTGTCCGCTGACGCCAGCAGTGTGGCCGCGCCAGACACAACTAAATTGAAATGATGGTTTTGCGAGTATGAGATCAATCCAGTCCTTGCTCCCCGGCGTCGTGTTGTTATGCTTTGTTCAGGCATCGCTTTTTGCGGACGGCGACGGTTTGGGCCGTTACTCGGTTATTGCGCAACGGAACACATTTGGCCTTGCGGCGCCCCCAGTCCATCAATCCGCCGTGCCCAAATCCCCTGAATTGCCACAGATCAACCTGAGCGGGTTTGCCAGTGTCGGCATTGAAGCGCGGGCGTTTCTGGTGATCCACCCCAGGGACTCGGAAGCGCCCCATGGATCCCGGAACAGAAGCCCCGAATACCTAAGTCTGGCTAAAGGCGAAAAGGCAGGGGCGGTGGAGTTGCTCAGAATTGATGAGGCGGAGGAACTGGTCGAAATCCTCTATGCAGGAATACCGGTGACTCTAACTATGAAAGCGAACGGCAATGGCAGCGGTGGAGACGCCGGCAGCGGCCAGGCTGCCAGTCTGACCGGCGCACAGGCCATCGGCCCATTGCGGCGGAACGCCGGTCTCATCGCCGCACCGTTCAACCAGAAGACGCCTGGGGGGGATTACGCCGGTTCCGGGCCGTTTGTTGCGGGGGGCGCTCGGCTCGGCTCGGTCGGCGCGGCTCATCTGGATCGTCCGATGGGGGGAGCGGCCAGCGATGCTTCGCAGTCAACTTACGAGGAAACCGTGGCCAACGGGCCTCCCGCTCTGAGCAATAGCAATGGCGCGGCCGCGAGCGCGGCCCCGCCAGCCGAACGGACAAGAGCGCAGAACCCCCGGGTTTATGCGGCGACCAAGTACGGATATCCTCCAGATCTTCAATGAGGTCCGAGTGCAATGGCCTTCCCGAATATGACGTAATGCGTCAGTGGCGCAGGGGAGAGGCAGGGCGGGCAGTCACCTGCCCGCCGCACGACGGCGGTGCAACGTTGGTTCCTCTGCCAATGCCCGACGGCGGGCAGGGGACTGCCCGCCCTGCCATCTATCACCGACGCATTACATTATGACAAACCCGCAACTGTACTAGACGGAGAGGTTAATTGTTGCTCACAATCCGTATAACATACTGACATTCAATCTTTTATGACCGGAATAATCATGTCTGCATTTTTGTGGTTGAAGTCTCCAATCGTCAGGTCAAGTCGGGGAGCCGAAGGCATACTCGCTGCCGCTTGAGGTCTGATGGGGATGGCTGGATATGAATTATTGAACATCAATAAACAAAATGAACGAGACACGAACTTTCTTCCGGGGTGGCGCGGCGCGGCTTTTGGCGGCAACGGCCGGACTATGCCTGTTCAGCCTGTCTGCCACGGCATTTGAGTGGAACTTGGGGGACCTGGTCATTGGGTTCCGCCAGCCCAGCGGCAGTTACGAATTGGTGGTGGATTTGGGTTCGCCGACCAATTTTTCCTCATTGGCCGCCGGCACAACGATGACAATCACGAACTACAGCCAACAGACGCTGGATTACGCGTTTTCAGATCTTTCGGATGTGGATTGGTCCGTGTTTGACACCACGCTCTCCGAAACGATCGGTAACTACGTGGCTGAAACCGAATGGGCGACGAAAGGCAGGACGGCGCAGCAGCAGCAGACGGCGCCATGGGTGCGCCACAGTGCGAGCACTCAGTCAGTATCGGCGCAGAATATGAACGCGGTCGGCAACGACGCTGCAAACCGATACGCCAATAATCTTCCCGTGGACGGCGTTATCAACACCGCCACCTCGATTGTCATTCCGGCCGGCAATGCCAATGGCTACGAGAACTTTGTCGGCACGGGCAACTTCAAGGGGAATTTTCAAGGGGTCGTCGAGGCGACGACGCCGTCCGGCTTTGTTGGAACCAATTTTGTGCGCGCGGATCTTTACTACCTGCCTCCGGGAAGCGGCAATGGGACTTATTGGGGCTATTTCCAACTGAACGCCAGCGGTTCAATGACCTTCACCGCCGCGAGCACCATTTTGCCGCCCCCGGCGCTCACGGCCATTTCGCCGGCCAACGGAGTGCCCGCCGGAGGCACTTTTGCCACGTTGACCGGATCGAATTTTGTTTCCGGCGTAACGGTTAGCTTTGGCTCATTGGCTGCGTCCTCCGTCAACTTCAGCAACTCCACGCTGATTACCGCGGTCGCGCCCGCCGCCAGCGCCGGCGCGGTGAACGTGACCGTGACCAATCCTGACACCCAAACGTCCACGCTGACGAACGGGTTCACTTATGCGGTTGCGGCCTCACCTCCCCGGCCGAAGATCAGCACGGCGACGATATCAGGCGCCAATCTCGTATTAATCACTGCCGGCTCCACCAACGCCAGTTGCCGGTTGCTGACCTCGACCAATCCAGCGAGCGCCATGGCGAATTGGACGCCTGTGGCCACAAATGCGGTTGGCGCGGGCGGTCTGTTCACCAACACAATTCCGATAACCCGGGCCGAGCCGCAACGGTATTTTCTCATTTCCATACCGTAGTTGCAGAAACGGCGGGGCGAGGCGCCCGCCCGCCTTGCGCCGTCCTGCGCCCGCCCTCGTTCTCAGGAAGGCCAGGACAGTTTGACTTTCTGGGGTGATCGCCGCCCAACATTGTCACGGTGAACAATTCGTATCAGAAATGTCACAGGATCGCCGCTTGGTTGTAGTTTGTTTCTGTATAATCCGTTTGTGCAAATGGCTTTGAACGATCCGATTCACCTGTCCAAGTTTGACAAGGTTGCTCTCAGCGGAACCGAGTGGCCGCTGCTGGCGAATGATTGGGTACTGCTGCAGTTGTGCAAAGGAGTCGCTTATGCCCGTCGCGGCGCGACGAACGTCGAAGTCCAGACCGGAGGAGTCATCGTTTGCCCGCCGGGTTCGGCCATGACGATTCTGGCGAGCGTGTTGGGGCCGGCTCACTTTCGCGGGATGAATATCCGGCTCAGTTCGTTGAGCGGCTTTCTGACCTCCATCGAGCGGGAATGTCTTGAGACGCATGTGGCCCGCCAGTGCGCTCCCTTTCTGTACCTGCCTGCGGACCACGTTCTGGCAGGCCGATTGGCCTCGGTATTCCAACAGGACGGCCCGCTGACCCTTTTGAACCGGCTGGCCTTTGTGCAGTCGTTTGCCGAGCTGCTGGCCCCGCAACTAAACGAGGCCGTGAGCAAAGGGGAGACGATCGAGCATGACGGTCGAACGCGCCTGCGTCAATTCCTGAGCCAGATTCCAGAATCGGAACTGGCGGACATGTCGCTCCCGCAACTGGGCAAGCACCTGCACTGCTGCGAAAGGCATGCCAGCCGGATATTTCGGGAAGTGTGCGGTCGCAGCTTCCGGTCGTACACTTCGGAATTGCGCCTTGAGAAGGCGTGCCGCCTGCTGACTCAAAGCAATCGCAAGATCATTGATATTGCCCTGGAGAGCGGACACAACTCGCTGGCCTTGTTTAATTACGTTTTTAAGAAACGGTTTCAAATGACACCGACGGAATGGCGGGAACGGAACGCGACTCGTCCCCGCGTGGCCAAACCGCGTTCCATCATGCAGTGTGCCGCCGCATTGGCGGTGCTGCTCTACGGTCTGGTGGGACTGCCCATTGCGGGCATCGCCGCGCCCCAAGCGGACGGCGGCAGCACAAACCAGACCCGGAACGCGCCGGCAACCAACGCTCCGGCGCAAGCCGCGCCTCGGTTCAAGGTGGACCGGTATGAAGCGAAAGGGAACACGCTGCTTTCGAGTAATGTTCTTTCCAGAGTTCTTTCCCCCTACACGGGCGAGGAGGTGGACCTCGATACTGTCAAGAAGGCATGGGCAGCATTGCGACTGGAATATAAGGACCGCGGGTATCCGACGGTCGGAGTGGTGTTGCCGCCGCAGCAGGTCACCAACGGAATCATATTTTTTGAGGTGACGGAGGGAACACTTGCCGAGGTCAAAGTGTTGAACAACCATTTCTACAGTTCAAACAACATCATGCGCGCGTTGCCGGACTTAGTATTCGGCGCAGGCGCTCCCATCCTGAATGGAAAGGCCTTTCAAGCGCAGGTGGATCGGGCGAATTCGAATCCAGACCGGCAAATTTCCCCGGAAGTGCGGCCCGGCCCGGAGCCAGGAACGACGGCACTCATACTCGATGTGAAAGACCGGCTCCCACTGCATGCCCGGTTTGAATGGGATAACTACAGCGCGCCGGGCACACCCGAGCAGCGGGTCAATGCGAATGTATCGTACGACAATTTGTGGCAACTTGACCATAGCATGGGGTTTCAATACGGCTTCAGCCCCGAGAAAATGAAAGAATCGCTGGACGTGCCACAATTGCCAATGTCCCCGATCGACTGGCCGGAGATTTCCTATTACAGCGCATTCTACCGGGCGCCATTGGGACCGCCCGAGTCCGTCGAGGATCAAATTGCTCAAGATCAATCCCGCTTTGGGTACAATGAAACGACCCGGCAATTCGAGGTCCCGCCGGCGAGCGGCCGCCCGGAACTCATCTTCTATGGCACGCGTTCCACGACAGAGAGTTCCATTCCCGGCGGCCCGCGGGAGTTTGTTGTCACCAACAGCCCCTTGTTGACGATTGAACAACAGGCCTTCCCCGGATTCCAACTGACGTATCAAATGACTGCTGGCGGACGGTTCACTGCGCCATTGCCATCGGTTGGAGGTGTCCTCTCCAGCGTGAGCATCGGGTTGGACTACAAATTTTTCAGGATGGTGACGCTGGCGACCAATTATTTTTACGAAACCTACGTCAGCACCAATCTCACGACATCACCTCCGGTCGTCACCACCAATCACACCGACCTCCCCATCATTCAGAACCGACTCCCGTCGGTGACATACATGCCGTTTTTCTTGGGCTGGAACGGCTCACGGTCCGATAAATGGGGCCAGTTGGACAGCAGTCTTTCACTGGCGGTGGGCACTGGAGGAGAATGGTTCACTGGAGATAGAAGTTTTCCCCTGGCGTTCGCAGGGGCGGGCACGAAGCCGTCCAGCACCTCGTTCCTGGTCGTGCGTCCGCAGTTGTCCCGCACCCAGAAGTTATTCGACAACTACACACTGTATGGGAACCTGAGCGGGCAATGGGCGGACGAGCCGCTGATCAACCTTGAGCAGTTCGCCCTGGGCGGCGCTTCCTCGGTTCGGGGATACAAAGAAGGGGAGTTCTACGCTGACACCGGCTGGCTGGCGCAGGGAGAGCTTCGTTCGCCCATCTACTGGATGGGCAAGCTCGGGGGAGGCAAAGTATTCGGGGCTGGATTCACCGGGTTCACGGATTTTGGCCGGGGCTATTTGCTGGACGCGGCGGCCGGGAAGAAGCTCGATCAGTCGCTCTGGGGCGCCGGAGCGGGCTTGAATTTTCATCTTGGCCCTTACGTGGAAAGCCATCTGACGTTTGCCTGGGCTTTGCTGGATAGCACCTTTACCAGGATAGGGGAAGAACGAACCACGTTCAGTCTGAGCGCTCAATTCTGAATCCCAATCAGAGACTTTTATGAACGCAAGAATATGAAACCTCAATTCAACTTTCAAAACCTTCGAGTTTTGGTCTTGTGGTCACTTGTCCTGGCTGGCTTCGACGGTTACAGCAATCCGCAAGGCATGACCGTGGTCACGGGTTCCGCGCGGGCGCAGCAGCAGGGCAACCAGTTGCAGATCACCATGTCCCAAAACACCTTTCTGCAATGGAACAGCTTTAATATCGCCGCCGGAGAAACCACGGTTTTTCAACAGCCGTCGGCTTCCTCGGTGGTTTGGAATAACATTCAGGATGCCAACCCATCGGCGATTTATGGCTCGCTCCACGCCAACGGCGTTGTTGTTTTGCAAAATCAGAGCGGGTTTTACTTTGGCCCCAACTCCTTTGTCAGCGCCGCAGGGCTGGTTGTCACCACCACTCCATTCGAGCCGGGGTTTTCGGGTGGCAGCGGCGTCTGGACTTTTGACGGTCCGCCAGTTTCCAGGCCAATCGTGAACTATGGCCATCTGGAAACCAAATCGGGGGGATCGCTTTTCTTGATCTCCAAGCAAATCGAAAATCACGGCACAATCGAAGCTCAGGGCGGAACGGTGGGGTTGCTTGCCGGCCAGGAGGTGCTGATTTCCGACCGGCCGGACGGTTCGGGTCTCAGTGCGCGTGTCCGCTTGCCCGAAGGCAGCGTGGATAACCAGGGCCGCATTATCGCCGACGCCGGCTCCATCCTTTTGCAAGCGCAAAACGTCAACCAAAGTGGGTTGATCCAGGCCAATTCGGTGCGGGAACACAACGGAACCATCGAATTGTTTGCGTCCTATAACGTCCAATTGGCGGGCACCTCGGTCATCGAAGCCAACGGCGGCGCGCAAGGCACAAGTCCCGGAGGCAGCGTGACCCTCCAATCGGGCAACACATTTGGTGACGCGTCCGGTTCCACCATCAGCGTCGCCGGCGGGGCGCTAGGCGGCGCGGGCGGGGTGGTGGAAATTTCCGCGCCGGTGATGCCGGCCATCAACTCGGTGATTGACGGCCACGCGAATGCAGGCGGCCCGGGCGGGGGGCTGAGGATTGATCCGGTCAACATCATCCTCGGCAACAGCGGCACGGGCAGCGCGGGATCGGGCACGGTTGCCTCAGGCAGTTCACCTGCCGCGCTCAACTTGAATGTGAATTCCGCCTTCACAGGATTTTCGAAGATTGATCTTCAGGCCACGGGAAACATCACGCTCTCGGACGGGGTGACCTGGGACTTGGCCGCCAGCACCGGCATCAGCACGCCGGGAAGCCAACTGACCCTGGAAGCCAGCGGCAATATCCTTATCGGAACCAGCCGGGGTGCCAATCTGACGGCGGACGCGGGCTGGTCGTTGACTCTGGAAGCGGGGCGAAACTTCAGCGTCGCTAATACGGTTGTTCCCGGCGTGCCTAATACCGCCGCAGCGGGCACGGTGAACTCCGGCGTCGGCAACATCACTCTGGCCGGCAGCGGAACGATCCAGGCCCAGGATGGTTCCATCAGCCTTTTGGCCGGCAACGGTGTCACGGTGGGAAGCGGCGCGATACGGACGGTAGGCGGTGGCAACATCAGCGTTCAGACATTGGCCGGAAGCGTCAACTGCGGTTCCAGTGCCAATGGGTTCCTTTTTGGCACAACCGGGGTTGGGTACACGCCTGCTCCCCAACTGGGCGGCATCAGCACGGCCGCGGGTGGCAACGTAGCGATCAATTCCGGGGGGAACGTCACCGCATTTTTGCCTGTGGCCAGCACCTCAACCACGCTGCCGGATGCCGGGACAGGCGCTTTCGGCAGCGAGCCGGGAAATGTAACCATTGACGCGGCTGGGAACATCACGGGACATTATGTATTGGTGAATGGGACGGGAACTGTCCAAGCGGGTGAAAACGCGGGTACTTCCAGCACACAGCTTGCGTTGAGTCTGGTAAAAGGCTCGTGGTCGGTTACGGCTGGCAATTCCATTGATCTTCAAGAGGTTCGAAATCCAAACGGAGTTTTCAATGCCGCTCTACCTGTCGGAAACCCATTCCGATTTCACTTTGACTACGATCCCAACGCCTCAGTGACTTTGGATGCCGACAATCAAATCATTCTTTCCGATGCCAACCTGCCCAGGAATGCGAGTGACAGACAGTTGACAGTGGTGTACCCGCCGAGCCTGACTCTGGAGGCAGGGGCTGGCGGAATTCTATTGGGAGGGAACGTTACGCTGTTTCCATCGGCGGTCGGTTCGTTGGATATTACGACGGTGAGCGGGGGGGATCTTGGAAGCACCATCCTCAATACGGCGCGGTATCTGGTGCTCTCCGACTCGGACAAGCGACAATGGACGTCGGCCTCTGATTTCACCTCATCCGACCGCGGGGCAAACATTATTCACCTGAATGACGATTTACCGGTGACAATTGATATTTCTGGGACGATGCGGGACATGAATATTGTATCGTCAGAACCGTTGCAGATCACGGTGGACGGGATAGCGTCCGATCTGTCGGGCCAACCCTACAGCATTTTCAACTGCAGTCTTTCGGCGGAGAATCTGAGGCCGACAGATCAGACGACGATCACCGCCGCGGGGCCGATTCGGATTCGGAGCACTTACACATTCGAGACAGTTCCGCTTTCGGATGCCGCCCCCAATATCAGCCTGCTGGCGCAAGCGACGGATCTTACCGCGAGCGCTCTGGCAAATGAGTTCTTCTACATCCCTTCGACCCGGCAGTTGGGCTTCGACGGAATTATGTCAAAAAGCCAGCTAAACGCGCTTCTGAACATGACCGTTAAGAACCCCGACGGCACCACTACGGCTGAAACGTTTGTGGATGCGGCCATCATCAATAAGTTGTACACGGACAGCAACGAGGACGTGCCGTCCAGCCCGGTTGATGGCATCCAAGTGTCTGGGCCGGGAACGCTCACCATCAAGGCGGCCTCAATGGATTTGGGGACCGCGCAAGGCATTCGCACCACCGGCATAGCCACAGCCAAACCAAACCCGGCCCTCATTCCTTGCACTCCAGCCGGCTCCGGCGCGAGTATCAATATCTCGCTGGCCGGAAACTTGGATATGTTCTCCTCAAGCATTATTTCCGAGTATGGCGGCGATGTGAACATTTCAGCGGGAGGCGGGATAAACATTGGGACGCAGGAACCAATCGGAGCAAGCGAGTTGCCGCGCGGCATCATAAGTTTGTGGGGCGGCAACATCAATGTCATCGCGAACGGGAACGTGGAGGTGAACGGCTCGCGCATTGCTTCCTATGACGGAGGGAGCATTTTTGTCGAGTCGCAGGAAGGAAATGTGGATGCCGGAAAGGGCGGTGCGGGATCCGTGACGGTCACCAAACCCTACGTCAATGCCCAGGGAAACGCCGCCAGTCTGATTGTGGCCATTCCGGGCAGCGGGATTATTGCGACGACCTTTCCTGTTCTGGCTCCCGGCGAGCATCCTCCCCGGCTTGGAAATATCACAATCGATACGCCCATGGGCGACATCACGGCCAGCCAGGGGGGCGTGGTGCAGATCCCTCTGGGGCCAACCGCTCCAGGAGAGGCCACCATCAATTTGACGGCTGGCAGTGTGGATAGTGATGGCAAAGTCCACGTTGGCAACATTGATGCCTCTGACTCTGGAGTGATTGGCAGGCAGGTCAATCTAAACGCAACGGGCAATATCGAGGGCTTGGTCGTGGCCAGTCAGGGAGTGAATATCAGTTCCCGGCAAAATATCAACGTGACCGTTCTGGCGCAGGGAGGGGTTAGCGTCAATGCGGGCGGCACGGTCAGCGGCACCATCGCCGGCACCGGGAGCGTTGACGTGAGCGGTGGCGACGTCAGCGCAGCCCTCTCGGGCGGCAGTGTCAGCACTGGCGGCAACCTCTCCGGGGCGGCGACCGCAAGCACTGGCGCGGGCGCATCTCCTTCCGCCGCCGCCACCGCCGCTCAGGCGGTCCAGGAAACGGCGCTGGCTGGGGCGGGAGCAGCCGGAACGGGGGACGACAGCGATGAAACCCGGCGGAACAAAGAGCACGCTCAACTAAGCGAATATGTTGGCCGCGTGACAGTCACCCCCGAGAAATAAGTTCCGCAAGGACCCAGCATGGTCACCCATCGTTCCATCGGCATCCGCCTGCTTGCCTCATTGTGGCAACTGGTCATGGTCACAGCCAGTTTTTGGGGCTGGCTTTTCATCTGGCAAAACACCGCGCTCGACGAACGGGCCACCTTGGCTCGTTACCTTGTTTACAATGAATTCCTGCTGGTGGGCATTCTGTTCGGCGTCGGCGGCAACCGGGAAACGCACATGCAACACGAATGGGTGGTGGCCAACCGGCGCAGCGTCCGCCAAGCCTTCCTGGGGTTGTTCTGTGTTTTCGTAGTCTTTTTTGTCGCAAAGGACGCATCCGCCTCGCGCTCCTTCTTTTTCAGTTATGTTCCTTGCCTCTACTTGACGCTTCTTTTTTCCAACTACCTCTTGCCACGGTTCCTCAGCAAATGGTCGTTCTCCGGAGACCGCCAGGAACGGGTCGCGCTGGCTGGAACGCTGGAGCAGGCCGACCGGCTCAAGCCGTGGCTGGAGAAGAAGAGTCTGGTCGGCTTTCACACGGTTGGCATGGTTTGTCTCGAGACAACTCCCGGGACAGCCCCTGCATTCCCAGTGCTGGGGACCCTTGACCGCATGGGGGAAATTTTGCGCGAACACTCCATCACGCAATTGATCGTGCTGGACTTGTCGTTGGGCAGCCTTTGGTTGAGGCGGCTGACGCAATTGTGCGAAGAGACCGCGGTGCGGATGCTCGTGTTGCACGACCTCAACAATTACTTCAACCACCCTACGACGACCTTCGAGGATGACGGGCTGTGGTTGATTGGTTTGCGGGACGAGCCTTTGGAAAGTCCACTGAACCGGTTTCTCAAGCGGATTTTGGACTTAACGGTGGCTGTGCCAGTGGTGGTCCTAATTCTTCCGTTCACGACCATCCTGGTGTGGGTTCTGCACCGGTTGCAATCGCCTGGTCCGGTGTTCTTCAAGCAGATCCGCACGGGGATGATGGGCCGGCCCTTCACCATGTACAAATACCGGACCATGCACATAAATCATAACAATGAGGCCAAGCAAGCGTCCCAAGACGACCCGCGCATTTTTCCGGCAGGCCGCTGGATGCGAAAGATCAGCATGGACGAACTGCCGCAGTTTTTGAACGTGGTGGTTGGTAACATGAGCATCGTGGGGCCCCGGCCATACCTCCCGAAACATGAGGAGATGTTCATCCGGGTGATGCGGAAGTACTTGATCCGCAAGTTTATTCGGCCTGGTGTCAGTGGATGGGCGCAAGCCAACGGCTTTCGTGGGGAAATTCACACGGAGGCCGACATTCAGAAACGGGTGGAGGCGGACATTTATTACCTGGAAAACTGGTCTTTCAGCCTGGATTGTCTGGTGATCCTCAAGACCATCAAGCATTGCATTTTTCCGCCCTCCGCCGCCTATTGAGAAAAGGAACGACGCACCAGCTCCACCCAGTTTTCCATGAACAGCTTGACCAAACCAGCGTTTCGCAAAGGTTCACGCAATTGAAACAAGGATGTCGCTAAATAGCCATGAGAACCCGTTACGCTGAAACTTCCGTTCCATTCAGACAAATGGCGTGGAAGCGGCAAAGGGAACGAGACCCGGACTTGCGAGTCCGGCAGCAGATCTGCGAGTTCTGACTGCGCCCAAAAATGAGGTTGGAGCGAGACGGTTTTTAGCGCAATTGGCGCAAAAACCTGAATGGCGGTAGCCTGCCCGGACAATAACTTGACTGAAAGAACCATTATTCTCCCGCCCGATCCGGTGGCTAACGGCCACGATGCAAGCTATCGTTTGACGGTCATGACACCGAAGCGGCGGTATCTCTCCTATTTGCGCGAACGCTGGTGGGTGGTGATGGTCTGGCTGGTGCTGACCGTGGGGGCGACGCTGGCTTACGAGACTGTGCGGCCGCCCACCTACAGCTCCCAAGCTGCGCTCCTGGTTGGAGACATGCATGTGAATATGGGAAGCATTTTTTCCGAAGAGTCGCAAACTTATTATGGAACGCAAATCGAAATGCTCAAGAGTTCGCGGCTGCAAAACGACGCTTTTGAGAGGGTCGGCGGAGGGGCTGCCGCCGACGGAAAGAACTTGGTCAGCGTTGATGTGGTTCGGCCAATGGGAACTTCGATTTTGCGTTTGCAGGTCACCGGCGAGAACCCCGATTTTACGGAGCATTACCTCAATTCCCTCATCACCGTGTACACCAATTACAAAGCCGCAACGCGCCGCGACACCTCGCAAGGGCTGGTGGACACTTTGCAGGAACAACTGAAGGAAAGCGATGCGGCGTTGCAGGTGGAACAGGACAAGTGGGTGGAGTTTCAAAAGACCAACAACATCGCGGCGCTGGAGGAGGAAGGCAAAAGCGCGGGGATGTATCTGGCGTCCCTGAATCTCGAACTGGCCAAATTGAAGCTGGATCGCCAGCTTCTCCGGGATGGTCTTAGCCCGTTCGGAAACACATCCACAAACTCAGCCAATCATCCTGCCACCGCAGGTGGGACCGCGCCCGAGACCAATGCCGTTACTGCGACCAGCGAGGACGGGTTGGCCGCCAATCTGATTTCCGCGCCCGGCGACGTGGATTTGAAGAAGGCCCGGCGCGATCTGGCTGTTCTCAAAAGCCAAAAGGAAGAAAAGGCGAAGATTCTGAATGATCGGCGTCAGGAAAAGATCGACGGATTGGAGAAATTAATATCCGTTTTTGAGGAGCAAAATCTGGAGGAAAGAAAGCTCGATCTGCGGGACCTGGAGAAGCGTGCGGTGGCGATAGAATCGGTGTTGCCTTATTGGGAGACAAATGTGCTCGCAATAAACGACCGTCTATCACAAAGCCAGCGCCTGAAGAATAACATCCAGCGGGCACAGGGCTATTACGACCATCTGCTCGCAATACTTCAAAATGCGGACTTAAGCCAGAACGTGGAGCAGGAGCGCCTCTCGATTCTCGAGCCGCCCACGGCGGCCAGGCCTAGTCTCCGCTACCTGCCGATTCGGATCGCGCTGGCCGTGGCGGCTGGCTTGGCCTTGAGTCTGGCGGTGGTGTTTGCATGGCATTTGCTGGATGACCGGTTCGTTTCCGTGCGGGACATCAAGGATCAGTTCGGGGAATCGGTGCTGGGACTGGTTCCGCAAATACGGGTTTCCCGGTCCAAGCCCCAGGACGGCCTGCTGCAACCGAGTGATTCGCGGCAGCCCTACGCTGAATCTTATCGTCACTTGCGCTCGGCACTACTCTTGGCATCGGGGAGCGAGGGCCGGCCACAGACGATACTGCTGACCAGCGCGGTCAGGGGAGAGGGCAAGACAACCATTGCGGTAAATCTGGCCCGCGTGCTGTGCCGGAGCGGCTTGCGGGTGGCGTTGGTTGACGCAGACCGCCGCGGCCCTGGGCTTCACCGGTTGGTCGGCGGCCAGGATCACCCGGGACTGCTTGATTACCTGCGCGGCGGCCTGGGGGCGCGGTCGTTTATGCAAACCACAGAAGAACCCGGTTTGACCTTTGTTTCTCTGGGCGCTGAACCGCAGCATGCGGAGGGTCTTTTCGTCCGTCCAGGATTGGGCGATCTGATAAAGGAGCTGCGACAGGGGCATGATTTCGTCATTCTGGACGGCGCTCCCATTCTTGCGGCGGATGACACTGCGCTGTTGGCGCCGTACGCCGACCTGGTGGTTTTAGTTGCCCGGCCTTTCTTTTCCAAGTCGCAGTTGGTTCGGCGGTGTTTGGACATGCTTTATCAGAGGCAGGTTAAGCAAGTCGCGTTCATCCTCAATCGGGCCAGACCGGACGATTTGGCGGGTCACTATTCGGATATGGGAAATATGGCTGGAGTAAAGACTTGAGACTTCAGGCCGCATCAGCAGGAATCATGCTTCCCAGATTCGCGTGAAAGATCCAGCGCCCTCGATGTTCATGCCATTGAACAAATTCCATCTCCTTGTTTTTCTGTCCCAGATCCGTCGCGCCCCGCGGTGGTTGTCAGTTCATCTGTCCGGGCATGCCGCATCGCTTCTTTTCATGCTGCCATTTCTCCTTCAAATCTCCTCGCGCGCCGATACGGCGGCCTTAAACGTGACGAACTTCGGCGCGACAGGGGATGCCGTCCAAATTCTGGCCTCGACAGTCAGCAATTCAGCCACGGTCATTTTGGACCCTAGCAACGCGCTTTCATCCACGGATGTGGGAAAAATAATCGAATTGTTTGGGGTAGGAGCGGTCACAACCGGCACGAATCATCAGGATTTAGTGGGTTCTATTGTCGCCGTTACCAATGGCACGAACGTGACCATTTCTATGATGGCGGGTCTGACTGCCACCGCCGTGCCTTGCACCATCGGGACCCAAAACGCAGGAGCATTCCAGCGATGTCTTGACGCATGCCATGGAACCAACACCGTGGTACTTATCCCGGCGGGCAGCTATCTTCTGGTCCCCCCTTCCTTCCTCGACCCGAGTTTCGTCATGGACAGCGCGGCAACCCTGACATTCGCCATCAATATCCAGAAGGGGGGCATTCATCTCCTGGGGGACGAAGGCGGTGGCAGCCGCCTGGTGGGCAACGGCGCCTGGGCGCTCAAGGGGGCCTATGTGCAACGAGGCGCATTGGCCGGCTGTGTTGGTCCCGTCACAAATGACGCGCCGCTGGTTTTTGAGAATCTGACCCTGGACGGTGGCGTCCAGGCTGGAAATCTGGGCAACATCGCCGGTCCGGCCAGCGTAACCGACGGCTCGGGTTGGGACGTAACTCATGCCGCGGTAATCGATTTTGGACAAGCCCCGCTTCATGCCTACAAGGGATTCATCAATTGCCGCTTTGTTCATTGGCGGGGGGAAATGGTGAAGAGTGTGGTGGCTGGGATGGACGGATTGATCCAGATGACCAATTGCTCCTTTGTGGATGGGCAGGCCTCAGGGTTCAACTTCAATTTCACGCATGAGATCAACGGCTGCCTGTTCTCCAATCTCTTCATGGCCATGGAGTTTTATGAAGGATACATGCAAGGAGCCTCGACGTTCGAGAACTCAACAATGACAAATCTTGTCAATGCCATCGTATTAGTAGGCGCGCTCACCAACCATGTCGAACCCTCCTACACAATAAGAAGCAACATTTTCGGGGCATCCGGCAAAAGCATTTTGTTCAGTCCGGTGCGGAACCTGACTGTCGTTGGAAACCAGTTCTACGGCAGTATCATAGGACTGGGGAGCGATGATTATGCCTATCAAGGGACCGATTACAACAGCGATATTCTCGTTGAAAGCAACACGTTCACCGGCACGGGATACTGCCTGAACATCGGCAGCAGTGGCCGTGACCGGGTTGCTAACATGACCTGGCTGACCAATACCGCCGTGGGTTGCCCGCGATTCGGCAACGGCTATGGCTGGAGCACCAATATTGTTTTCCTTGGGAACGCATCGTTGCCACTGAATGGGCAACAGGGCCTGTTATTCGGATCCTCGCTAACCGGACAGTATTTCATAGACGACGCGTCCAATCAGTTTCCCACGAACTATGCCGGAGTTTACGGTTCGACCCTGACCAATACCGTGACTTATGCGCTGGGAATGCGCTGGGGACTTTGGGCTGAAAGCTCCAACGGCGTGTTTCTTCTGGATACAACCTGCCCCAATTGCATTCCGACAAACGCGTTGCTCACCATGTCCTATGGGAGCCAAATGCCCGCCACTTTATACCCGGCAAGCCAGGCCCCTTTCGGCTCTCCGTTCGTGTTGAATTACGGCGACCGGATTGCCTGCCGATGGACGGGAGGGCAGTGGGTCATCAGGCCGCAACTGGCCCCGCCTACCAATGTGCATATCGTCGCGCCCTGAATCAGCGGCTGACGTTTGGTTGCGGCCTTTATCCTATTGCCATGCAAGCATTGATTATCGAGCCAGGACGCGCCGAGCAGAACTACTGGCGCGATCTTTGGCGCTACCGCGAGCTGTTTTACTTTCTCGCCTGGCGGGACATTTTGGTCCGATACAAGCAGACAGTCATCGGCATCGCTTGGGCGGTCGTCCGTCCGCTCCTGACTACGCTGGTGCTCACGGTGGTTTTCAGCCGGATCGCGAAGCTCACGGCCCCGGGCGCGGCGCCTTACGCGCTGCTGGTGATGGCCGCGATGCTCCCCTGGCAGTTCTTTTCCACCAGCCTCGCCGAATCCAGCAACAGCCTGATTGGCAACGCCAACCTGATTTCCAAAATCTATTTCCCGCGCCTCATCGTCCCCGCCGGAGCGGTCATCACCAGTTTCGTGGATTTCCTGATCACATGCGGTTTGATGGTTCTTATGATGCTTGGCTATCATTTTCTGCCCGACTGGAGAGTTTTGGCGTGTCCGTTTTTCGTGGTGCTGGCTTTGGGGGCCTCTTTCGGCGCCGGCCTGTGGCTCTGCGCTTTGAACGTCGAATACCGCGACTTCCGTTACATCGTCCCCTTCATCGTGCAATTTGGACTTTACGTCTCGCCCGTGGGTTTCAGCAGCGACCACGTTCCTGAAAAGTGGCGCCTAATCTACTCCTTAAACCCGATGGTTGGTGTGATTGACGGCTTCCGGTGGTCTCTTCTCCGCGGCGAAACCCCGCTGGATTGGTCCGCGCTCCTGATGTCCGTGGGTGTTGTTGTCCTGCTCCTGACCACGGGAGCTTGGTACTTCCGGCGCACCGAAAAGACCTTCGCCGATGTTATCTGAGGCAAACGTGAGCGATAGCGTTATAACAGTCGAAAACCTGGGTAAGAAATACAGCATCCGCCACCAGCAGCAGAATGGCATGCGCTACAAAGCGCTGCGCGATGTCTTGACTGACCAGACGAAATCCGCTGCCCGCCACCTCTGGTCCGCCATGCGCAGTCCGACGCCGTCCAAAGCATCAGACAAAGGCCCATCCTCCGAGGATTTTTGGGCATTGAAGGATGTCTTTTTCGAGGTCAAACAGGGGGACGTGCTGGGCATCATCGGCCGAAACGGCGCCGGCAAAAGCACGCTGCTGAAAATCCTCAGTCGCATCACCGAACCTACCGAAGGCCGCGTGGTCATCAACGGGCGTGTCGCCAGCCTGCTGGAGGTGGGGACCGGTTTTCATCCCGAACTGACCGGCCGCGAGAACATTTTCTTAAACGGCGCGATTCTGGGGATGCACCGGGCGGAAATCAGGGAGAAATTCGATGAAATGGTGGCTTTTGCGGAAGTGGAGAGATTTCTGGACACTCCGGTGAAACGTTACAGCAGCGGCATGTACGTGCGGCTGGCGTTCGCCGTGGCCGCGCATCTGGAACCGGAAATCTTGATTGTGGACGAAGTGCTGGCCGTGGGAGACATGGATTTTCAGAAGAAATGCCTTGGTAAAATGTCTCAGGTGGCCAAAGGGGGCCGCACGGTTCTCTTCGTTAGCCACAACATGGATGCCGTTCTCCGCTTGTGCAGTCTGGTTATCCGACTCGAAACGGGCCGTGTCGCCGGATTGGGCAGCCCCACCGCGCTGGTTTCAGAATATTTGCGGGGAAACGACGGAGTCATGGCGGCACGACGCTGGGATGCTCTTGAAAAGCAGCCTGGCAATGACGTCGCGCGCCTTGCCGAGGTTTTCGCCCATGACGAACAGGGTAAAAAACTGAGCACCTTCGACATCCAGCGCCCGATTGGGATCACGATGGAATATGAAGTCTTGCGCGGCGATATTTCCCTGGTTGACAATTTCAACGTGCATAATGAACAGGGGATCTTTCTGTTCGTAGCCCACAATGTTCGTTCGCCGTATTACGACCGCCGACGCAGCCTCGGAAGGTACCGTTCCACGGCCTGGATTCCCGGCAATCTGTTGGCGGAAGGTTTCTACTCGGTATCAGCGGCGCTGGATTCGGAATCGCCTTTTCGGGTCCATTTCCATGTGGACCAAGCCATCTCCTTCCACGTTACGGACGCCATGAGGGGGAATTCGGCGCGGGGAGTGCATGCCGGTCCCTTCCCTGGTGTTGTCAGGCCGTTACTTGATTGGGACGTGCGTCCGTTGGCCGCCGCCCCGCCAGAGGCGGAAGCCGTGCTGCAATCCCAGAGTTTGCTCACTTGAGCCTGGTCATATCATTTGTTTTGAATTAGCCGCGCCTCATGCAAATTTCAGCGCCAACCGAGGTGGACATCATCATCCTCAGCAACACAAACTCTCCAGCCATGCAGCGGATGACAGAGAACTGCGTCTCCAGCTTGCTGGCTTCGGAGAATCCGGCGGAGATCCGCTTCAATATTGTCATTGTGGAATCGTGCAAGTCCTTTGGGGGCTATGAACCGCGCTTTGGCCGGACCATTGCTCCTGCGGACAAGTTTGCCTTTAATAAATTCCTGAACATCGGCATTCGTGAAACCCAATCGGACTATGTTTGTCTGTGCAACAATGATCTGATCTTCCACCCCGGCTGGGCCGCCAACCTCCTCGCCGCCATGTGTTCCGATCCGAGGATCGAGAGCTGCTGCCCTTACTGTTCGATTTATCATCCGACCCGGGGCATGGCGCCGGGTGCTCCGCCCGCGTTTGGCTACCATTATGAGGTCCTGGTCGGCTGGTGCATTTTTGTCAAACGGAGAGTGTTGAATCGAATTGGGCCGCTCGACGAGAAGATCACCTTTTGGTACGCTGAAAGGGATTACGGGAACACGCTTCGGGCCGCCCAGGTTTTCCATGCGCTAATCTCGACATCCCGCGTGGACCATTTGGGCAGCCAGTCCATCAAGGAGTGCGGGCAGATGCAGCAATCCCGGTTGACCAGTTACCAGAGATTGTACTTTGATTACAAATGGCAGCATAAATCCCGGCTGCTCTACTGCTGGCAATCGGCGATCTACTTCCCAATGCTGATGGGCCGAATGGCCCGCAGCGCCGTGGCCTCGGGTTTGAACGGCCGCAAAAAGGGCGCGGCTTCACCATGAAAGCCACCAAGGACTAGCACATGCGCGTGCTCAAGGATGTCATCAAGCGAATCGCGGCCGGTTGGGGTTACGACATTTACCTGACCCCCCAATCGCTCATCAAGAACCGCCCGGCTCTGCTGGCGGCAAATCTTGAGCTGGTTTTCTCTCACTATTTCCTGAGGAAGAACGATTTCTTTTTTGTTCAAATCGGCGCTTGCGACGGTGCGGATCAGTTTTACCAATTTGTGCTCAAGCACCATCTCAGGGGAATCCTCATCGAACCTCAAAAGGACATGTACGCCGTGCTGAAGCGCAATCATGCGGGAAATGCCGGGGTAACGCCACTGAATGTGGCAATCGCCGCAGAGGAGGGCAGCCGAAAGTTTTACCGGGTCAGGGAGCGGTATCTCAAACTGCTGCCGCACGGGCGCGTTCTCAGTTCACTGAGAATGGAAACCATCCGGCGCGGAATTGAAAGCGCGTTTGCTGAACTTGGAAAGGCGGGGGTGGCGTTACCGCCGATTGACGAGGTCATCGAATGCGAGACGGTGCCGTGCGCGTCGCTTCATTCTGTTCTGAAGGCCCATCGGGCGCCGTTTGTTGATCTGTTGTTGATTGATACCGAGGGATACGACTTCGAGATCCTCAAGACCATGGATTTCGCGAAAATCAGGCCGCCCATCATCCAGTTTGAGCATTCCCACCTGTCGGCGAGGGACACCAACGCAGCCTATGAACTGCTCTTTGGCCAGCGGTATCTCCTTGCTCGAGGCTCATCAGACACTGTGGCTTACGCCCGCGAACAGTTTTCGTCGTTCGAGGATTCCACCACGCCCCCGATGCCAGCGATGGAAACCGGGGCGACTCTTGACGTTTGAATTCAGTACCCGCCGGCTGCTGCGGGAGTTTGCCTACATGATCACTGTTTTGACGCGGCCACTACTGCCTTGGAAAGTGCGTGAAGTTCGGTACTCTCTCATCAACCTGCTCCATCGCCGCCGCGGGCTGCCTCCCAAGCGAATCCCCGTTTATGGCGGCCACACTGCGGTCACCCGGAGCATCTGCCAGGGGTTCGCCAATCTGGGAATCGAATTCAATCATGACCCCCGGTGCGTGGCGGAGGTCAAGCCCACCCTGGTTTGCGTGTGTGATCCGAGATCGCTGATCCAGGCAATCCAATGGAAGAGGCAGGGGCGTATCAAACGTCTTTACGCCGGTTACACCCTGCTCGGAACGCCGTTGGAACGAAACCGGCTCGCCATGTCCCAGGAATTGGATGGTTACCTTTGTTTCAGTGAATGGCACCGAATGTCTTTCGATCTGCAGTGTCCCGGCTTCGGGGCCAAAGCCCTGATTTCGCCCGTCGGCGTGGATGAGAACCATTGGACGCCGGACCCGGCGTCGCGGCGTCCAAAGCACCTGCTGTTCTACAAAAAGCGCGCCCCCCACGGTCTATACCAGCGGTGCCTGCTCCGCGCGCGTGAGTTGGGCTGGCAGGTGGAGGAAATCGTTTACGGCAGCTACTCATTGACCGATTACCTGGCGTCGCTTAGGCGTAGCGCGCTCCTGGTGAATTGGGTTGATCACGAAACCCAGGGCATCTCCCTGGCCGAAGCCTGGTCAGCGGACGTTCCAACGCTGGCCTGGAATCCGGGTTTTGTTTTTCAGGTGGTTTCCGGAAAAGGTTGCGTATTCGAGTGCTCTTCGGCGCCCTATTTGACGGATGCAACCGGACGCTTTTTTCGCGACTTGGATGGCTTGATGGCTCTCCTCGCCGATTGCGCAGCGGGGAAGTTGCGCTTCTCCCCCCGCCAGTGGGTCTTGGACAATATGACGGACACCATTTGCGCGCGAAGACTCTATGCGATGATAACGGCCCAGCCAAACGCGCACAGTTGTTTCCCGCGCGAGGCGGAAACGGAGCCGCAGCGGGAGAGTCTGAATGTGTCGTAAGGATTTCGGGCAACGCCAATGGTTTCTGTCATTATCTCAACCGTCCTCCATCCATGCTCATCCGCAAAGCAATCCGTCGTTGGCGATGTTGGTGTTTGCGGCGGGCTGGCGCCTGCCTCCCGCATGTTGTTCGAAGTGACGCTCCGTTTTTTAGCGGCGATCCCAAGGGCTTGTCTTGCGGGCGAGACGTAGTTATCGCCGCTGGCGCTCGCCTCATCGTGGGCCGAGGCTCCAAGGGACTTGGCAGCCTTGAAATCGGGGACCGGCTTTTTCTGAATCATTACGCGATCATTGACTGCCATGACCAGATAGAGGTCGGCAACGACGTCATGATTGGGCCTCACGCTTATGTCGGTGATTTTGACCACGAGCTGGGCACGGGAAAAAGTTCTTCGATTGCCAGCACGACCATTGGAGCGCCCGTTCGAATTGGAAGCCATGTTTGGATTGGGGCCCATGCCGTCGTGCTCAAGGGAACCATCATTGAGGAAGGAGCTGTTGTGGCCGCGGGCGCGGTCGTCACTTCCGATGTGCCGGCGATGCAGATTGTGGCGGGAATTCCAGCGCGGATTATCAAGACACGGCGGGCGAACCTTTGAGCGATGCCCTTCTTTTCGGTCATCATTCCCACTTACAATCGTGCGGACCTGCTGCGCGAAAGTCTGGCGTCACTGTTTGCGCAGCACTTCACCGACTTTGAGGCGCTCGTGGTGGACGATGGATCAACGGACGAAACTCCCGCCCTGTTGAGTTCGCTTGTAAATAGAATCCGGTCATTTCGCCAACAAAATCAAGGGCCGGGCGCGGCGCGCAATTTGGGATTGCAGCAGGCACAGGGGGCTTATGTCGCCTTTCTGGACAGTGACGACCAGTGGTTTCCGTGGACTTTGGAGTTGTTTCGCCGGGCCATTGACGATGAGGGAAGCCCTTTTTTTTTGGCCGGACTCGGGGCGTCGCCGGATGAAGCTTGGGAGAACGGCGCGGGCACCCTGGATAAGATGACGACCCACCGTTACCCCAACATGCTGGCCGCGTGTTCAGGCCGCACGCCGCCGGTCGGGGGCACGCCTTCGATCTGTGTCAAGCGCGAGGCGCTGTTGCAGATGGGCGGTTTTGGGCCGGGACGCATCAACGGGGAGGACACGGATTTGTGGCTGAGGTTGGGGGCCTGTCCAGGCTTTGTGCGCATCCTGGCGCCCCCGGTTTTTCGTCAGCGTTTTCATGCCGGCAGCATTACCCGCCAGATTGAGCCGGCGGTGGCCGGCGCCTGGCATCTCCGGGAGCAGGAGCGGAACCATGTTTACCCTGGCGGGCGGCGATATAGCCGTGGCCGCCGCCGCATCATTTGCGGCACGATTCGCAGCGTGAGCCGGGAATGTTTGAGCCGGGGGCTGGTGGATGAAGGGTTCCGGCTTTATTGGGCGACATGGGGGTGGAACCTGGCCCTGGGCAATCTGAAGTACCTCTTCGGTTTTCCTCTGGCCGCTTTGCGCCATCGTGGGCGGCGGGTTTGACATCACAGCCCATGCGCTTCCACGGCTTGATGGTAGTCCGGGACGAGGATGACATTCTGGCCCAGTGCCTGACGCATCTTTTGGAATGGATAGACGCGATCTACATTCTGGACTTGGGAAGCGTGGATGCCACCTGGGACCTCATTCAGAGCATGGCGGCCAGAGACAAGCGCATAGTGCCGTATAAGAGCCAGCCATATCGGTTCGATGACTATATTCGCGGCTATGTTTTTGAAGCTTTCCGATCCAGGTTTCGAGATGGAGACTGGGTGTTGCGCCTGGACGCGGACGAATTTTATCATGTCACACCCCGGGAGTTCGTCAGCCAGCGGCTCCTTCCCCGTGAATCCCTGGTTTATCTTGGCTGGTATTATTTTCGGCTGACGTCCAAAGAGGTGAAGGACTACGAGAGCGGAAAAGTCGCAATTACTGCGGATCGCGCGCGGCCCATCGAGGAGCGGCGGCGATTTTTCAAAATCCCGGATTACGCCGAACCGAGGATGTTCAGGTACCGACATTCCATGAAATGGCCGCCGCCCCGCCCGTTTCCTTTCAATGCCGGCTATGCGGCTCGCGAAAGAATTCCCATCCGCCACTACCCGCATCGAGACCCCGAACAAATGAAGAAGCGTTATCGGCTGCGGGCGGCGATGATGGAACTCCAGGCCTCGGCAGGGCCTCATTGGCGGCTGAGTGATTGGCGCAAAGACGTGCTCCAATTCGATCCGGCCACGGCCAGCGCCCAAGAGCAGACTCACGAGTCCGAAGGCTTGTCCGCGGCGGAGGGGCATACCGCCGGAGATTTGCATTATTGGCAGCCGGGAACCCCCTTGCCAGCCATCAGCGGCGTCAAGCACTTGTCGCCGTGGTCCCGCCGCGCCGCGCAAAGCATGCTGCATCCCAGTTTGGTTGGCATTGTTGACAACTTCCGCTCCCGGTGGCCGTCAACCCTGGAGCCTGGCTTGCTGCCGCCGGCAGTTCACGAACAGTTGAAGAACTCAGCCCGTCATGAATGAAGTAGGATGTCTGGATTTCTGTCCCGAACTGGCCCGGCTTTACGCGGCTGGCCGGACCACCGGTTCGTCGGGCAAGCAGTTTGATCTGGGCAGTTGCTCGACGGTCAACAACTTGGTCATTTTGAGAAACCTCTGCCTCACCCTAAAGCCAAGCCGGAGTCTGGAGGTGGGTTTGGCGTCCGGCGGTTCCTGTCTGGCCATCGCGTCGTTCTACCGCGAAACTCTGCCCAAGCCCCAATGCCGCCATGTGGCCGTTGATCCCTTCCAGACAACCCACTGGGAGCGGGCTGGGATTGAAGCCATACAACGAGCGGGGCTGGCGGATTATGTCGAGGTTCGGGAAACATTTTCGTGCTGGGAGCTTCCAAAGCTGGCTGAAGAAGGCAGCCAGTTTGACTTGGTCTATATTGACGGCTCCCACTTGTTTGAGGACGTTTTCGTGGACGCATACTTTGTGGCACGACTCCTGGCGGAGCGAGGGGTGGTGGCATTTGACGATTGTCGGGACCCTCATGTGTCGAAAGTAATCAAGTTCATTCGCTCAAACCTTAAGTCATCCCTCCTGGAAAAAAACTTGTCACCGTTCCGTGCCGACTGCGGAAAACCACTCAAGTACCGCGCGGCCCGGCTCCTGGGGCGGACGCAAATGACCGCTTTTCAACGAACTGGGGCCGTTGCGCGGCCCTGGGACGCGGCTTTTTACGACTTCTGATTTGGAAACTCCCCAAACGCGTCCGTGAGAGAATTTCTGAACAATCTTCAGGCATTGCGTGCTTACGCGGCTGCGAATGTCGTTTTCATCCACTTGTTGCAGATTTTTGGTGTGGCGAGTCTTTTCGGGCTCTACGGTGTGGATCTGTTCTTTGTGTTGAGCGGGTTTATCATGGCTGGGATAGCGATGACCGCGCCGTCTGCTTTCTTGACGCGCAGGCTCATTCGAATCGTTCCCCTTTATTGGATATGCACGATGGGGGTCTATGCAGTCGCTTTGCTAAAGCCGCAGTTGCTTCATACGACCCAGGCCGACATGGCGAATCTCGCCAAGTCACTTTTCTTTGTGCCGTATCGAAAGGAAAGTGGGGCCATGCAGCCATTGCTCTTCCTCGGCTGGACCCTCAATTACGAGATATACTTTTACTTGATTTGCAGTGTCGTTTTGTTCTTGCGGGCGGCTCGTCCACTCTTGTGGGTGTGCCTGATCGTGTCGGCCATGCCCGCGCTTGCCCTGATTCTCCCACCGGCATCGGATTTGATCCGATTTTACAGCGACCCCATAGTTTTGGAATTTGCCCTAGGCATGCTTACATATTGTGTTTTCCGTCGCTGCCATATCCAATCAGGACAGCACCGATGGGAGATTTGGCTTCTCCTGGTGTGCCTGATCGTGTTGCCCTGCATGGAAGCGGTTGAAGGAACCAAGCACCGGGAAATCCTGTTGGGTTTGCCGGCGGCAGGGACCATTTTCGCAGCGGCCTATCTCGAACGCACAGGCGTCGCTGTGAGAAGTCGGTTTATCTTGTTGGTTGGAAATGCCAGCTACATTTTGTATTTAACTCATCCTTACGTCCTGCAGGCTGGAGAAAAGTTCCTTTTTCGAGGCCAATGGAAGTCACTTACGGCGAAAATGGCGTTGGGCCTTCTGCTCATAAGCGCGGCAGTCGCGTTCGCCTGCGTGCTCCACGTTTTTGTTGAGGTTCCGCTCATGCGGAAACTGAAACGCCTGTTTCTGCCGCAGGAATCTTGCAGGGCATTGCCCGGCCAACAGACAGCCCGGGTCGCATCCTTGTAATTGTTTATCCCAACCTCCATCAGGAAACGGAGGGAACATCGCTAAACGGAATTCTGATTTGGAAAGCACCTTGCCGTCCGACAGTCCTTTGTGCCAATGCGCGCCACCGTTGTCATCACGACCAAGAATCGCCGCGAAGAACTGCTGAAAGCGGTCGCTTCCGCGCTGGCCCAAACGGCTCAACCGGAGATTTTGGTGATGGACGACGGTTCGACCGACGGCACTTCCGAAATCGTGGCGCGGAATTACCCGTCAGTGCAATTGCATCGCTCGGAAACATCGCTGGGCCTGATTGTGCAACGCAATCGCGCGGCGCGCCTGGCAAGTTCTCCCGTTCTATTTTCGCTGGATGATGATGCCGTCTTTTCGACTCCGGGAATTGTGGAAAGGACCTTGCGCGAGTTCGACCATCCGCGTGTCGGAGCCGTAGCCATTCCATTTATTGAAGTCAATGGCGGTCCCGCCGTGCTGCAAAAGGCCCGCTGCCCAAACGGCGTTTTTGCTACCCACAGTTTTATTGGCACCGCCCACGCTTTGCGCCGGGACGTTTTTCGTGGTCTCTCAGGCTATCGCGAGATTCTCGTGCATCAGGGAGAGGAGGAGGACTATTGCATCAGAATGTTGAATTCCGGGTGGATCACCCGTTGCGGAAACGCGGACCCAATTCACCATTTTGAATCGCCGCGCCGGAGTTGGAAGCGGATGGATTATTACGGCGCGCGAAACAAGGTGATGTATGCCTGGCACAACGTGCCGCCGGCTTATCTTCCCGCGCACTTGATGGCCACCACTCTTATGGCTTCGATTTATTCGCACCATCCCGCTCGCTTTGTTACGCGGCTGCGTGGAGTTATGGCGGCGTATTGCCTGATCGCCGCTGGCCGCGCCAGCCGGCATGCCGTTAGCGCGTCGGCTTACAAATTGAGCCGGCATCTCAAACGAAAAGGCGTCGTAGCCTTGGAGGAAATCGAGTATCGCCTGCCCGGGCCATTCTGTCCGGAGATTGTCCCCGCCGCGCCGGTCGCGGCGGGCGCGCCGCCGGCGCCGTCATCCGTTCCCCAATGAAACTTGGTGACCCATTCCTTTCAGAGGCCCCGTACGCAGGCGGGGAGCGGCTAACGGCGAGCCAACCCGCTCCGGAAGCTGTCCCAAGCAAAGCCCTCTCAACGGCGTCTGTGCGGGTCCACCCGGAGGCCATGCGATGGATCGTGGCGCAGGAGGGATCGAGACAAACCTATGCCGTTCCTCTTGCCTTCCATCGGCTGGGCATTTTACGTTTGTTTTACACAGATATATGGTGCCGCCACGGACGCGCTGTCTTGCGCCGCGGGCCAAAAGGCGCGCAGGCGCTGGCGGGCCGATTCAAGGCCGAGATACCCGGGGACCGTGTTGTCTCTTTCAGTCCCAGGGCCATAGTCGCAAAAACAATCCAAGATTTGCGACGCCGCAAGGCCTCTCCTGCCGAGCTGGGGAACGAATACTGCCGGTTTGGCCGCTGGTTTGCGCAGCAGGTTTGCGGACATCTCAAAGACATCGAGACGGATCCGGCGCGTGATTTGTTTTTTGGTTTCGATACGAACTCACTCGAGATTTTGGAATTGCTGAAGGAACGCGGCCTCTTCACCGTGTTGGATCAAGTGGATCCCGGGTCAGTCCATGAGGATTTAGTTATTGAGGAAAGCCAGCGCTGGCCGGGTTGGGAGAAAGCGCCGGGCCGCATGCCGCAAAGTTATCAGGACCGCAGACGAGCGGAATGGGACGCGGCGAGCCTGGTGTTGGTGAATTCGGAATGGTCGCGGCGCGCCCTCGTCCAGCAAGGAGTAGCCAGGGAGAAGATCATCGTGGTGCCTCTGGCGATTGACCTGGCCGGGCACCAGTTTCCGCCGCCCATTGAGGCGCGCGGCGGCCTTAAAGTGCTCTGGCTTGGCAATGTCACTATCAGCAAGGGTATTCAGTATCTCGTGGAAGCCGCCCGCTTGTTGCAGAGCGATAATATCGAGTTTCTCCTGGCCGGTCCTCTCTATATTTCCGGTGAAGCCGTCCGGTCCTTTCCTGCGAACATCAAGATTTTAGGCCGGGTGACCCGGGACAAATTGGGGGAGGTGTACAGTCAGGCGCACGTTTTTGTGCTGCCGACCATTTCTGACGGTTTTGCCGTTACCCAGCTTGAAGCGATGGCCCACGGGTTGCCTGTCGTCGTGACGCCAAACTGTGGTCGAGTGGTTACCGATGGGGTTGATGGCTTGGTTGTGCCGGCGCGTGACAGCAAGGCTCTGGCAGATGCGTTGGCGCGCCTGAACGCCGAGCGACAACTGTTGCGAGAGATGTCGGCCCAGACAATGAAAACAGTTCTGGCCTACGACTTGCCCTCCAATGCCAGGTTGATTTGTGAAGAGGTCGCGCGCTTTCGCGGGTGCGCGGCACAAACAGGATGAACGGTCCGCTTTCATTTTTGGAACTGGCTTTGCTCGGCCAGGCCCTTCTGTGGCTGGCGGTGATGCTGATATTCGTATTGACGCGACAGGCATCCATCTACCATCCCCTGACAGTCTATCTGCTCTTTCATGGGCTGGTGTTTGTGGTGCGACCGTGGACGGTGCATTATTTGGATTTTGTCCAAGTCTGGCAGTACATTGGTTTTGATCCCAGCGAAGATCAACTGCTGCGCGCCTTGGCCGCCAGCTCGCTCGCTTTGGTGGTGATTTCCACCTCAATGGTGGCCTTCGGATGGTCCGACACCAGGTTTAAAGCAGCAGTGCCCAAACCCTTTACGAAAGAGCAGCAGACGGCTCTCGTCGCCGTCACCCTCCTGCTCGCGCCCGTTGTTGCCTATTCAATCAGGACCCAGTACTCAGGCGCTTTTCAAGTCGAAAACCGGGGCGGAACCTACGTCATGGCTGGTGCGAGCGGTTATTCCCTTGAGGCGCAGTACATGGCAGGCTCGCTCCTGGCCGCGTGGCTTCTGGTCAAAGGGTTCCGCTGGGTTACTCTGCTGCCCATTGTCCCCTATGTTCTTTACCGGACATACGCGGGAATGTCCCGCTGGACCATCGTGCTTCTGTTCCTGCTCATCACTCTGATATACGCCTGGCAGAGACGGGCCAAATGGCCGGCTTTGTGGGCCATATTGTGCGCCATTCCCGTGTTTTTTCTCTTCAAATCAATTGGTGACAACCGCCAATGGCTGGCGGACCGATGGGCCGGAAAAGTGCAGGAAACTCCCGCCGTGCAGAGCGTCCAGGACAAGTTGAAAACGCGCTACGACTCTCCCGATTTCGCCAATTTCGATTTTCTGGCCTACGTGGTGGCGGTGGTGCCCGCCAGGACCGAGACCTACACTTACGGCGCCCAGTATTTGCAGCTTTTCACCGAGCCAATTCCGCGCAAGTTGTGGCCTGGCAAACCGGTCGGCGCCCCGGTCAGGCTGTTTAATTTGAACAATTATGGCAACTTCCTGGGAATGACGCCCTCTCTGGTGGGGGACGGTTGGATGAGCGGCGGTTGGATCGGAATTATTGTGACCATGACGATTGTGGGCGGATTGCTTGGCGCGGCCCATCATTGGTTCTGGAAGCGCGCTGATGCGCCAATGGAATCCCTCTTTTATATGGTCGCTCTGGCTTTGGTGCCGCAATGGTTTCGAGACGGAGGAATATCCATAACCAAATTCCTGTTTTGGAATCTGTCTCCCCTTGTGCTCTGGGTGGGGCTGTCCTGGCTGATGGGCCAACGACGGGTTCCGAGCTGCTTCTTGCTGTTGAGACCTGGAACGCGAGTTCGGCTCCTGCAACGCGAGGCAAACCCTGTCCAGCCACACACACTTCCTCCGTCCGGAAAGTTCACGCGATGACCTCAACACGACCCAAAATCGCCGTTCTATGGGCACAGTACGGCCCTTACCACTTGGCCCGTCTCTCCGCGCTCGCTAAACTCGCCGGCCCCTCCAACGTCCATGCGCTGGAATTTGCGAACCTTACCCGAGATTATCGGTGGAACCGTTCTGCGGAGGCAATTGGACTGACCACGCTTTGCCCCGGTTCAGTCGCCGAGCAACTGCCCTTTGCGACCGTATTTTGGCGCACCCGTCGCAAGTTGGCCGAACTTGGTATGCAGGTCTGTCTGTTGCCCAGCTATTCGCCGAAACAATCGTTGGCTGCATTATTGGCGGTAAAGTCGCTTGGAATCCGCGCTGTGATGATGAATGAAAGCCATGCCGGCACAGCGCAAGCCCGGGGAATCAGCGCATGGGCAAAGCGCCGGTTGGTGGGACTCTTTGATGCGGCGCTTGTCGGCGGCGTTCCGCAGAAGCGATATTTTGCGTCACTGGGGTTGCCGCAGGAAAAGATCTTCATCGGTTACGACGCCGTGGACAACGACTATTTTGCCCGTCGTGCGATCGAAATCAGAAATCAGAAACC
>Ga0182027_10001248_pt1 | contig 42612 bp, 34 predicted proteins | sample 712E1DmetaG_FD_121300 | JGI IMG/M metagenome (GOLD analysis project Ga0182027, IMG submission 121300) | Permafrost microbial communities from Stordalen Mire, Sweden - 712E1D metaG (Illumina Assembly) | ecosystem: Environmental > Terrestrial > Soil > Wetlands > Permafrost | place: Sweden...
AAGAATACAATACGGTAAGACCTCATAGCTCGCTCGGACGGATACCTCCAGTGATCTATGCAGAACAATTTAAACACAGAAAACTCTCATTGCAACTGTGATACTTTTTGGGGTAAGGTCGGATAAGGTAAAAGGTTTGTATTGGTTATAAATAAAAAATACGGGTCATTGCGAGGATGCTTGGCGACGCGGCAATCTCGCGTTGACTATTCGAAAAGATATCCGCAATGGAAAACTACCGTTTGAAAACATTCGCATTAATCCTGACAGTGTTTGCTTTTGGGGAAATATTCGGAACGGAAAATGTCTCGCGTACAGACATCATCACGGCGCCGATGCCTTTCGACACCTTTCTGACAAAGAAAAGCTCATGGCTGTTCCACTTCAACTACAAAAACTTTATACGGGACGGGAGTAAAGGCGATTATTTCGGAAGATACAGCTTAACGCCGTATCGCGAATACTTTATCCTGGAAGCCCAAAAATTGTCCGACACCTCGACCCAGATCGTGCTTACCTATCCCTACACCCACGGCCGCGAAGCCATGGTCAATTACCGCGCGCCGAACATCAAATTCTCCCTGGAACAGGAACTGGGCGTAAGCCCGCTGAACAAAGGGATAACGATATGCCCCAAGAACGTCGGCGCATTTCTCGGTCTTACTTTATTGAATTCCGGGGCCGGATTTTTCTATGCGCAATACCATAACCCCGTGGTAAAAATCAACCCGTTCATAATAATAGGGTTCAGCCTCGTTGACATAGCCGGAACAGCAATGCTGTTCTCGACGCACCAAAACGTCCAAGTGGCCGGAGCAGTCGTGGTGACGGCGTACAAAGGGGTCACGCTGTTTAATCTGGCGTTTATACAGTGGCACAACGAGTTGGCAAAGACGGGGTATAAATGCGTGTTTTAATAAAAAGAGTTGACGGTTCTCGATGTCATCATGCGTACCCTTAAGACGGGTGAAAGGATTGTATGAAAAAGAATGTCATTCTGATCGATTATGAGAACGTGCAGAAGCACAATCTCAGGCCGTTGCTCGAACACGATGTTTTGATAAAGGTTTTTCATGGCGAAAGCCAGAAATTCACGAGCGAATTTACCGGGCTTGCCCTGGAATTCGGCAAGGAGAAATTTGAGCTGATAGGAATACGGGGCCAGGGCAAGAACGCGGCGGATTTCCACATCGCGTACTTTATAGGCAAACTTTCAAAAGAGATCCCGAATTCGGTCTTCAATATAATTTCCAAAGATACCGGGTTCAAGGTGCTTGCGGATTTCTTGAATCTGGTACAAGGCATATCCTGCAGGGTAGAGCCGTCCATTGCGGACATGCCGTTATTGAAACCGGTTGCGCCTGCAACAAGAGCAAACGTGCCTGCGGCGAAACCTTTTGCGCCCGCGGCAAGGCCTATTGCGGCCAGGACAATTGAGGATTGGTATGCATTGGTCAAAGGAAAATTAACCAATTCAAAGGCCCAAAAACCAAAGAAGAAAAAGACGCTGCGGAACCAATTAATCAGCATTTGTAAAAGAAAGATAAACGAGACGGAAGCGGATGCGATCATACAGAAACTTGTTGATACTAGAGTTATAGAATGTAGAAACGAATCGATAATATATAGATAATGGAAATAATAAAAAATGAGTAATTAGTTGGTGGGGGAGGTGTCCCCCTGGCCCCAAGCCTCCTCGGCCTTTGGCCTGCGGGGTCTTGGGGCACACCCCCTCATGGGTGCGGCCGGGTGCCGGCACTTTCAAGATTCATACATCCGTTGGGCGCACCCGCGGAGAGCAAGTAAAGCGAATTTTCGTAAATGCAAAAAGGCAAAAAAAAGTGTCATTGCGAGCGAAGCGCGGCAATCTCCCTTAATTCCTTACAAAAACGCGAGATTCGCTTACGCGGCTACTCCTGTAGAGTTGTATGCTGTCGTAGTCGTGGTGCTTCACGGAGCCTGTCCCGAGCCTTGTCGAGGGGTTCGCAATGACAGACCGCGTTTTTGAATTTTTAGAGGCTCCCTAAAGATAGTGCTTCCAAGAATATTATTTTAATAATTGTTCTGGAGTAAAGGCGGCAATAAAAAAAGGAATTTTATAATGTCAAATGAAATTGAAAAAGTAAAGCATTCGACGTTTGAAAGCATAAGGCGGGTCAATCAGTTCGGTCAGGACTTCTGGTTCGCCCGCGAACTTGGCAAGATCCTCGGATATTCCGAGTACCGCAACTTCCTGCCGGTTGTAGATAAGGCAAAAGAAGCATGTAAAAAGAGCCATAATGTCGTATCGGACCATTTCGTGGAACACCACGAGATGGTTGACATAGGATCAGGCGCCAAGCGAGAAATGGATTCGGTGGCGCTCTCCAGATATGCCTGTTAGGCCACACGCCGTCAATCAATTTGAAGGATTGGTTTGATACCCACCGCAGAAGAAAATTAAAATCGAAGATTGGTTAAATCTATTTTAAATACATAAGAATGCAGCCCCTCTAATTACACATAATCTTGCGGCTTAAAAAAAGGCCATAACGAAATGCAGCAGTCCACTTTTGAAACCGCATTCAAAACCGTAAAAAAACTTGTCGAAGATTTCGAAAGCAGCAAGGACTATTATCTCGCCTCTTCCTATTCAGAACAATCCGCCCGTCACGACTTCATAGACAAATTTTTTATCGCGCTCGGCTGGGACGTGAACCACGAAACGGACAAGAACCCTTACGAGCAGGAAGTAAAGATCGAACTCAACGTGAACGTTCGGGGCAGGAAAAAACGCGCCGACTACGCTTTTTACCTTGCGCCGAATTTCCGTGACGTGGCTTTTTACGCCGAAGCGAAAAAGCCTTCGGTACAAATCGCAAACGCCGACGACTACTTTCAAACCATCCGCTACGGATACAACAGCGAAACGCCACTTGCAATCCTTACCGATTTTGAACAATTCCATGTTCTTGATAGTCGCTACGCGCCTTCGATAGAGACCTCCCTTGACCGTTTCGTAAAGAAATACACCTATAAAGACTATTTGAAAAAAGACACGTTCGCGGAAATTTACTACTTGTTTTCCCGCGAAGCGGTTTCCGGAGGTTCAATTGAAAAAAGGGCCTTGGAGCTTCCCAAGGCGCGCGGCGGAGCAGAGCAGCTTGGGCTTTTCAAGGGCGCTTATAAACCCATTGACGAATCGCTCCTGGACGATCTCGACGATTACCGCAATACTCTTGCGCATGCGTTTAAGAACGGAAAACCCGATTTGGACCACTGGGCGCTCACCGAAATCGTACAGCGCGTCATTGACCGGCTTGTGTTTATCCGGTTCCTTGAAGACAAATTGATCGAACCCGAAGACATTATATCAAATTTCGGGACAAAGAGCGAAAGCGTCTGGAAAGATTTCGTGTCGACCTGCCGTAAACTCGACAAGCTATATAACGGCGCCATTTACAAAAAACATGATATTCTCGACGCGCCGGATTTCAGGTTCGACGAAAACGTGTTCTCGGACATCTGCGAGAAGCTATCAAGTAAAAATACCCCTTACGATTTCGATAAGATTCCAATCCATATACTCGGCAGCATTTACGAGAGGTTCCTTGGAAAAGTAATCACTGCAACGGCAAAACGCGCCAAAGTGGAAGAAAAGCCGGAAGTTAAAAAGGCGGGCGGGGTATTTTATACGCCTGAGTATATCGTCCGGTATATCGTCGAGAACACAATCGGCAAACTGATAAAAGGGAAAACTCCTGATGAAATATCCCCAATGCGTTTTGCCGATATTGCCTGCGGAAGCGGCTCGTTTCTTTTGGGCGCGTATGACTGCCTGCTAAGATACCACGCCAACTATTACAACAAAAACCCGAAAAAGGCGACCGAGAGGGACTGTATCGAACGGGATGGCGCGCTTATCCTTACCCTTCACAAAAAGCGGGAAATACTTCTCAATAACATTTACGGGGTAGACATTGACCAACAGGCAGTGGAAGTTTCGCAATTGTCACTGTACCTTAAACTTCTTGAAAACGAAACGCTTGGCTCGACTGCTGCTTCGCTGAGGGCGGAAGCAGGCGAAACCGTTTTGCCGCCGCTCAATAAAAACATTCAATGCGGGAATTCGCTTATTGAGCAGGATTTTTACCAAGGGGTCCAGGAAGTAATGGCGCTGTACGAAGATAAAATTGAAGAAGAGAGGGAAATAAACCCATTTGATTGGAACGAACGGTTTCCAGGCATAATGAAAAGCGGCGGGTTTGATGCGGTAATAGGGAATCCGCCGTACGTGCGGCAGGAAATGTTGGGGGAATTCAAGGAATATTTTCAGCGGAAGTACAAGGTTTTTACGGGGACAGCGGATTTATATGTTTATTTCTTTGAGAGAGCGCACCAGATATTGAGAGAAGGCGGGCTTTTCGGTATGATATGCTCCAATAAATTCATTCGTGCAAACTATGGAAAGCCTTTGCGTGATTTTCTTGCTCAAAACTCGCAGCTTGTTCAGATAATTGATTTCGGTGAATTGCCGGTATTTGAAAATGCAGCCACGTTTCCGGCGATATTTCTTACCTGTAACCGGAAGGCAAGAAGTCAGAAATTTATTTACGCGCCCATAAAACGACTTGATTTCGATTCCCTTGAAAACGAAGTCGACGCTGTTGGGTCGCAATTGGACAACCGCGCCCTTAACGGCGACAATTGGACACTGGCAAGCGGCGGGGAGATAGACATCATAGAAAAGATGAAAAAGGTTGGCGTGCCGCTTGGGGAATATTCGAAAGCACAAATTTATTACGGAATAAAAACCGGTTATAACGAAGCATTTGTCATTGATAACGAGACACGGAAGCGGCTTATTAGAGAAGACCCAAAAAGCAAGGAAGTGATTAAGCCGTTTGTGGTTGGGGATGATGTGAGAAGGTACCAAACTAATTTCAAGGATAAATATTTGATTTTCGCACGCCGAGGAATCAATATCAGCAAATACCCGGCAATTCGCAAATATCTTTCTGCTTTTCAGGAAAGATTGACGCCGAAACCAAAAAACTGGAAAGGCATCGAATGGAAGGGACGAAAACCTGGCGCTTATGAATGGTATGAAATACAGGATACGGTTGATTATTATGAAGAGTTTGAAAAACCGAAAATAATCTATCCTGATATTGCCAAAGAAAGCAGGATGACGCTTGATACATCTGGCTTATTCGCCGGTAATACAGTCTATTTCATTCCAACGGATGACCTGTACCTACTTGGATTGCTTAATTCACGGTTGATTTTTTTCTTTTTCAGGAGGATTTCTGCTGTATTGGGTGATGCCGAAAAAGGCGGCAGATTGCGCTGGTTTAATCAGGACGTAATTAAGATACCTATAAAAACTCCATCCGAAAAATACAGTCACTCAGAAATAGTCTCCCTCGTTTCTTCCCTGCTCACACTACATAAGCAGCTTCCCGGCGCCCATACCGACTTCGAAAAAGAGCGCCTTGCCCGGCAGATTGAATCCGCCGACCATAGGATCGACGAACTGGTCTACGAGTTGTACGGCCTTACCGCCGAAGAGATAAAAACCGTTGAGGGTTCTTTCAATGCGAAGGAAAACTGATCATCAATTGCTATTAACTTATTTCTCCTCCCCCTTTCCCCCTCTGAAAAATAAAAAACCGTGCGCCATATCGTCCTTTATTGTTTATATTTATCCTGTAAACCACAATACCACTGTCCTCGCCTGCTCTGTCGCAGGGAAACAAAAAAAGGAGGGACTTATCATGTATCGTGTTGCATCGGTCATTTCCGGAGTGTGTTTTTTGGCGCTTGCCGCAATGGCGCAAACGGAGGTTCTCCCCAACCCAGATTTTTCACTGGGAGAAACCGGATGGAAGCTCAGCTCGACGAGCATGGGAAGCGGAGGCGATGCGACCGGGACCGTCACCGGCGGAAGGTATGTGGTTACGGTCACAGCGGGCGGATGGGCAGAGTACGCGATCCAGTTGGCGGACACCGGGCTGACCATATTGAACGGCCACACCTATGCAATCCACATCGAACTGCAATCCTCGATGGCGCGTCCCATCAGCTACGGGGTGGGGATGACCAATACTCCGTGGACAACCTATTCAGGGACCGACAAAGTCACGGAAATGATTGCCCAATTGGGGACGGATTCCATGGCGATCGATTCCACTTTCACCATGGCCTCTCCCGATGATATGGGCGGCGCGCGCATTTTCCTTAACTTTGGAAAAGCCCCGGCCTGGCCTTCGGTTAGCGGGGGCACGATAACCATAATGCGCATAAGCCTCAAAGACCAGGGCGGCTCTTTTGTTCATGGAAACAAAATTTCCGCGACGGCAAAACAGGTTTCGCTTTCAGTGAACAACAGGGGATTCCGGGTTGCGGGTCTGTCCGCCGATGCATCGCTCAAGGCGTACAGTCTTCAGGGAAAACTGCTCGAAGACCTCTCGATGAGCGCCCGTCGCGGCGCGGAGGTTTCCTGGAGCAAGACCGGTCTCAAATCCGGAACCTATATTCTGCGCCTCGTGCAGAGTGGAAAGGGTGCCGCCCGGACGGCCATGGTCACGAAATGACGTTCCCCTCAATCCCACAGCGAGCGGATTCCTCGGAGCTTGCTCCGGGGTTAGCGAGCGACTATAAGTATGTTTTTTTTCCATAGGGATGGAAGATTGTCATTTCATTTTTTAAAGGTATGGTAATGGCGCTTCGCGCAAATAATTGTGTCTTTTGCCTTTTCCTCGCAGCTATTGCTGCGGGGTTCTTCAATTGGGCCGACAGTATTCGACTGCCCTTGAGCGCAGGCGGTTTTTGACAGCCGCACGGGTGCCCTGTCTGAAATTCATCCCGTGTGCCACGATCATCCTTGTTCGTGCAAATAATATATGAACCCCTTTCAATTCCCAGTAACTGTCGCTCGCGGGTGCGCCCAGCGGAAGGATGAATCTTGCTACCATGGGTACCCGGCCGCACCCAGGAGGGGGTAGCGAAAGACGCCGCAGGCCAAAGGCCGAGGAGGCTGGAGCGAGGGGGAAACGTCCCTCACCAGAAATAGAATAAAATGACAAATAAAAGGTCAACCCTTGAAATCTAGCAGAAATATTATTTAACCTCAGATCCCGGATATCCCACTGTCTGCGCAAGGATGATCTTTTTCTCTTTAGCAAGTTTCAGCGTCTTGGCCAACGCGTCCCGCTCCACCATGCCCCGTACCACCGTTGCCAGCCCCTCCGATGCGCAGAACAGATAGACGTTCTGGCTGATAAAGCCCACGTCCGCGCCCGAATACAGCGCCTGGGCCTCAGGTTGGGCGCCTTTCATTTTCGAAATATCCGTCACATACACCAGGTTGAGCGGGGCAGAGGCCACGAACGCCTGGGGCCCGGTCAGTTTTCGCAGGTCTCCTTTTGCAACCGCTTTAAGCTTGTTGGCCTTGGCATCATAGAGGTATGCGCCGTCCTCCATGATGGCATAAACCTCCACCTCCTGCCAGTTCTTGGCAGAGGGCGCTGTGCGTTTTTCGGAGTCCGGGCGGTTGATGCCGAATGCCGCCCACAGGAGATCGGACAGCACCTGTACCGGCAGTTTTTTCGCGCTGAAGGCCCGGGCCGTCTGCCGTTCCTTGAGCGCCTGCATGAGCGGTTTCCCTCCCTCCATGCGGGGTGCGGGCAGGGCAATGTCAGTCAGGTTCTCTGCCGCTACCAAAAATGCAAGGGCGACCATCGTCATGCCTATAACACTCGTTATCGTTTTGATGCTTTTCATTCTGAAATCTCCTTCGTGGGTGAACGTTTAATTTTGGCCGTGTTCAATATAATCTTATTAAAATATAATCATGCCATACCGCACGGGATTAGCAACGTTGCCCTGCCGCTCGTGAAACAGGTCGAGGTCTTTTTGCGGTTGATCGGCGCGAGGAGCAGAACGCAAAGAGCAAAGGGCGGAAAATAGCGCATGGACTTTTCCTTGACTGTGGGGGATTGTTCAAACCGTGTTTGACTGATTGGCCACCCATAGGAAACTACTTTATTCAATGGCGCGCCGGATAGTCCGGATGGGTTCGGCCGCGGGCCTCATGCCGCCACGGCCTTATGCCTTTCATAGAACGGGACGTCTCAGCGAAAGCCTTTCCAGACTAAGCGCACTTTCCCCGGCAGATTATTAAATCATGGAAATGGAAATTCCCCGCCGGATGTAAAAGCAAACTTCAACCGAAGACTTTAGAACGTGAGTAAGGCCTTGGCGAACGACAACGAAAAACATTACAATAAAGAAACTTGTTGACAAAGTAAATAAAACCATGCAATAATCATAAAGCAATCAGCAAGCCAGTGATTAAAATGCCAAATAACAAACAGATAAAACATTCCGGTCCTCTTGCAAAAGAAAGGGTGATGTCATGGACTCAAAAACAAATATTGCCGTTTTGATTGCCGCGGTAATTGCGGTTTCCAGTTCCCCGGTCAAAAGCGACGACTTTTTTACGGACAAGGGCAGTATCTGGACCGGGGGGACTTTTTCCTATTCCAACGAAACCTACAGCGGGCAAACCGTGAACGTTTTCATGCTGTCCCCGGCATTCAGGTTCTTTCCCGCCAAATATTTTCTTGTGGGACCGGCATTTGCATGGCGGGACATGTCTTCCTCGTATTCCGGCGACAATTACTCGTCGGGCAACGTGTACTTCGGGCCTGAGCTGGGTTTTGCATATGGAAACCACCGTGTGATTCCCTATGTGATTTCCGGGGTCCAATATGCGCATTCATACTCAACCGACACCTATTCATCGGGATATATGGGGACCACAACCTCTACGCAAAATTCGGACGGCTATCAGATACCCCTTAACATCGGCATGATGGTCCAGCTGGTGGACAATATGGGTTTCCAGTTTGAATTGGGCGTCACTTATAACCATGCCAAATATTCCCCGGGGACGAATGTCGACGTGACCATAGTTTCATTTTCCATAGGGATATGCGGCATCGGCAAAAAAACGGCCCTATCGCTTTTGAGTTCCTTTAGGGGCCTGATATATTAAGCAGGACATTAAAGATCCTGGTGGGAGGACCGTTTCGCGTTTCCCCTCGCCAAGTGGAATTCCTTTTTTCCAACAATATGTTTTGATCATTACCATTATTTTTTAGCACTTCTTGATAAAATTATTGTAAATTCCTTCATACATCACAACATGCCGGGCATTGAGATGCCCAACCTTCACTTGAGCGTTTAAAGCGCATAAATATATCTTCGTTCTGAAATGGAGTACCAAAACGAAATAAAAATCTGTTTAATAACCACATGGTTTTTTAACTCCAAAAAAGGGGGAGAGAAATGAAAAAACCAGGAATCAGTCTTCTGCTGCTAGCGGTGATTGCGGGAACGGTCTTTTCCCAGACCCAGACCGTGGCGATTACCGGAAAGGTGACCGATCCCAACGGAAAACCATTGACAAACACGCTTGTGCGGATGGGTGTGGGATTGCTTTACACCACGACCGATTCCAACGGCAATTATTCGCTGGGCGGCACGGTGAATGTCATCAGGTTGGCCGCGACACAGCAGGGAACCGCCTTTTCCCAGCCTTCGCTTGTGGCCGGCAGAGTGCTGTTCAGCCTGCCCAGGAACGGCATGCAGGTACACATGAGCATGTTCGACCTGGGAGGCAGGTTCATCAAGGACATAATAAACGGGAAAATGGCGCAGGGCAACTATGCCATTTCCGCCGAGAGTCGCGACATGTCAAGCCAGTTCTATGTTGTCCGCATTTCCATCGACGGGGTTTCTCATGTCATGAAATTCTCATCAGTCACCCGCGGCGGCATTGAGGCATCTGCGAAATCGGGCGCCTTCCTGCCCGAAACACGGCTGGAAAAGCTTGCTGCCGTGATGGACACGCTTCATGCCACGGAACCAGCATATTCGCTCGGCATCACGCCGATCCAGGCCCTCACCGGAACATATAATTTCACCTTGACAAAAACATCAACCTGGAACGGCGACACTGCCGCGTTCTGGGGAGATACCAGCAAGCTGAAGAAGGCGGCTGGAAAAATATGGTGCACATTCATCAACAGGACCAATGGTGCATTGGCGGACAGCCAGATTTATTGGTGCTTGGGAGACTTCGGGACGCCGATTCGGCTGAGCGATTCCTCAACCATCGATATTACCAATAGTACTGCGGGAAGACTTTACGTGATGCTTGGCTACAAGCCGGCGCCCCCACCCGACTCTTCTCGCCCCGGCAACGCTGTTTGGGATTGGGAGGAACATACCTGCGGAAACGGGGGATATAACGGCAATCTCACGCGCGTGGATGCCTTTGGAGCGCCACTTTCCATACGCTTGCATTGCTCGGATGGCTATGATGCCGCCCGCGGCGAGATTTATGACCTCTTCTATGAGCCTCGTCAGGCGATTTTCGATGAATACATCAACGAAGTCCCATATCAGTTTACCGACCAGGCTACCATACAGGCGCCCTATAGGATTCCGGATCCCGGTATGACACCCAATTTCAGCACCGGGGGGCTGTACGCGCATTATTGGGATGCGTACCAGGCATCCGTCGGGGTGACCGCGGGACCATATTGCGGCATCAACGATCCGGTAAAATCTTCCGGTCTGCACCGGCATACGCTGGAATTGCCTTTGGCGCAGCAGCAGAACGGCAAGTATCATTATCTGAAAGCGCCGTGCAACTTTTACTCGTATTTCTTTCACCGGCGCGCCTTGCTCCGGCTTCAATACGGGTTTCCCTATGACGATTGTTACGGCTTCTCTTCGTTCATTGCGCACGGAAAAGCGCAGTGGCTGATAATAGCGGTGGGATATTAAAAAAAATACCTGGGCGCCCCGCCGGTTCGCGGTTGTCCAGACCCGCGTGCACCACACCTTTTCCCGCAAAAAGGCGTCCCGCGATTTCGGCTACGAGCCGATCGTTTCCAAAGAGGAAGCGTTCCAGCGGACGGTCGCGTGGTTAAAGCGTGCTGGGGAAAACCGCGAAATGGTGTGCCCGCCATAGTCTTTAATATTAGGGATTGCGCGCGTTCATTACGTTGCGCCTCGCATGTTCCATCAACCCAAACGCCGTCTTGTCTTTCGGATCCAATTTCATCAATTTCCTGCACCAGACCATGCAGTCTACGTACCTTCCTGATTCATAACATGCCTGCGCACAATAGAGTATTCCCGGCTCAAAAGTGGGATATTGCCTCGCCGCGAGGGCTAGGCGGTCGATTGCTTTATCGTAATCCTTGGTGAGGTAGGAAATGACACCCATGTTGAAAACCACGTTCTCGAACCAGGGATTGGTTGCCCGGATATCTTCATAGTCGCGCAGGGCCGCCTGATAGTCGCCAGTTTCGGTCAAAACGAACGCCCGTTGATACAAGGCGTAAATGTTGCCGGGTTGGAATACTAATGCTGTTCCCAGGTCCTGCATTGCGGCGTTTCGGCCCTGCGGCGTCATCATGACGGAGGTTGCACGTTTCGTACAGATGTCCGACGCAAACATGCGGAGGTACCAGGTGAGTGCTGCCAGCGCCCCGCACAGGCATATAGTCATTCCAAAGGCCGGCAGCCGGCCCTGCCATTTTGACAACCGGATGGTCCCGAGCGTCCCCTGGTTGCATTTATAGAAAACCGCAAGGGACAGCCATGAGAACGCCGAGCACACAAACATATGCGAGGCCTCGGCCACAAACGACAGTATCAGGCAGCCCAACAGCGACATTCCGCTAAAGAAAAGAAGGCCGCGGTCTGGGCTTTTTCTCAGAAAGCCTCTTCTTCGTATGCCTGTACCCACGACAATGAGCGCCCCGAAGAGCGCCAGACCGATTGCTCCGTATTCGCACAGCAGTTCCAGATATTCGTTGTGGCTGTTGAACGCGGGATTGGCAAAATCGAAAATAGTTGCGGTCGCGGCAGACCGGTATGCAGGAAAAAGCGCGGCAAAACATCCTGCGCCATGACCGAACCATACGCTGTGCTTTATGATAGACAGGGCTTCTTTCCAGAGTTGTAACCGCGCATGAGTGATAGCGTTGAGTTCCCAGGGCGACAAAGATATTACATACAACAGAATCGCAGCACCGGCGACGCACAGCGCTGCCGAAACGGCCGCTGCACAAATAAACAGAAGATTTTTAACCCGGGTGTTCCCGGTCTGCATCCGGAAATACAGGAGAAATGCGGGTACCAGCAATACAAGAGCAATAACCGAAGACCTGCTGTGGCATGATACAATGGTGCCGAGGCACAGCGAGGAGGCCACTCCCGCAAGCCATTGTACTTCCTTTTTCTCGGAAACGAGCAGATAGATACCGTAGGGAAAAGAGCAGGTGAGAAAATACGCCATCAGGTTCCTGTTTGAAAACGTTGACCCCAGGCGGTCCGGGTCTGCAACCCGCCAGAGCAAAAAATCCAATCCCGCTCTTTGCAGAAGGTAGTACAGGCAGACAATACACACACTTGCCTGCCAGGTGATAAGCACTGCCCTCATCGCGGCCGGGTTTCTCAGAACGACGACCGCTTCGAAAAAAAGTAAAATCGAGAGGAACAGGTCGCCCCAAATTTCCCAATCGGCATACGGATGGACAAGGCATGCGGCGCAGGTGTAAACAATGAAAACAGCGGCGAGCGCGAGAAGCAAGGGCGACGGCACAGCGATGGTCCTGCTCCTTATGCAGCCGATTGCCCCGATCGCCGCAAGCAAAAGGACAAATGCCCGCCCGGCAAACAGCTTGGTACCGATCACCGTGAGCGTCCCGTTCCACATAACAAGCGGGACAACCGCCACGAACGCAGCTAAAAGGACCATTGCGGCCCTGTTAAAGAACATCGATCGGGGCTGGATTCCGGAAGATGCGGTCATCATCGGCGGTTGTTGCGCATCGCGGCAACCGTTACCTTCGGTTTACGATAAGACTGTATGTTGTGTGGGAGCTGGAATCCTTGCTCGTGACGGCAATTGCAAACGTCCTGGTCTGTGTGCCCGGGAGGCACGAAAAACGAGGGGCGGTGGCGTTCACCCAGTAATTGGCCGGGAGGGGATTGTTGTCGAGCGAGACCGATATTTGCGCGGAATCCGAATATGCCGTCGGATTTATTCCTACTGCGCTCATTGAATCCAGAGTGATTTGATAATTCAATACGTTCGGGTCGAACGCCGGTGACGGCGTCACCGCGATATCACAGCAGTAGGTATAGTAACATCCCCTGAAACAGAATGTCTGGTACAGCCCCTTGACAATGTCCAGGCTCGCCAGGGCTGATTCAGGGTTGCCCACTGCCTGGGTCGGCGACTTCTGTGCGCAAAAATTGATTGACATCGTGACAAGCAGAACTGTCGCGAAAACCGCCGGTTTCAGGTATTTCATTCAGGCTCCTTTGTTTGCATTGTACGCTTGTTGAGGTAAGTATCCGCGTTCATCATGAATATACCCCTTTTTGCGCCTTCCGGCAACAGGGGGTACAAGAAAAGGTTTTCTGCTGGAAAACACCAATGGGCTTCCTGGCATAAAATTCATTTCTTGAAATTGGTTGGGGAAGGTCCGGCTGTCTCAATCCTGCAAAAAAGAGAGGGGTGGTCCCCTCGGTTCGATCAAAGTTTATGGTGAATCTTTGCCGGCTCCTTGATCACCTTAAACAGGCCGCGATACCGCTTTTCGGCGTTCGGGTCCCTTATCAGTTGTTCAATGGTCACGAACGCATAGCCCCTCAATTTAAAATCATCGATGATTTCCTGGAGCGCCCTGGGCGTATTTCCCTGTTTGGGGTTCGCTTTAAGCCCCAGGCCGTCGTGCAGCAAAACGATGGCGCTTTTCCCGTTTGCCCGCTCGACCCGTTTAATGATCACGTTTGCGGAAGGGTGTTTCCAATCATTGGCGTCAACGGTCCAGTTCACCACGTCGTACCCCAGCGCCTCGGCATTTTTCACCATCCACGGTGATTCCCATCCGTGCGGCGGCCGCAACAAGGTCGTATGCACGCCCGCGGCCCTGAACACCGCGGAATCTGTGCGGAGGATTTGTTCGGTAAGTTGTTTTTTTGTTTCAAACGGCGCGTTGAGCGGATGCGACCAGGTATGGTTGCCCACGCAATTGCCTTCGTCAACTTCTCTTTTAACAAGGGCGGGATATTTTTCAACATTTTCCCCGATGACGAAGAACGTGGCGTGCACCCCGTTTTTTTTGAGAATGTTGAGTACCTGGGGCGTGTAAAGCGCCGAGGGGCCGTCGTCGAACGTCAGCGCGACAATATTGGAGGCCGGTTGCGCAGGTATGTTTTCTGGAAACGCCAAGGAATACAGGAAAGCAATAGCAGCCAGAGTGGTGCAGGCAGTTGGAAACATGTATGATTTCATAGTACGGATAAAATAATTTAGGCTGTACACTGCTGCCTGGGGTCATTGGAACGCCGCTTCGCGGCCGGGTTATTTATCCCTCTGTATTCAGTCTGAATACGGAAACTTGGTTCCATGGACATTATTTTCAGCGAATTAAAAAATATCTTCATATATTATAGTATCGGTAAAGCCCGAACAGTCGCTTTCCGTTTCACCCGCCGGCCCTGGTTCCTGCCGTGGCGCTTATTCTGCGGTGATAAACATTGAACCGTGCGATGCAGCAGGAATTGTCCCCGGAGACCTTGCGTATGGACCTCGAAAACAAAACCAAAAAACAACTTGTTCTTGCGTTGAAGAAATCACAACGGGAAAGGGACCGCCTCCGCTCCCAGCTCGACCGTATCATCGACATCACCGCAGGCATCATCTACATCCTCGATCCGGACGGCCGTTTTGTTTTTGTCAATAATGCCGTGGAGGACATCCTGCATTATGAGTCCGAAGAGCTTATAGGAAAACATTTTTCAATCATCATGCCGCCCGCCGAATACGAGCGGGTGAGCAGGGTTTCGGTACTGCCGAAATATACAGGCACAAAAACCGGCATTGATGAAGCGCCCAAACTGTTCGACGAGCGCCGGACCGGTCAGCGAAGGACGAAGAACCTTGAGGTGCAGCTCCTTTCGAAATCCCAGAAGGATATAAGGATGATGGCCGGCGATGTGACCGGCATCATTGCCGTGGAAGGCGTGTACGACCGCGGCCTTATTGCCGAAAAGAAGAGCAAGGCCGCCGCGTTTGTGGGGAGCCGGGGCCTGATCTTCGACATCACCAGGTATAAAAAGGCGGAAAAGGACCGGCTGATGGTCCAGCACCGGCTGCTGGAGATCCAGAAGATAGACGCCCTGGGAAGGCTCGCGGAAGGGATCGCGCACGATTTCAACAATAAACTCGGCACCATTTTGGGCTGCGCGGAAATGATCAAACAGAACTTCGCAAGCTCCTCGGCCGGGCTTGATATGTACATCGATCCCGTTATTTCGGCGAGCAGGCACGCGGCGGAGCTGACGGGAAAACTGGGCCTGTTCGCGCGCAGCAGGGTCCCTGTGGAGGAGAAGGTGGGCCTTCACGCTCTTGTGCATGAAATGGTGCAGCTGCTCGAGCACACGGTTGATAAAAGAATTTCAATCCGATATTCGCTCTGGCCGCAGCCTCCCCTGGTGCAGGGCGATTCGAACCAGCTGCAGAGCGCGCTTTTAAATGTGGTGATGAATGCCTGCGATGCAATGCCACAGGGCGGCGGCCTTGGATTTGAGACCGCGGTGCATGCGAACGACGACGCATTCAAGAAAAAACATTCACACGCAAAGGACGCAGCGCAGTATGCGCGGATTTCGGTGGTTGACAGCGGCGCCGGCATGGACGAGGAGACGAAATCGCGCATGTTCGAGCCGTTCTTTACAACAAAAGAGAACGGTTCTTCCATGGGCATGGGGCTTACCAGCGTTGTGAACTTCGTGAAAACCCATAAGGGGTTCATCGAAGTAGAAAGCGGGCCGGGAAAAGGCACCCGGGTCGACTTGTATCTGCCTTTTATCGGGTTCGAACAACCTGTATCGCACCGCGAGGTTTCCCAAGGCAAAATGGTGAAGGGAACGGGCCGCATTCTCATTGTGGATGACGAGCACTCGTTCCTTGGCATATCCAAATATATCCTTGAAGACCTCGGCTACAGCGTGGTTACGTGCCTTAACGGCAAAGAAGCGGTGAAATATTACCGGAAACACCACGCGGGCATAGACCTGGTCATCATCGACGTCATGATGCCGGAGCTTTCCGGACGGGGTTGTTTCCACGAGATGAAAAAAATCAATCCCCGCGTCAAGGCAATCGTCTCCACCGGCTTCGGCCATAACCAGGAGGTCGAGGCGGTTTTAAAAGACGGCGCCCGTGATTTCATCCATAAACCCTTTGACAACGCAAAGCTGTCGCAGGCCGTGTTTATGGCCCTGACTTCGAAATAGCTAACTATCTGTAGAAGCCAAAAAAAACAGGTTTGGTATTTTTAAAATTGTATATTATCGGTAGTCGTGTTTGTCGGATATCGTGCCCCCCTCAAAGAAATTCCCGGAAGCCGGGACCATTGCCTCACGAAAAGACCCGGGACGTTTCATTTTTTGCTTTATTGTCCGAACAGAATAACAGAGAGTCTGTGGATATAAAATGAAAAGTCTTCTCATTCATTCCATTTCAGGAAGGATGGTTTTTATGAAGCGTTTCATGTTTCTCAGTCCTGTTCTGCTGCTGTTGTTGTTCTTCGGCATTCAGGCGGATGTTCCGCGGGGATATGTCACCAACCCCGGGGTCGTTGTTGACTCGAGCGGCAACCCCGTAAAGAACGCCTACATCTCCTATGTCACCCTTGCCAAACGTTTCACCTGGTCGTACAGCCTCAAAGATGGCTCGTTCGGCGGGACCGTCGGGGTGAGGAACAAGCTCCCTTCTTTGATGACGACATCAGGTCTCCGGTTGTCGGTGCAGGGAAACAAACTTTCCTTTTACGTTACCCAGGGTTCCCGTGCATCGGTCGAAATGTTTGATATGCAAGGCCGCTGTCTCGGCGCCGTCCTGAACAAGACCATGAGTCGGCAGGGGTATTTCTCTTTTTCCCCTTTTGCCGGTTCAAAAAAACAATGGGCCCATACGGTGTACACGGCAAAGGTTTCGGTTGACGGCAGGTATGAATGTGTAAAGATCATAAATCAGCCCGGCGCCGTTTTCTCGGGGCAGGCGTTTTCGCAGTCCGATCCCAGCGACACAAAGAAACTCGGAAAAATCGCGGCATTCATCGACACGCTTCGGGTCGGAAAAACCGGTTATTATTCAACCATCGTCCCAATTTCAAGCTATACTGATCCTGTCGGCACGGTTAAAATCGTAAAAATGGATGTCGCGAAAAAAGTCGACTCCATTTTCGCCCTGATGACCCCGGCAGAAAAGGGGATGGCTGTAACCGAAGGGAATTTTGACAATGGCGCAAACGCAAGTGGAGTCGGGCTCCTTTATGCCGGCGGCGCCGACGGGCCGGGCGGACACAGCGTCAGCAATTGGACGACATTTTCGAAAGCCCAAATTCCCTTGGTAAATGCAACCCGCCTGCACATTCCTATTATTTGCGGCGTTGACAACGTTCATGGAGCAAGCGCAGTCGAAACTGCCGTCATTCTCCCGCACAATTGCGCCATGGGCTGCACCTGGGACCCGCAATTCGTCGAAAAAGCGTATCGAATGGTCGGCTGCGAGATCCGGGGCACCGGGGAAGACTGGATGCTCGCGCCCTGCGTGGCCGTATGCCGCGACGACCGCTATGGCAGGTTGTACGAAGGTTACAGCGAAAATCCGGATTTGTGCGCAGCCATAGCAAAGTCGGCAGTGCTCGGCCTGTCAACAGGCGACCTGGGACATCCGAACGCCGTCGGAGTATGCTGCAAACACTTTTGCGGAGACGGTGGAAGCACCAATGGCACGATGGCCGGCCCCTGCGACACGTCATACGAACACGTAACCTATGAACAGCTCAAATATATCCATCTGCTTCCCTACATCGAGTGCTTCAAGGTGTATGCCATTTCGATCATGGACCAGTTCGGATCATGGATGGGCACGACGTGCTCCCAAAATTCGAAAATGAACATCGACTGGCTCAGAGGGGAACAGCATTTCCAGGGGTTTGTCAACGGCGACTGGGGCACAAGTTGGGGTAACTTTCAATACGGGCTCGATTGTGGCATGAACGTTAACGACGGGTCGGGTTCGCGCGGCGAGGCCACGACTTATTTCACCGCGAACCCCACCGCGCCGAGAGCAGTCCAAGGCGTCAAGGGCGTGCTCACGCCCAAGATGTGGATGTTCGGCGATTGGGGCTTCCACAACAAACCGGTTGACGATCGAATGTCCGCCCTCATCGGCAGCGCCGACGACCGCGCTATCGGCCGCGAGGCAGTGAGGAAATCCTGCGTTCTTGTAAAAAACAACGGCGTTCTCCCTCTTACCGCTGCCTCGAAAGTCGCGCTTGTCGGCACGTATATGAATGACGTTGGTCTGCAATGCGGCGGATGGACGCTGAGTTGGCAGAGCCATGTCGCCGTTCCGGGCGGGACCACGTTTTACCAGGGGATGCAGCAGGTCGCCCCCGGCGCTCCCGTTACCCTTGGGAACACCGGCGCCGCGGACATCGTGATCGTCGGCATTGGCGAAGACCCCTATGCCGAGACAGCTTTCCCCGATATCAACATTGCGGGAACAGACCAGTGCGCCACCTATAAAGGCCAGGGGAAAAAAGTCGTGCTGGTGGTCGTAAGCGGACGGCCGGTCGACATATCGAACGCTGTTAACAATTGCGACGCGATCATCATCGCCATGTGGCCGGGGTCGGAGGGTGAAGGACTCGCAGATTTGCTCTATAGAAAAGACAATGCCGATTTTACAGGGAAATTGTCGTATACATGGCCGGCCAACCTCAGTCAGGAGCCCATCAACTGGGGATATCCTTTTAACGGCAAGGCGGCATACGGCGCCAAAGTGCCGCAATGGCCATTCGGTTTCGGCCTGAATTACCACGGGGACACCCTGAAGGCCGAAGACGGGCTCTACAGTCAGGTGAGTGTGGATTCGCTCAGGGAATGACCTGGCCGCACAGCTGACGGGCATTCCGGCGAGTAAACACACGGCGGAGCGCTTCGCGCTTTGCCGTGTGGCATAAGGTTTCTGATAAAGACATAAAAAGCGATATTTTTTAGTAAAAAATGCGGATATTCAAAAAAAATCTTATATTCTGAGGTAGGCGGATCCTGGGATAACAGGACGCAAACCGCAGAAAGGTCAGTTGTGATAAGGGAACTTGGCTGATATATATTCATCGTTCCGATAAAAGGGAAATTCCTGTTTTAAAAAAAAGGGGGTTGTATGAAGAGGTTCTTGTCCGGTATAGTGTTTTTTGTTTTCCTGCTTCCAGTCGTCGTTTCTGTCCCAACGACAATTTTACCATGTTCAGAATTTGCTCTCGCAGTTGCAGATACGACTGTTCAATGCTCAGTGTGCCAACCGGCCGTAGCGGACACTTGGCCTCACAATAACGGCAAATACGGTGCGGGTACGCGGTATTTCTACCTCCACAATTACTGGCATAAAGACCTTACTGTCCGTGCAACCGGTAGTGGCATGAACTTTACTTTTCCGCTGAAGATGGGACATGACACCATATTTCAGGTCCCAAACAATTGGGCATCGGCAAGAATCTGGGGGTATTGGGACCCCTCATATCAGAACGGACCGTTTACTCTCGCCGAGATCAACATGGACTCAAGGACTGCGGCGAATTGGCATCTCGATTGGTACGATGTGAGCCTGGTTGACGGATACAACCTTCCCATGTTATTTTATCCGCTGCCGGGAACGTTCTATCACGATAGTGTCGCGCTGGACGCGGCGGTGGGGCGACAAGGATGGACTTGTGGAGGAGAGAATGATTGCGTCACGGACTTGTATTTGACTGCTCCGGCGTCAATGTTGAAATTGGCTGCCAATGGCGATACCAACGGGTTTTATTGCCCGGACAACGCCGCCTGCGAAGCCCTAAAAAAGGCCGCCTGTCCTACTTCGTACAGTTTTCCTTACGACGATCCTCACAGCCTGTTTACGTGTCCATCGCCTAATCTTCCGGCCTCATTAGGGGACTATGCTAAATATGGACCCGACTATATTCTTGATTTTGGTTTGCCGCCCGCCACTCCCGTCATTAGCAATAATATGCCGACGATAAATTACACGTTCATTGGTGCATTGGCGGTGACAATGACAAGACGCGGTGAATTGAAATACGCCTATGGCGGCATGCCGAATGCCCGGCTGTCATTGTGTACCTGCAACGGGAAATTGATTTCAGAGATTGCCCTCACGGAATCCTCGGGGACGGTGCGGGTGCCTGCCCTGGCCCGGGGGATGTATTTTGTCACCCTCACGACGGGCATGTCCGTGAAGACGACGAGGATGATGGTGGTCAGATAAGAAAGATGTCCATTCCTCAATAAAGATATGGGCGCCCCGACTGCGGTGGCGCCCATTTCATTTTGATAAAAAGCTTGTAATGCAACTGGACTGCTGATGCCGCCCGAAGCAATATCCTATCCGTAAAATATAATGATTGATCACGATAACCGTCGCCGCTATATAATTTTTTAAGGTGTGGATGGGATGTGCGCGCGGCGTGGGGGGCCTGGGCAGGAGACAGGGCCCTTTTAAGGAACTGCACTATGACTGATAGGGAAAGAAAAGCGGGGATAAAAATCAGGTCCGTTTTTAAAACGCTCTGGGAAATGCTGCATGGCCTGGACTTTACGGCCCAGGTTCATCCGCACGCAACCGTTCTGGACCCCGCAACAGCATATAAATCCTCACCGTCGGGGAATAGATACCTGGAAGCGGTGTTGAACGACCTGAAGATCACGTCCGCAGATGCAATCATTGATCTCGGATGCGGCAAAGGCAGCGCCATGCGTACCATGCTGAAATACCCTTTCTCCGTGATTGATGGTGTGGAATTTTCCGGCCCCATCGCCTCGGTTGCGCGAAGGAACTTTGAGCGATTGAAAGCCGGAAGATGTTCTGTTGTCACCATGAACGCGGCCGACTTCGACGCCTACGACCCCTACGACATTGTCTATCTTTACAATCCGTTTCCCGCTGTGGTCATGGCAAAGGTCATGGAACATATTTCGGGATCTCTCAAACGGGTCCCGCGAAGAGTGGTCATTATCTATGATAATCCTCAATGGGGAGGAGAAATCCTGAAGAAAAAGGCGTTCCGGAAGACAAACGAATATCCGGACGAATGGGGGAACAGGATTTTTGTTTATGCAAACATTTTGCAGGATTAAATGAGGGGTTGACACATGGGCAAAGAAAAAACGAGGCTCAAACGCGAAGCCGGAACCGTCAAGGCCATGATCGCCCTTTTTTGCAAAGACAATCATTGTCATGACGGCCCGGGTTTGTGCGCACAATGCAGGGGACTTGCCGAGTATTCGTCCGAACGGTTGCGTGCATGCAGGTACGGTAAAAAAAAACCTGCGTGCAGAAAATGTGCGACGCATTGCTATGAACCGGGACATCGGGAACCCATACGCGAGGTGATGCGGTATGCCGGGCCACGCATGCTTGTAAGACATCCCGTGCTCGCCCTGCGCCATCTCCTTTCTTAAAAAATTGTTTTTTGTTTGGGTGCGCTGTTGATGGCGGCATTTATTTTTTTTCACCACGAACGATGCATGTGTTTATTAATAGGGATCATTTTTCACAGAGGAGTATTCACATGAAGCAGCTGGAACAGCCGGTAAAAAAGCAGTCTCCCGCCTTGTGGTTCCTGATCATTTCGCTTGTTGTCCTGCTTGCAGGCGCCGGGGGTATCGTGGTGTTTGTGAAACTGAACCAGACCGTTAAAATGACCTCGGGAAAAATTGTTGAAACATTCACAAAAAAAGAATTTGCGACAAGGAAACAGACGGTGGACCGGGAATACGAAGTGGTGCGGTATACGGTGGATGGAAAAGAGTATACGAAAAAGACCGCAACGCCGAGGGCCGGGTTCAGCTCCCAGTACGTCACCGTTTATTATTACGGAAAATATCCCGGTTTCGCCTGGTTTTTCAACAAATCAAACTCCGGCCTGTTCTTCTGCTCTCTTATCGCCGCGCTTTCCGCCGCCGCGGCGATTTATTCGGCGGCCCGTCTGAAAAAGAACGGCCCCGCGCCGGCGCTGGCCCGGAAACAGCAGCAGGTCAAAAAAGGTGCGAAAACGTAGGTTGTCGTGCAGGGGCGGCAAAGGGCAAATGACATAATGGAAGGTGCGCAGCACCAGTACCATGCCCTTTCGGAACGATAGTGAGAACCCCGCTATAATGTTATGCATCCAACGTGGATGCGTACTATACGCCTGGCCTTTGACAAGGGAGAATACATGAACCGAGCGCTCCTTCTTTCTTCCCTCACAGTCATGATATGCTGCGCCGCGTGCTTTTCCCAGACCGATTCCCTTATGAAGCCGGACACGCTGCCCAAAAAGGTGCTCATCGCCATGGGCAAAAGCTACATGGAAAAAGCGGTTTCCGCAATAGTCAAGGACAGCCTCTCGGCCCGCGGCTATGCGGTGACCATTATCAGCATCAAAACGGTCGGTGACCAGGACCGCCGGAACTACCGGGCGGCCATCCTGTTCAATGCCGTGAACACCGCCGAACTGACCCCTGCGGCGAGGAAGTTCGTCAGGTCGCAGGAGGGCTCTGGGCAGCAGTCGAACATGCTCATCTGCGACGTATACGGCGAGCAATGGAACCCGCACAGGGAAGACCTCAGCGCGGTGGCCTCGGCCACCAAAAACGTGAGGCCGGAAGAAACCGCGGCAAAAATCATTTCGAATTTCGACGCGATTGTCAACAAATAGCGGCCGTCCCCGGTAATCCCGCGCAATAAACCCTATGATCACATCTTGCAAGCCTGATGATTTCGACAGTATGCTTCGCGTCATCAACGACGCGGCCCGGGTATATAAGGGCGCTATTCCGGCCGACTGCTGGCATGAACCGTATATGTCCCGCGAGTATCTTGAAAAAGAAATCAACAGGGGCGTTGTTTTCTATGGATCTACGGAAAACGGAAACCTTGCCGGCGTGATGGGTATACAGGACGCGCAGGACGTCACTCTTATCAGGCACGCGTACGTACTTACCGCATTACAGAGATCAGGAATCGGCGGAGAACTTTTGGCGATTCTTGTCAAAAAAACCGGTCGCCCGGTTCTCATCGGCACATGGAAAGCCGCGACATGGGCGGTCTCATTTTATCAAAAACACGGGTTTACACTTGTTAACGAGGAAACGAAAAACAAACTGTTGAAAAAATACTGGACGATTCCGGAACGTCAGATAGAAACGTCGGCGGTGCTGGCGGATAAAAAATGGATTACGGGGAACATATCAGCAGGATGAGGGCAGCATACCTTTTTGGCGGGGGAAGTGTTCAGCCAGCCGGCGTGATGCCAGGACCAAGAACGATTGAAGCCGCTTGTCTGAACCCATACCCCCTCCTGGGTGTCCCCCGCGAAAAATTTTCTTCAAGATTCAAGCTTCATTGACAAGGGGCACCCGCGGGGAGTGGTTGAAAGTTGACGATTGGTAGTTGAATGTTTTTTTTGTTTTCGCGTTAGGCCGGACTGGAGGTCGTGCTGGAGCACGATGCCGCCCAGACCCGCCGCTGGTTGTCGAGTGCCGCTCTTTAGAGCGGCGTATCGAGACACGGCGGCATAGGGCTGTGGCGGCCCGAGGCCTGCGGCCGAGACCGGAAGGAGGGCCGACCCGAGCGAAGCGAGGGGAACGCCCAGACATCCATTTATTTTCCAATCTTCCGCCCTTTTTTATCCCCTTGACTCTGTCCCGCAAGGTTGGCTATATTTTCGAGTGACAAAATAACCATTTCTTTCATCCGGGGAAATTGAATGCACGATCTCATTGTCATCGGCGGCGGACCCGCAGGCTACTATGCCGCGGAAAAAGCGGGCAAGGCCGGGCTGTCAACGCTCCTTGTGGAAAAAGGGCATGTGGGCGGCGTATGCCTCAACGAGGGGTGTGTTCCTTCCAAGACCATGCTTTACAGCTCCGGGCTTTTTGCCGCTGCCGCGTCGTCGGCGAAATTCGGGGTGACGGCCGCGGGCGTGAGTTTCGATCTGGCAACCGTGATGGCGCGCAAGCAGAAAATCGTGGAGACGCTGCGCAGCGGCATTGCCTTTACACTCAAGAAATGCGGCGTGGAAACCTGCGCCGGGTCCGCGGTCATAAAAGGAAAAGCGGGCGATGTGTTCAGGGTCGCGGTGACTGAAAAGGAATTTGAGGCCAAACGGCTCCTTGTCTGCACCGGCTCCGAGGCGCTGCGGCCCAATCTTCCGGGTATGGATCGGGAATTCGTCATGACAAGCAGGGAAATACTGTCCGTTGCTTCGATTCCGCCGGCGCTTGCCATTATCGGCGCGGGCGCAATCGGCCTGGAATTCGCCACGTTTTTCGTTGAGGCGGGAAGCCGCGTTACCGTCATCGAAATGCTTCCGCAGATCGGCGGGCAGCTCGACAAGGACATCGGCCTTGCGCTCAAAAGGGAGATGGAGAAAAAAGGGATCACGTTTTATCTTCAATCCAAAGTAACGGCGATCGGCGATCATTCAGTGGCGTTTGAAACTGAGGGAAAAACGCAGATGGTTCCGGCGGACGTTGTCCTGTTGAGCGTAGGGCGGAAACCCGTTGTCGCGGGTTTCGGCCTGGAAACGCTCGGCGTTGCGGTTGAAAAAGGGGCGATAAAAACAGACGGAAGCGGACGTACGAATCTCGAGGGTGTTTGGGCCGCGGGCGACGTGAACGGCGTGTCGATGCTCGCGCACACCGCCTACCGCGAGGCGCAGGTCTGCGTGGAAGACATGCTGGGAAAAAATTCGTCGGTCAACTACGGCGCGATACCGTCGGTAATCTACACCCATCCGGAAGCCGCCGCGGTTGGATTGACAAAAGAGGAGGCGCTTGCAAAGGGCATTGATGCCGCGGAGGTGAAACTTCCCAACACTTTCAGCGGCAGGTACCTTGCCGAAACCGACGGTGAACGCGGCATGACAAAGGCGGTTATTGACGCAAAGAGCAGAAAGTTGCTCGGCGTGCACATGGTCGGGGACCATTGCTCCGAAATGATCTTCGGCGCCGCAGTGATGATAGATCAGGAAATGACGGTTGAGGATATTTCGGGATTGGTTGTTCCCCATCCCACGGTGTCGGAAATGATTAAGGACACGATTTTACAGTTTAAATAATGCCTTATTGCCCCGAGTTTTTCAGGGAAATCCTGGTAAATAAATGAATGTCGTATTGATTTATCCCCGGTATAAAACGCGCATGGCCGGAGGCCTTGAAGAGCCGCTGGGCCTCCTGTATATCGCCTCGACGCTCCGCTCGCTCGGCCATAGCGTGTCCCTGTTTGACCTGAGTTTTGAAAAAGACCTCGGCACCATGGCGGGCGCCCTGGCCCGCGCAGACTGGGTGGGGTTTTCTTCGAGCTCCCCGCTGTTCGGCAAGGCCGTGGAGGTTCTTGCTTATGTCAAGAGCGTCGCGCCGGGCAAGCCCGCGGTCATCGGCGGCCCCCACGCAAGCATCGCGGCCGACGAGGTTTTGTCTTTGGGGTTCGATTATGCGGTTTTGGGGGAAGGCGAAACCATTATACGGGAATTCGTTTCCCTGCTGGCGCAGGGCCGCGCCCGCGAATGCCCCGGGGTCGCGAGCCGCGCAAACGGCGCAACGCGGATCAATCCCCGGCGCGATTTTATTGCGGACCTCGACGCGCTCCCGTTTCCCGCCCGCGACCTGGTCGATTATTCACGGTACCCCACCATCGGCATGATCGCGAGCCGGGGGTGCCCCTTCAAGTGCCTGTACTGCAAACCCATGCTCGACGGGCTTTTCGGGAGCACCGTGCGCCATCGGTCCGCGGCCAACGTGGTTGACGAAATAGAGCAGGCCTTCCGAACCGCCGGGAACAGGGAAGTGTCTTTCAAAGACGACACGCTCACGGTGCTGCCCCTTGAATGGTTCAGGGAATTCGGGGCCGCGCTCAAAAAGAAAAAACTTTCCGTCAGGTGGCAGGCCAATTCGCGCGTTGACACCGTCACCTACGAAAAACTCGCGCTTATGAAGGAACTGGGGTGCAGGCAGATGGGGTTCGGCGTGGAAAGCGGGTCCCCGCGGGTGCTGGAGTTTTACCGCAAACACGCTAATCCCGGGCAGGCAGAGCAGGTTTTCGGGTGGTGCCACAAGCTCGGCATCCTGCCGCATGCATTCATCATGCTGGGTGCGCCTGACGAAAAAATTGAAGACATGGAACTGACCTATAAATTCCTGAAAAAAATCAAGCCCCGCAGCTGGACCGTGTGCACCACAACGCCGTTTCCGGGCAATGACCTGTTTACTTATGCCAAAGAACACGATATTTTAAACGTGAAGGGATATGAGGAATACGACAATGCCGAAAACAGCCTGCTGGGCCGCATGCCCATGAAGCTCCGCTATATTTCAGCGGGAGACATTCTGCGTTACCGGGACAAAATCAACCGACACCTGTTCATGATCAATGTTTTTAATCCCAAGGTAATCATGAAAGCGGTCCGCAGGCCAGGCGCCGCCTTCCATAAATTATGGAACATGTTTGTCCCATCGAAATAAAACGTTTTCTCGCAAAGATCGCAAAGGCCGCCAAGGTAAAGTGAAAAAGAAATCGGATGAAAAACCTTGCGTTCTTGGCGATCTTTGCGAGAGGTTCTTCTAAAGAAATTGGCGAAACTTCCATGCTGCTCGTCCATTTGAAAAACGGAAAAGACAAACCTATACGCATGGGACACCCGTGGGTGTTTTCGGGCGCCATCGCCCGCGTTGAAGGCAGGGAAGGGCCGGGCGATTTTTGCTCTGTCGTGTCATCCTCGGGCGAAGTATTGGGATGCGGGTTTTACAACCTTCATTCCACGATCCGCGTGCGGATGCTGGCGAAGAAGGGCGAACCGTTTAACGAGGAGGTGTTGTCGCAGCGCATCGCCGAAGCGGCGGACAGACGCGCCGCTATTCTGGACAGCGGCACGGATTCCTGCCGCCTTGTCAATTCGGAAGGCGACCGCCTGCCCGGCCTGATTGTTGACAAATACGGCGCCGGACTCTGCGTCCAGATCCAGACCGCGGGCATGGAGCGGTTCAGGCAGCACATCGTCGACAGCCTCAGGCAATCCTGCTCGCCGGCCTTCATCTTCGAACGTTCCGACACCGACGCGCGCACGCGGGAAGGCCTTGCGGGCCAAGAAGGTGTGCTCTTTGGAGACCTGCCGCCCGAAATTATCGTGCGCGAGAACGGCCTGAAGTTCCGCGCCGATATTTCATCAGGCCAGAAGACCGGTTTTTTCCTTGATCAGCGCGAGAACAGAAGGCTTTTCAGGGAATATACCCGTGATAAAACAATCTGCGACTGTTTCTGCTACGGCGGCGGCTTTTCAGTGTACGGGCTTGCTGCATGCGCACGTTCGAGCGTGCTCGTAGACGTTTCTGAAGACGCGCTCGCCTCGGCCAGGGCCAACTGCGGCCTCAATGGTCTGGAAAGCGGAACATATGAAACGGTAAAGGCCGACGTGTTTGACTGGCTTCGCAAAGGAGACCGTTGTTTTGACTGCATCGTGCTCGATCCGCCTAAATTCGCAAAACACAAAGCCGAGGTTGAAGCTGCTGCCAGGGGCTACAAGGACATCAACCTGCTCGCGTTTAAAAAAACCGCTCCCGGTGGAACGGTGTTCACCTTTTCCTGTTCCAACGCGGTTGATCCATTCCTGTTCCGCCAGATCGTGTTTGCCGCGGCCGCGGATTCGGGCCGGTTCGTGCAGGTGCTGCACGTGCTTTCCGCAGGACCCGACCATCCGTTCAACATTGCGCACCGGGAAGGTGAATATCTCAAGGGATTGGTGTTGAGGGTGCTGTAAGAAGTTGGGCGATAGTAAAAACATTAGTCTGCAGATATTGAATATGACAAATCAGAAAATATGTAAAACTTGTGTACTCCCGGAATCTCCCCTTTTTCATTTAGATGCCTCTGGAAACTGTAAGCTGTGCAATTCGCCTTCTCTGTTAAAACACATACTCAAGAAACCTGACAGTGAGAAGTTTGCTCAAATAATCGAAAAAATAAAAATAAATGGAAAAGGACAGGAATTTGATTGCATCGTGGCTTGGAGTGGAGGTAGGGATAGCACGTTTATGCTTCATGAACTTGTGACAAAATATAAGCTCCGATGTGTTGCGGTATTCGGTAAGACTCCCTTTACACCTAAAGAAATTATCGACATCGTTCATACAATATCTAAAAAACTTAATGTTAAATTGATTGAAATAGAAACACCATCAGATCATCAGGAAATTGCGGGTTATTGTCTTAAAGAATATTTGAAAACTCAGGTGCCAATCCTGATTGTTCTTGCTTGTGCTTCCTGTAAGTTTGTTAATCGTGAAATGTTCAAATTTGCGCAGCAATTGAGGATCAAAGCTGTTATTTACGGAGGGAATCGATTTGAATATTTTCCTTCGGGCCCGGCATCAATCGACCTCGATACAGAAAATCGATATTCATTCCTGACCATGTTGAATGACAACTTGTTAAGGATGATAAAAGGAATTGGCATTTTAGTGCGCTCTCCAGCTCTTTTAAAATATATTTACACTTTTTTTGCGGCATCTGTACTTTATGTCAATCAATATACTGTGTTTCTTCGACTTCGATACCCGGATATTTTTCGATTTGATTTTTATCATTTTGCAGACTGGGACGAAGATAAAATTGGCGAAGCATTGAATAATATAGGTTGGAGACTTCCTAAAGGCTGCAATTCACCTTGGCGTGCAGATTGCGTTTTTGAGGCTGTCAAAAATACAGCATTCAAAAAGCAATTGGGGTTCACCTATGCGCAAGCGATGTTCAGTAATCTTATACGCGGCGGCAAGATTTCGCGGGAAAATGCAATTTCCAGATTAAACAAGGAAGGAATATCGGAACCAAGATTACATGAGGCCTTAAAGATATGCGGTTTGCCCGAAGACTCTTTTAAAATCGAAAACGAATGAGAAGACTCACACGCGGAAAAGAAAGAGGCCAGGCAAACAGTCCTACAACAGCCGCGTTACGTTCGCTGTAACACGGCAAACATTGTCGGTAATTGGCCTGCTGCAATAAAGAACATGAATGGCGCGTCAAGACAAGAACAATGTTCTGCGGCAGAACGCAATGAAAAGTGTTCAACACGACTGATTGATTAACCCAAAGGAGCATTTGATGAGCGAGACATCAGAGGAAGTAAAAAAAAAGATCATTTCACGATATGACAAAGAAGCCATGGAAAAAAACAATTCCCAATGGCTTCAAAAGGGCGGGACGGAAAGGGTCCCGGAATCACGCGCATCGCATTACTTCATCGACCGCAAAGTCAACGAGGCGCTTTCGATGTGTAAAGAAGAAGCATCCCCCGAATTGAAAGCGTTGGAGATAGGGTGCAGTTTCGGTCACATGACGGCCCTCCTGTCGAAAAAATTCAAATCTTTGACCGCTGTTGATATTTCTCCCGAGAGTGTTAACATCGCGGAAAAAAGACTTAAGCATTATGGAATTCGAAATGTAAGTTTTATCGTTGATGATGCCGAGACGTTGTCCCATCTACCCGACAATGCATTCGACATTGCGTTTTCGTTTTCCACAATCAGGTTTTGCCCCCGCCCGCAAGAGGCGATAAATGCAATTTATAAAAAGCTCAAGCCGGGTGGAATAGCCGTCATTGATTTTCCAAACAGGTATTCCCCCTGGCATCTTTTCGTTAAAAAAGCCGCTGGAATAGAAAAACACATCTGCGATAATCTTTTTTCGGTTTCCGATGCTGAAAGTTTATTTCAAAAGGGCGGATTTGTCGTCAGTAAATCAAAAAGATTTCTCTTTATCTCAAAAAGGCTGCCCTCAAGATTTCTTGCTGTTTTTAAAATCATGGAAATTATCCTTGAGAGAGTGCCATTTGTTTCACGATTTGCAGGAATTATCATGATAAAAGGGATAAAAAAATGATCAGCGCCAAAATCATTTGGCCGCCATATCCGTACAAGGCGGGTTTTTGTGTCACTGATGATACTGATGCCGCAACGTTTGAGCAAATTGAAACCGTTTATAACTTTTTATCATCAAGAGCTTTTTTGACCACAAAGACAGTATGGCCATTCGCGCCATCTGACAAGTGCGGCATTCCTCCTGCTCCGGAATCGACGTTAAGGGGTGTAACGCTGCAAAACAGCCGATATCTTCAATATTGCAAAATGCTCCACAGCAAAGGGTTTGAAATCTGCCTGCACGGCGCGTCGGCGGGAAATAACCTCAGAGAATCAACGCGGAAGGCCCTCGAATTACTAAATAAAGAAATCGGATATTCAGATACATTTATATGTCATTCAAAAAACGCCGACAATATTTACTGGAACAATAAAGTCACCTCCCTGTTTCCTTTTAATTACCTCCTTAAGCTTTCATCAAATTATGAATGCAGCGGTGAGATTCCAACGAGCCCCTATTTCTGGGGTGATGTTTGCCGTGATACTATTAACCAAATACGCCTTTACCGTACGCGCGGCATTAACACGCTAAAAAAAAACCCTTCAATGCCGTATTCAGACCCGGGGCGGCCGTTTGTAAATGGCTGGTTTTCAGCGACAAAACGTTCATTCAAGGATTGCGCAAAGAAAGGAGAACAGGAAAGGCTCGTTGCGGAAAACGGCCTTACAGTCTTGTACCAGTATTTACATCGTTATGCAGGCCCTGATGGAAAAACCCTGAATAAACAGTTTATGGAATCGGTCGAATCAATTCTGTCAAACGGCAGCATAAAGATAGATACGGTTTCAAACACCATGCAAAGGCTGCGCTTAATCCAGGGAGTGTTCGTTTTTTTTGAGGATAAAACCATTTGGATTGTCAATGCCAACCCGGTTCCGGTTAACTCTTTACAAATAATACTGGAAAAAAAAGCGTCACTGTTCTCGGAAGGGTGTACGGTTCAAAACCTTGACAGGACAATTGCGATAAAAGAGATTACGGCAAATTCAATCGTGAAATTTGAATCAGACAAGCCCGTTAAAATTCAAGGGCTGCGAAGTTATGCCACCCATGGCAGAAAATTTCTCTGCCGGAAAATCGCACATGCAAAATTGTGTGTAAACCTGTCAGACTCCGATTGGAAGATATCCGATAAGCTCCACATAAAACCAAAATCTTTTTACCTCGAAGCGCCGCAATCCGGAACAGGTCTGGCACAGCTTTCAAATTTGTCCTACGCAGAAGAAGTGTTTCTGATTTTAGGGCAATTTTGGATCGTGGCGAGAGAGATAGTATTTAAAGGGCGAAGCTTAAACAGTGCGAAATACCTTGACGACTCAAAAGAAATCAAACTCGAAAATCATGACAACTGGTAACAGATCTTCAAAAAGTGCAACGGCCGGTTTCTATGCCGGATTAATTTCTGTTTATAAGAAAAACACCTGAAAATAAAAATTACTTGACAATTCAGCCGGAATACTGCATATTTATTACCAGAAAAGAGTGCGAAAAATCGGTTTTATCCTGTTTTAAGCCTCACACGCTATCATATCAGCCGAAAAATCCAATCTCGAATACATACAATCTCCAAACATGGAATTTCATATAACAGCAGCGTGATTTTTATCAATAGTTACCGGGTATTGGCACCTTCTCGTTTGCTGAAATCCAAAACGAAATACGGATCGGCTTCCGGCACGGCCGTTTAACTTCGTTGATACAATCGAAAACGCTGTTGTAATGCAGGCTCACGTGATGCGGTTCTTTCCATAATTACAATAAATATTATCGAAAATGAGTTTTCAGAAACAGTATTTGAAGTTTTTCCCGGGCAATCACCATGGTTAGGGTGCCGGGCAAATGAAACATTTTATTCAAATTTTACTTTCAGCAGAGGTGTGTCGATGAATGTTGCCGATTTAAAAACAACGGCCATGACCGAGCTCTACGATCTGGCCATCAGTCTCAGCATCGGGGACCACAGGAATCTCCGCAGGCAGGAACTTATCTTTAAAATCCTCCAGGCGCAGGCGGCCCAGAACGGTCAGATGTTCGCCGAAGGCGTTCTGGAAATCATGCCGGACGGCTTCGGTTTTCTCCGCTCGCCGCTCAACAGCTACCTGTCCGGGCCGGACGACATTTATGTTTCGCCGTCCCAGATCAAACGGTTTTATCTTAAAACGGGCGACACGGTATCGGGTCAGGTGCGGCCCCCCAAAGATTCCGAGCGCTATTTTGCGCTGCTCCGGGTTGAGATGGTCAATTTTGAAGACCCCGAAGAGTGCAAGAAGAAGGTCAATTTCGACGATCTCACGCCGCTGTTCCCCAACCAGCGATTCAACCTCGAGCACGACGCCAAGGAAATTTCCACGCGCATCATGAACCTGGCCACGCCCATAGGCAAGGGCCAGCGCGGCCTCATTGTCGCGCCGCCCCGCACCGGAAAAACAGTGCTTCTCAAGAACATCGCCAACGCGATTTCGGGCAACCATCCCGAGGCCGTGCTTATCGTTCTGCTCATTGACGAGCGCCCCGAAGAAGTCACCGATATGTCGCGCTCCGTAAAGGCGGAGGTGATCAGTTCCACGTTCGACGAGCCGGCCGAGCGCCACGTGGTGGTGGCCGAAATGGCCATCGAGCGCGCCAAGCGCCTCGTGGAGCACAACAAGGACGTGGTGATTCTCCTTGACTCCATTACCAGGCTCGCGCGCGCGCACAACACCGTTGCCCCGCATTCGGGACGCATCCTGTCGGGCGGCGTTGACTCGCAGGCGTTGTACAAGCCCAAGCGCTTTTTCGGCGCCGCGCGCAACATCGACAACGGCGGCAGCCTCACCATTATCGCGACCGCGCTCATTGAAACCGGCAGCCGCATGGACGAGGTGATTTTCGAGGAGTTCAAGGGCACGGGCAACATGGAGCTCGTGCTCGACAGGAAGATTTCGGACAGGCGCATTTACCCGGCCATCGACCTCATGAAGTCGGGTACGCGCAAGGAGGAGCTGCTCCTTACCAAAGAAGAGCTCAACCGCATGTGGGTCCTGCGCAAGTTCCTTGCGACCATGACGCCGGTGGAGATGATGGAATTTCTCAATGAGAAAATAAGCGGGACAAAGACGAACAAGGATTTTCTGGAGTCAATGAAAAGTTAAAAACTGGTTGGAGCGTTGGAGAGTTAAAGCGTTAGAGCGTTGGATAAAAAAATAACGCTCAAACGCTCCAACACTCGAACGCACCAACGCTCTAACCTCTCTAAGGGAGCAACAGATGCGTGTAGCAGTCCTGGGTTGCGGCAACATGGGCCGCGCGATAATCACCAGCCTGCTTAAACGATACGATGATATTTCCATCATCGCATTCGATAAAAGCGAGGCGGTGCTCAAACATCTTCCCGACGAAGCGCTCGTGCTGCCGCCCGACGAATGGAACCTTGACGAAAACAAGGCCGACGCTGTGGTGATCGCGGTGAAGCCGCAGGACATGGCAGACGCGCTCAAGGCGTTTTCGGCCCTCCAGGAGCGGCCCGACAACCCGCTGTTCGTGTCTATCGCGGCCGGCCTTAGTATTGCCAGGCTCGAAAAACTTCTGCCCGCCCACGCGCGTTTATGCAGGGTGATGCCCAATACGCCGGCCATGGTGGGTGAGGCGGTTTCGGCCTATTGCTGCAACGACCGCTGCCGTGATTCCGACAAAGCAATCGTGGAGCATATTTTAAGCGCGTTCGGCAAGGTGATTGGCGTGCCCGAAAAACTAATGAACGCGGTCACCGGCCTGTCCGGGAGCGGCCCCGCGTATGTCTATCTTTTTATCGAGGCGCTCATCGAGGGTGGAGTCGCCGCGGGACTTCCGTACGCGGTGGCAAAAGAATGCGCGGTGCAGACCGTGGTCGGCGCCGCCCGCATGGTGCAGGAGCGGGAAGAGACCCCGGCTGAGCTCAAATCCGCGGTCATGTCGCCCGGCGGCACCACCGTGCGCGGGCTCATGGCGCTCGAGGAAAATAAATTTAAATATTCCGTCATAAAGGCGGTCACGGAAGCTACGGCGCGCGCTGAGGAAATCGGAAAACAGGAATAGGAAAAGGAGCTGTTTTTTTTCAGAAAAGGATGTGCGGTATGAAGGCGATTTTCGTTGTTGTCTACGCAGCAGTTCTGGGATTCTCGGCATTTGCGGAAAACGCCGACGAGGGAAAACTTCTTGCGGCCGGAACAGCGGCGCCGAGTTTTTCATTGCCGTCTCTGGCGGGCGACCGGGTTTCGCTCTCCACCTATTGCGGCGAAACACTTTCCAAACCGTATGTAAATAAAATCCGGCACACGGTCATCCTCAGTTTCTGGGCCACCTACTGCAAGCCGTGCCAGAAGGAAATCCCGGAACTGCAGAAGTTTGCGGATAAGCACAAAACGGACAATGTCCTGGTCCTGTGCGTCAGCATAGACAAGGAAGGCTCCGCCGTTGTCGAGCCTTTTGTAAAGGAAAAGAATTATACCGTCCAGGTCCTTCTTGACCCGTACACCAAGACATCGGAGCGCTACGGCGTCAAATCGCTTCCCGCCCTGTTTGTAATTGACACGATGGGCATTGTCCGGTTCTCATCGCGCGGCTACGACGAGAAAAACCCGCTGGGGCCGAAACTCGAAAGGATCCTGAAAGCGGTCAAGGAAGGTGGAAAAATCTCCGTTTCGGCGGATGAAGGCGGGGCAACGGTACCCGTGCAGGCCGTTGAAGCCGCAAAAGGCCAGGAAGGGAAAGCCGGGTCCGGAGAAGCGGCAAAGTCTCCGCAGAAACTCACGGCAAAACAGAGATGGAACGCCATTGCAAGAGTGGAATGCGGTGAACCCATTGAAAAAGTTGCGGCCGCGATCCGTGTTTCGCCAGAGGAACTGCATTCCTGGTACAACGATTTGAAGAAAGCCGCAGTTTCCATGTGGTCGGCAGATACTGTTGCCCGGTAAAAGCATTATATTATAAGAAAATCCGGTTCTGGGGAAAAACATCATGCCTACCTTTACCATTTCGGTCAATAATAAGGTCCTTGGCACTTATGTTGTCAAAAAGACAGTAATTACCATTGGCAGGTCCCGCACCAACACCATTTCCATAGCGAGCAAAGCAGTTTCACGCACTCACGTTCGCATTGAGCTTACGCGCGACGGGTGGAGCATTTCCGACCTTGGCTCACTAAACGGGACTTATGTAAATGATATCCGCGTCACGAGCGCCTTTATTTCGGAGGGCGACAAGGTGACCGTGGGTGCATATACCATTTCATTTTCACCTGAGCCGGCGAACGAAGCTTCGCAGGAAGATGCGCCTCCGCTCATGCAGCCCGAATCTGAGCTGTTAGACATGGATGTGCGTGTTGAAGGCTCGCCTCCCGCGACCGAAACCGCGCTGGCAGCGGTCATAGAGGGGCAACAGGCTCCGCCCGCGAAAGCTGTCACAGCACCGCCGCCCCCTCAACATGAGCCGGTCCGACCGGCAGAAAACCCTCGACCCCAGCCTGCTATTGAGGAGATTTCCAATGCCGAACAACCGCGCGCTGCGTTTGTCGAAACAAAAAACATTAATGTGGTTACTCAGCAGGCAGAGGTGTCATCCGCTGATCGTGACGACGACGAACAGAAAAAGAGCAAGCGGAGCGCCCTGCTGAGAAGCAATCCCGCAGGGTTGCAACTGGAAGACAGGATCCGCCTGGCGGTTTTTGAAAATCCTCTTGCAGACGATACCCAAATCCGCAAGCGGCTTTCCGACAGCGATTTTGGCGGGGCGAGCATCGGGCGCTCGGAATTGCAAACCGTGCTTAAAAAGCTGGGTCTTGAGACAAAGGTCAAGCGCTATCAGTATTTCATGCATTCGTAAATTTTAACATAATGCAAAACGGGGCAGCGGATTGTCCCGGCAACAAATAAAAAAGGCGCATTGCAATGCGCCTTTTTTATTGCCTGGCGTTTTGTGATTTTTTCAAGCTACCGGCGTTGCCGGGGACTCCTGTGCAGGATTTTTTGTCCCGTAGCTGTCATTCACCCGTTTTCTGAGTTCTTTGGAGGCCTCAAACACCGGTTTAAATCCTGCCAAGACTTGAATATGCTCATTGGTGCGGGGATTTCTGGCGCTTCTGGCCCTTCTCTCTTTGATTTTAAACCTTCCAAAACCCCGTATTTCGATATTCCTTCCCTGCTGCAGCGCCTTTGAGATTGCTTCCAGAAGGCTTTCCACCACAATCTTGGTATCAACCTGGGTAAGGCCGGTTCGGTCTGAAATTTTTTCAACAAGATCTTTTTTTGTTACATTGCCCATGAGACGCTCTCTACGTTAGAAGTTGATCTTCTTATTTTTCCCCTCGATAACGGCAAAAGGTGAAAAACAGGATTAAGTAAGTGAGATATCTCTTTATCAATTAATAGAATATATTTGTTAACGCAATAAAATCAAGTTTTTTTTTAATCCTCATTTGGTACAAGTTAATAGAAAAGGGGAAGTTAGCAAAAATCCACAATATGTTGTGTGCCATGAAGTTATGAACTACTAGACAGCAAATATTTTTCCTGCGTGGTAATCCGGCTACAAAGAATTTTTTCCAGGATGTCACTGTAGACCGAAAGCGCATTGTCATCCAGGCAAGGTTTTTTACATCCTTTAGGCCATACTGGGGAAGGTTTTTTAACCGCACGGGAGCGGGCAGGGCGAATCCAGGGCGGTGTTTTACTTTTTGTAAAGTAAAAATCATCAGGAGACAATCAATCGGCCTTTTCCGCAGGTCATTTTTTTTAAACAATTGACGGTGGTAAACGCTTGGGGTATCAATTTGATAAAAATCTATTTTACGAAATTCTTGACAGTTTTTTGATATTGTGTTATATTTGTTGGCACTCAATCAAAGAGAGTGCTAATAATCTTTCGGTTAAAACGTATTATATTCAAAATTTAACACTTTTAAGGAGGAGTCGTTATGAACGTAAAGCCATTAGCCGACCGGATTCTTGTAAAGCCCCTGGAAGCTGAAGAAAAGACCAAGGGCGGGATCATCATCCCGGACAATGCCAAGGAAAAGCCCCAGAAGGGTGAAGTCGTTGCCGTAGGGCCCGGCAAAATTTCGGACAACGGCCAGAAAATCGCTATGGAACTTAAAAAAGGCGACAAAGTCCTGTACGGAAAATATTCGGGGACAGAAGTCACCGTGGATGGCCAGGAATATCTCATCGTGAAAGAAAGCGATGTACTCGCTGTTATCTGACCGGCAGCAGGATGGCGCCGGAATCGTCGGAAATCAAAAAATCATTACCTTCAAATAAAAGAGGAGTTGTACACTATGTCAGCAAAGCAATTAGCATTTGATGTCGTGGCAAGGGAAAAACTGCTGAGAGGCATTGATATTCTTGCCAACGCAGTAAAGGTAACGCTGGGCCCCCGCGGCCGTAATGTTGTTCTTGACAAGAGCTTTGGTTCACCCCTCATCACAAAAGACGGCGTGACTGTTGCAAAAGAGATCGAGCTGGAAGACAAATTCGAAAACATGGGCGCACAACTGGTCAAGGAAGTCGCGTCCAAGACGTCGGATGTCGCCGGTGACGGGACAACCACGGCGACCGTGCTGGCCCAGGCGCTTGCCCGTCAGGGGATCAAAACGGTAACTGCCGGAGCAAATGCCATGGCCGTCAAGCGCGGCATCGACAAGGCCGTGAAGACAATTATCGAAGACCTTAAGAAACAGTCCAAGCCCATTGCGGGGAAAAAAGAAATTTCGCAGGTTGCCGCGATTTCGGCCAACAACGACCAGGAAATCGGCGGCCTTATTGCCGATGCAATGGAAAAGGTCGGCAAAGACGGCGTTATTACAGTCGAAGAAGCCAAGAGCATTGACACGACCCTCGAAGTTGTTGAAGGAATGCAGTTCGACCGGGGCTATAATTCCGCATATTTTGTGACAAATTCCGACACTATGGAATGCCTGCTCGAAGAGCCGCTTATCCTCATCCACGACAAGAAAATCAGTGCCATGAAAGACTTACTCCCTCTGCTTGAAAAAACTGCGCAGATGGGTAAAAGCCTGCTGCTCATCGCCGAAGAGGTTGAAGGCGAAGCGCTGGCGACCCTTGTCGTCAACAAGCTCCGCGGGACGCTTAAAGTCGCGGCCGTAAAGGCCCCGGGATTCGGCGACCGCAGAAAGGCAATGCTCGAGGACATTGCAGTACTCACCGGTGGTATCGTGATCTCCGAGGAAGCCGGTTTCAAGCTCGAAAACTGCACGGTGGACTCGCTCGGCAAGGCAAAACGAGTGACAATTGACAAAGAGAACACTACGATCATCGAAGGCGCGGGCAAGAAGGAAGACATCAAAGGCCGCGTGAACCAGCTCCGCAAGCAGATAGACGAGACCACGTCCGACTACGACAAAGAAAAACTCCAGGAACGGCTTGCCAAGCTCGCGGGCGGCGTCGCGGTCCTCAATATCGGCGCGGCCACCGAAACGGAAATGAAGGAAAAGAAGGCCCGCGTCGAGGACGCGCTGCATGCGACCCGCGCGGCGGTCGAGGAAGGCATTGTCGCGGGCGGCGGTGTCGCGCTTATCCGCGCGGCGGCCTCGCTCGATGCCATCAAGGTTGAAGGCGACGAGAAAATCGGCGTCGACATCATCCGCAGGGCGGTTGAGGAGCCTCTCCGCTGGATCGTTCAGAACGCGGGCATGGAGCCGTCGGTGGTGGCCAACGAAGTCAAGAACCATAAGGGCGGATACGGTTTCAACGCCTACACCTGCAAGTACGAAGACCTGCTTGCGGCCGGCGTCATCGACCCGACCAAGGTCGTTCGTTCCGCGCTTGAAAACGCGTCGAGCATCGCGGGCCTCATCCTGACAACGGAATGCATCGTCACCGAGAAACCCAAAGAGGAGAAAGAGCCCTCACCGGGTATGGGCGGCGGCGGCATGGGTGGCGGCATGGGCGGTATGGGAGACATGTACTAAACCGTCTGTCTTTTTTTCAAAGCAAGCCATGGGGATGTGTTTCTCCCCATGGCCATTACTCTTTCTTATGAATGAAGAACTTTTATCAGACCGTGAACATCACGTGCTTGAGGCGGTGGTGCGCAATTATATCCTGAGCGCCTCGCCCACAGGCTCGCGGTTTCTTTCAAAGCAGCCGGACTTCGAGCATTCGCCGGCCACGATCCGCAACATCATGGGCGATCTCGAGGAGCGCGGGTTCATTTCGCAGCCGCACACATCGGCCGGGAGGATCCCCACGGACAAAGGATACCGCTACTATGTAGACCGGATGATGAAGGCCATGGAACTTCCCCAGGACGTGAAGAAACAGATAAAAGATTACTTGGTGAAGGTGGAGCCGTCCGACCTTCATCTGCTCATGGAGGCCACCTCAAAGGCGCTGTCGCGGGCCACGCACCAGCTCGGGATCATTCTTGCCCCGAAACTCAACAGGGGAGTGTTCCGCCACGTGCACATCTATCCCATCGAGTCGCAGCGCGTGCTTCTGCACCTCACGATAGATTCCGGATTTGTAAAGACCATGGTGCTCGAGCTCAAAACCGGGCTGTCCGCCGAGCGCCTGGAGCGGGCGTGCCAGGTCATCAACGAGCGGTTTTTCGGCCTCACCCTCGACGACATGCTCAAGAACGAGGAAAAAATTTTCGACAAAGTCGAATCGTATGAGCTCGGACTCATCCGCCTTTTTGTGCCGTCCATCAAGAAAATGATAGACGCCGAACAGGCCGATGCGGTGTATACCGAGGGTGAAACCAATATCGTTGTCCAGCCGGAATTTTTTTCCAAAGACCAGGTGAGCGCGATCATCGAAATCCTCGAGGAAAAAAAGCTCCTTCTTCATCTTTTTGAAAAGGAGCAGGCGAATAAATCGGGCGTCATGATTTCCATCGGCGGCGAGAACACCGAGGCCCAGCTCCAGTCGTTTTCGGTGGTAAAGACAAAATACCAGGTGGGCCACCTGGAGGGCAGCCTCGGCATCATCGGTCCCAAGCGCATGCCGTACCCGTTTCTGGTGAGCGCGGTGGATTATACGGCGAAACTGCTGGGGGAGATGTATTCGACGTGACCTCTCCCCATTACCCCGGTCCATCACTTCGTGCCGGGCACTTTTCCGCCCTTCCAGTTGGGCGGGTGCTCCCCTCCTCCCCTCTCCGATTCGGAGAGGGGAGGAGGGGACTGGGGTAGAGGGGTGAGGTCAAAACGGAACTAAGGAACAAAAATGGACCAACATAATCATAATCACAAGCACGACAAACCGGAGCATGAGCATCCTCATTCGCATGGTAATCATGATCACGATAAACATCCTGCGGAAGAGACGAAAAAGCACGATGAAAAAAACCCGGCAGGACAGGCCCCGCATCAGGCTGACCCGGTGCAGGAAGAAAAAAAACAGCCTTCTGCCGAACGGAAAGAAAACAACGAACACCATAAAGACAAAGAGACCATAGAGCAGCTGAAATCGCAGGTCGATGCGGCCAACGACAAATACCTGCGTCTCATGGCGGAATTCGACAATTTCAAGCGGCGCACCGCAAAGGAATACCAGCAGCTCGTCGAGCAGGCAAGCGAGAAGCTGATGAAGGACGTCATTGACGTACGCGATAACTTCGAGCGCGCGTTCAAAGCGCACCGGGAAGGCGCTGATCTTGTTCCGTTCATGGAAGGCATGAAAATGATATTCACGAAACTTGACAACGTGCTGCACAAACACGGAATAGAAGTGTACTGTGAACCGGGGCAGGAATTCGACCCGCAGCTCCACGATGCCATGATGAAGTCGGCGCACGAAAAAATCCCGGAGCATCATATTGCCGAGGTGGTGGAGAAGGGATACAAACTGAGGGGCAAGGTGATCAAGCATGCGCGCGTGATCGTTTCAAGCGGAAAACCCGCGCCGGCCGCCCAGGAAAAGGACAAATCGGGAGAAGAGACGGCGGGCCTCGAAGCGGAAGCCCTCTTTGAAGTGACGGAGGAGCTGAAAGACCGGGAAACAAAAGACGGCCCGGACAAGACATGATTGATATGCAATAATACGCCGGTATAAACGATATACAATAGAGAAGAAATAGAAGGAGTTTTTATGGCAAAAATCATAGGAATAGATTTAGGCACCACGTTTTCATGCGTGGCGATAATGGAGGCCGGCAAACCGGTCGTGATCCCGAACGCCGAAGGCGAGCGTACCACGCCGTCGATGGTGGGTTTTACCAAGGCGGGGGAAAAACTCGTGGGGTCAATAGCGCGCCGCCAGGCGATCACCAATCCGGAAAACACCGTATATTCGATCAAGCGGTTCATGGGACGGCGCCACAGCGAGGTTGAAAACGAGGAAAAACGAGTTCCCTACAAAGTGACCGGCGGCGCGGGCGAGCTTGTCAAAGTAGAGGCAGGCGGCAAGGAATACACCCCGCCCGAGGTCTCGGCCATGATACTCCAGTACCTCAAGAAAGCGGCCGAAGACTACCTTGGCCAGGAAGTGAAGGAAGCAGTGATCACCGTGCCGGCGTATTTCAACGATTCCCAGCGCCAAGCCACCAAGGACGCAGGCCGCATCGCCGGGCTCGACGTGAAACGCATCATCAACGAGCCAACGGCGGCATCGCTTGCCTATGGCCTCGATAAAAAGAAAAATGAGACCATCGTCGTGTACGATCTTGGCGGTGGCACATTCGACGTGTCGGTGCTTGATATCGGCGAAGGCGTGTTTGAAGTGCGCTCCACCAACGGCGACACGCACCTGGGCGGCGACGATTTCGACCAGGTGATCATCGACTGGATCGCCGACGAGTTCCAGAAACAGCAGGGCATAGACCTGCGCAAAGACCGCATGGCGCTCCAGCGGCTCAAGGAGGCGGGCGAAAAGGCGAAGCGCGAAGTGTCGAGCGCGATGCAGGCGAATATTAACCTGCCGTTCATCACGGCGGACGCCAGCGGCCCCAAGCACCTCGACATGAACCTGAGCCGCGCCAAGTTCGACCAGCTCACCGCGTTCCTCGTGGAACGCACGGTTGAGCCGTGCCGCAAGGCCATTGCCGACGCAAAGGTGAAGCTCGAGGACATCGACGAGGTGATCCTCGTGGGCGGCCAGACACGTACGCTGGCGGTGCAGAAAAAAGTCGAGGAGATTTTCGGCAAGGTGCCGAACAAGAGCGTGAACCCGGACGAAGTGGTTGCCGTGGGCGCGGCCATCCAGGGCGCGATTCTGGGCGGCGACGAGACCGTGAAGGACATCCTGCTCCTCGACGTGACGCCCCTCAGTCTCGGCATCGAGACGCTCGGCGGCGTGATGACAAAACTCATCGAGCGCAACACCACGATTCCCACGAAGAAAAGCCAGATCTTTTCGACTGCGTCCGACAACCAGCCCGCGGTGTCGATCATGGTGTTCCAGGGCGAGCGCGAACTCGCGTCGCACAACAGGCTGCTCGGAAAGTTCGACCTTGTGGGCATCCCGGTAGCGCCGCGCGGCGTGCCGCAGATTGAAGTCTCCTTCGACATAGACGCCAACGGCATCCTCAAGGTGAAC
>Ga0182027_10001250_pt1 | contig 42593 bp, 51 predicted proteins | sample 712E1DmetaG_FD_121300 | JGI IMG/M metagenome (GOLD analysis project Ga0182027, IMG submission 121300) | Permafrost microbial communities from Stordalen Mire, Sweden - 712E1D metaG (Illumina Assembly) | ecosystem: Environmental > Terrestrial > Soil > Wetlands > Permafrost | place: Sweden...
AAAAAGAATGCCTTACTTGAAGATTTTAAAACAATCAATTGAGAAGGCGATGACCGCTAAGGAGGTACAGGGAGTCCGCGTTCAGGTTTCCGGCAGGTTGAATGGAGTTGAGATCGCGCGCATGGCTTGGTTGTCGAAGGGCAGGTTGCCGCGGCAGACAATCCGCGCCGACATTGATTACGCGTTGACCGAGGCGCATTGCACTTATGGGGTTATCGGGGTTAAGGTCTGGTTGTATAAGGGAGATAAAATCTAAACAAAAATCATTGATCATTGATCATTGATCGTTGACTGAAAGCGGGATTCAAATCCGAATTTTGTCAAAGATCAAGGATCAAAGATCAAAAGTTATTCCACTATGTCAATTTTGATGCCAAAAAAAGTCAAACACCGGAAATGGCAGAAGGGCCGCCGGCGGGGCTTGGGAGTTTCATGGCGTGGAGCCGAGATCAATTTCGGCAGCTATGGATTGAAAGCCATGGAAGAAATCTGGATGACCTCGCGACAGATCGAAGCGTCGCGGCGTGCGATTTTAAGATATTTAAAAAAGGGTGGCAAGCTCTGGGTGCGCATCTTTCCGGACAAGCCGGTTTGCAGTAAGGGAGAGGAAGTGCCGTTGGGCGGAGGTAAGGGCAATGTGCATCATTATGCCTTTGTGGTTAAGCCGGGTAGAGTGTTGTTTGAGTTGGACGGGGTCAAAGAAGAACTGGCGCGCGAGGCGCTGGAAAAAGCCGGCGACAAGTTGCCGATAAGAACCAAATTCATCAAAAAATAAATTTAGGCATGTTATATGAAAACGTCGGAATTACGCGCCAAAAATAATAACGATTTAAAACAGATGTTGCAAGACTCGCAGCGGGCTTTGGCGACTTTGAATTTCGACCTGGCTTCGGGCAAAGTAAAGAACATCAAGGAAATGCGCCAAGCCCGGCGTGGCATCGCTCAGATTATGACGATCATGCGAGAAGTAGAATTAAAAGAGTCTAAAGTATAACATGAAACAACAACTTACAGGAAAGGTGGTTTCCGATAAAATGAACAAGACGGTAGTTGTCGAGGTGTCGCGACTCAAGGAACACCCGAAATATTTCAAACGGTATTCGGTGAGCAAGCGCTACAAGGCGCACGATCAGAATTCGGAATACAAGATGGGCGATACCGTTGTCATTGAGGCGTGCAGGCCGATATCGCGTGACAAAAGTTGGAGGGTTATTAAAAGAATCGCGTTAAAGAAAAACGACGTTGTGGCGGATGTGGCGTTATAGGGTTGCAATTCAACTGAATTTATTGTATAGTTAAAAATTGTTTTCAATTTAGCATGATTCAATTACGAACAATCTTAAAAGTGGCAGATAATTCAGGGGCGAAAAACCTGCAAGTTTTTCATTTGATGGGTGGCGACGGCAAGCGCGTTTCAAGTATTGGCGAGATCGTTATCGGGGCGGTGAGGGAAGCCGAGCCCAGGAAGCTTGTCAAAAAGCACGAGAAGGTCAGGGCTGTTATTATCCGTACCAGAAAGGAGGTGAAGCGCAACGATGGAACATATGTGCGGTTCGACGACAATGCTTGTGTTATTCTTGAGGGAAAGACGATGGAGCCGAAAGGCGGCCGGATATTTGGACCGGTGGCAAAAGAAATAAAAGAAAAAGGTTTCGATAAGATCGCGGCTTTGGCCGAGGAACTCGTCTAATTTTATGGCAAAGATAATTAAAGGCGATAAAGTGTTGGTGATTGCGGGAAAAGATCGCAACAAAACCGGCAAAGTGATCAGGGTCATGCCTGGCGATCGGGCTTTGCTCATTGAGGGGGTGAATATGGCCAAAAAGCACCAGCGGCCCAAAAAACAAGGGCAACAAGGCCAGATAATATCTTTGGCGCGGCCGATCGACGAATCCAACGCGATGTTGGTGTGTCCCAAATGCGGCAAGGCAACGCGCATCGGGTCTACTGTCGTCGGTGAGGGCAAGGATGCTATGAAGCGCGTTCGGACATGCAAAAGATGCAAGGCTGAGATCTAGGATAGAATCTAGAAATTAGAAATTAGAAATTGTTGAAGTATGGCTTACCTTAAAGAAAAATACAATAAAGAAGTGGTGCCGTTAATGATCAAAGAGTTTGGTTTTAAAAACCGGATGCAGGTGCCACGTTTGGATAAGGTGGTGGTGAACTGCGGTTTTGGCCGTTTGGTTTCGGGCAAGACCAAAGATGAACAACGAAAGATCCAGGAGGCGATCACCCGCGACCTGACCCAGATCTGCGGGCAAAGAACGGTGGTTACCAAGGCTAGACAATCAATATCTACCTTTAAAATTCGTGAAGGACAGGAGATTGGTTGCAAGGTAACGTTGAGGAGAGGTCGGATGTATGATTTTCTGGAACGATTGATCCTGGCCACGCTGCCGCGTTCCCGCGATTTCCAGGGAATTCCCACTGAGGGTGTCGATCAATGCGGAAATTTGACCTTCGGGATAAAGGAACACATCGCGTTTCCGGAGATCATGCCTGAAAAGATAAATTTCATTTTCAGTTTTGAGATCACGGTCGTAACCACGGCAAAGGACCGCAAAACGGGATTAAGCCTGTTGCGATCATTGGGATTTCCGATGAAAGCCTAGAAAAATAAAATCGTTGATCATTGATCTTTGATGGAACGCGGGACTTGAATCCGAATTTTGTCAAAGATCAAGGATCAAGAATTAGGGATCAATTAAACACATGGCTACCAAAGCACTTATCGCCAAAGCAAAAAGAACGCCAAAGTTCAAAAGCCGGGTTGTCCGCCGCTGTTTTAAATGCGGCCGGAAGCATGGCTTTATGAGAAAGTTCGGATTGTGCCGCATCTGTTTTCGCGAAGCGGCTAACAAAGGTTTGATCCCGGGGGTAACCAAGAGTTCTTGGTAGCAAAGAATAGGATCCGACATTTAAGATATTACTATGGATACAGTCGCCAACATGTTATGCGCAATTTATAACGCCCAGGCCGTGGGTAAGCCCAGTATTGTTGTACCTTACTCCGGGTTGAAGCATGAAATTGTCAAGGTTTTAGAAGTAAGAGGATTTTTGGTTGGGTCGGAGAAAAAAAACTTAAGGATAACGAAGAACGCCAAACCCAAGCCGTGCTTGGAGATAACTCTGAAATACGAAAACTCGATTCCGGCAATTTCGGGGTTCAAGCGGATTTCCAAGCCGGGGCAGCGAATTTATAAAGGCAGTATAAACATCCACAATGTTAAGCAGGGCCAAGGGGTTGGAGTGCTTTCAACTTCCAAGGGACTGATGACCGACCGCGAAGCCAGAAAAAGAAAAATAGGCGGCGAAATGTTGTGCGAAATCTGGTAGGAGAATCAATCATTGATCTTTGATCTTTGATCATTGACCGAAAACGGGGCCTGAATCCGAATTTTGTCAAAGACCAAGGATCAAAAGTTATTATTATGAGCCGGATAGGAAAAAAACCAATTACAATACCAGCAGAAGTAACGATCGCGATCAAAGGCGACATTATTAGCGTTAAAGGACCGAAAGGGGAGCTATCGCGCAGATTGGATCCGCGAATCCATGTGGAAATGAAAGACGGTATTGCCACGGTAAGCGTTACGGGCAGCGACAAGGCAGCCCGGTCCCTCTGGGGCACTAGCCGCATGCACGTATCCAATTTGGTTGATGGGGTGACCAAGGGGTTTTTCAAGCAGTTGCAGATCGAGGGTATTGGTTACCGGGCTTCGGTCGAGGGAACCACTTTGGTGCTTTTACTGGGATTCACGCATCCCGTAAAAGTTGAAGGCGGCCCCGTGAGCTTCAAGGTGGAAAAGAACATAGTGACTGTTTCGGGTATCGATAAAGAAATCGTTTCTAAGGTCGCGGCTCAGATAAAGCGGGTGCGTCCGCCCGAACCCTACAAGGGGAAAGGTGTGCGCTATGTGGGAGAAATAGTCCGCAAGAAGATCGGCAAGAAGGCGGCTGCCGGCGCGACAAAGTAAACTGTTACGTGTTTGTTTAATCTTGCTAGATTAAATAATTGGTTGATATTTATTTCCATGAACACGAAGAATTTGATCAAAAACAAAATAAGAAAATTAGCTAGGCGCCAGAGACGCACACGCGCCAAGATTTCGGGTACGGTAATTCGACCGAGGCTTTCCGTTTTTCGGTCTAACCGCCACGTTTGGGCTCAGTTGATAGACGATAAATCAGGCAAGACGTTGGCCGTGGCAAGCGATTTTGACATGAAATTACCCAAAGACGCCAAGACAGAGGAGATTGAAGTCAAAGACGGGGATAAGAAAAAGACACTGGCGGCCAAATGCGCGACCGCGTATGAAGTGGGTAAGGAAATTGCCAAGAAGGCGGAGGCATTGAGCATAAAAGAGGCCGTGTTTGACCGTGGCGGTCGCAAATATCATGGACGTGTTAAAGGTTTAGCTGACGGAGCTCGCAGCGGAGGTTTGAAATTTTAATTTTTGAAATTATGGAAGAAAAGCAAACGCCAACACCAATAGCAACGCCGGTAGCGCAACCGGTGACGCAGCCAGCAGCGCCACAATCCCTGGCGCAGCCAGCGGGTGATCGGAACCAACGGCCGAACGATTTTGCACGTGACAGAAGGCATGTCGGTGGGTCTCAGGGTTCGCGATTTGGGTCGCAGCGCCGTTTCGGCGGCCGGCCGCAGGGCGGTCGAGACAAAAAGGACGACATGGATTCCAAACTCTTAGACCTGTCGAGAGTCTCGCACACCCGCGCGGGCGGGCGAAGATTGCGTTTCCGCGCTATTGTGATTACCGGTAATAAAAAGGGGCAGGTTGGCCTTGGGGTGGCTTCGGGTGTCGATGTGGCGCAGGCCGTGGAAAAGGCAACCCACCAATCGCGCAAACACATGATAATCGTGCCCGTTGTCAACGAAACGATCTCTCACGAAATAATATCCAAAGTCGGTCCGGCAAAGATCATCTTAAAGCCTCAGCACAAAGGGCGTGGATTGATAGCTGGCGGGGTTGTGCGCGTCATGTGCCAGTTGGCGGGGATAAAGAACGTTTCGTCAAAGATGTTGGGTACGACAAAAAACAAACTCAACAACGCGCGCGCCACGATGAAAGCGTTTAGCGCCCTCAAGCGTGAAGCCGATATTAAAGCTATGAAGGAGAGTAATCCGATCACGGAAGTAAAGACGGCGGCGGAGACAGAAACGACGAAGCCGTAAAAAACTATGCAAATTCACCAGCTCACAGCTACACATCTTAATCCCAACAGAAAACGCATCGGCAGAGGCGGTAAGCGTGGCACATACTCGGGCCATGGCGGGAAAGGGCAAACGGCAAGGTCTGGCCGAAACTTTCGGCCGATAATCCGCGAGGTCTTAAAGCGATATCCGAAGCTGCGCGGATACAAGAATCACACGGTCAGTATAAGACCGCAGACGGTTGACGTGGCTAACCTCCAGTCAAGGTTTATGGCCGGCCAAATTGTGAACCCATTGGCGTTGATCGAAAAAAATCTAGTGTCTCGCCAAGGCGGTAAATTGCCCGGCATTAAGATCCTGGGCTCGGGTAATATTACCAAATCGTTAAAAATCGTAAATTGCCTGGTATCGAAATCGGCGGCCGAAAAGATCAAGCAAGCGGGAGGAACCATTCGTTAAATCACGATATTTTGACATGTGGTACCAAAAAGTCATCCAAATTTTTAAGACAAAGGACATCAGGGACAAAGTCCTCTACGTGTTGGTGGTTTTTGCGTTATACCGCTTGATGGCAAACATTCCCATACCGGGGATCAATGTTGAGAACTTGCGCAATTTTTTCAATCAGTTTCAGGTCTTCCAGTTGTTAAGTACTTTTACCGGCGGAGCGCTGGATAGTTTTTCGATTGTGATGTTGGGTCTTGGTCCTTACATTACGGCTATCATCATTTTCCAACTGTTGACGATGATTTTTCCGGCTCTGGAAAGACTTTATAAAGAAGAAGGCGAGGCTGGCCGGCAGAAATTCAACCAGTATGCCCGCATTGGCGCGGTTCCTTTGGCAATGTTGCAGGGGTTCGGGATGATGGCTCTCTTGCAACGCCAGGGGGTGGTTGTATTTGCCAATCCCTTGACGTTTGCGGCTGCTCTTTTCACCATTACGGCCGGTTCGCTTCTGTTGATGTTTTTGGGCGAACTGGTTACTGAAAAAGGTATTGGCAATGGTGTTTCGTTACTGATATTTGCCGGTATCGTGTCGGATTTTCCCAAAAATATCGTTCAGATGGCGCAAGCCTACACTGCGGGAATGTTCGTCAATTACGCCATCTTTTTTGTTATGTCGGTTGTTATTATCGCCGCAGTAGTATTGATAAACGAGAGTCGGCGCAATATTCCTGTTTCTTACGCCAAGCGCGTGCGCGGCTCGAAAATGTATGGCGGCGTTTCGACCTACCTTCCTTTGAATATCAATCCGGCAGGTGTGATTCCGATCATTTTTGCTTTGTCGATTCTGCTTTTCCCGACAATGATCGCCAATTTTTTGGGCGCAGCGTCAGGTTGGGTCGGGCAATCCGCCCGATGGTTTTCGACGGTATTTGCCAGCAGCAGCTGGACCTATGGGATTGCTTACTTCCTGCTGGTGGTCGTATTCACTTATTTTTATACCGCGGTAACTTTTGATCCGAAAAATATCGCCGAGAACATGCAAAAAATGGGTGGATTCATCCCGGGTATCCGGCCGGGAGCGCCGACGGCAAATTTTATTTATTATATATTAAACCGAGTGTTGCTTGTCGGCGCGATATTTTTGGGACTGATAGCGGTCATGCCTCAGATTGTCGGGGCCATGACCGGAGTGGTATCCTTCCGGTTTCTTATCGGCGGCACATCGTTGCTGATCGCGGTAAGCGTGATTCTGGAAACCGTGCGCCAGATTAATGCGCAACTGCAAATGCGTGAATACGAGACGTTTTAATGAGACGGTCGCGTATTGAATCAATCTTTTAAATTTTACAATGGCGTCCGCAAATGCAGTTCAAAAAGTGATCATTCTATTCGGGCCTCCGGGTTGCGGCAAGGGGACGCAGGCCGAGCTTTTGGCTAAGCAATTTTATTTTTATTACTTGGAATCGAGCAAGGTGCTTGAGGAGAGGTTTAAGAGCCGCAACGGCAATGGTTTTATTGAAGTTGGGGGCGAAAAATTTTCCGTGGCTGAGGAAGCCAAGAATTGGCGTGACGGGATACTATGCAATCCAAAGTTCGTTACCCAGTTGATGCGGGAGCGTATTGACGAGGTTTATGGAATGAAAAAATCGTTGATCTTGGTAGGTTCGCCGCGGACGCTTTATGAAGGCCAGCAGGTGATGCCGTTTTTGGAAGAAAAATTCGGGAGAGAGAATGTTTACATTTTGTGGTTGGATCTGAGCCCCGAGCAAACGATAATCCGTAATACCAATCGCCGTACCTGCGAACTGATGCGCCACCCCATTCTTTATATTCCCGAAAATCTCAATTTGAAACGTTGCCCGCTTGACGGTTCCAAGATAATGAAGCGGGAGGATGACGCCGACACGGAAGTGATCAAGGTCCGGTTAAAGGAATATGAGCAGAGAACTTTTCCGCTGATGGAATATTTTAAGGAAAGAGGGCATGCGATAAAAAGGATAAACGCCGACCAATACGTCGAGAATGTCCTAAAAGATATTTTAGACGCCCTAGGTGACGGGTTCAAGGATTACGAGCTATGAATCGTGCATTTACCCCATCTCCGTCGTTAAAGAATTTGTTCGCTTGTCAGCGTACGCATCGTACGCTTCCGGCGCACCCAAATGCTTTGCCTAGGATCTGGAGCAAATGCGCGATTCATAGTTGGATAAGATATTTAAGCCCTCCGTTTTTTGCGGGGGGCGTTTGTCAAAATTTCAATGATTATCATTAAATCAATAAAGGAGATTGCGATAATGCGCGAAGGCGGACATATCCTGGGCGCGATCTTGGCGCAGCTGGCAGGAGCGGCCAAGCCAGGCATGGCCACCAAAGAACTTGACCAAATGGCCGAGAAAATGATCCGGGAAGCCGGCGGAGAGCCCTCCTTTAAGGGCTACAATGGCTTTCCTGCCACGATTTGCGCTTCGGTCAATGAAGAGGTGGTTCATGGGATACCGTCGGGCAGGATACTAAAGGAAGGCGACGTGTTGTCGATCGACATTGGAATGAAGTATCAGGGGTTCCAGAGCGATACGGCTACGACGGTCGGTATTGGAGTAATCGATTCGGAATTATTGCGATTAATCCACGCGACTAAGAAGTCATTGAAGCGCGGGATCAAAAAAGCGCGGCCGGGGAATACTTTTGGCGATATCGGCAATACCGTCCAGCGCTATGTTGAAGATCAGGGCTTTGCCGTGGTGCGTGATCTGTGTGGACACGGCATCGGCAAAGATTTACACGAAGATCCACAGATATTGAACTTTGGCCAGCGTCACAAGGGACCGGTCATTAAAGTTGGCATGACATTTTGTATCGAACCGATGGTTACCAACGGCTCCTGGGAGATCGAGAAATCAAAGAATGGCCAGGCGTTTGTCACCAAAGACAAAAGTATCGCCGCGCATTTCGAACATACCGTCGCGATAACGCCGCGGGGAACAGAAGTGCTTACCCAGGTCGCCCAGGAAACAAAGGACAACGAAGAAAGCGACTGATTTTTTGCAAGCCGTTTCGTTCTTGTTATACTAAACTTATCTGTTTTAAAATTATCAGGCCTTAAACGGCGGTTTTTCACTATGAACCAAATCTATCTGTCAGTGGTGGTCCCGGCTTACGGGGAGGAAAAACGGATAGCCGAGACGCTTAACGCGATCGACAAATACCTTAAAAACCAAAAATATTCGTACGAAATAATTGTGGTCAACGACGGGTCAAAAGACGATACCGGTCCGGTAGTGGAGCAAATGATCAGAAAGATCAAAAACCTCAAGTTGTTGGATAACAGGATAAATCATGGCAAGGGTTATGTGGTGCGACAGGGGATGTTGGCCGCCAAGGGGCAATACCGATTATTTACCGATTCGGACAATTCCACGCCCATTGAAGAGGCTGTAAAGCTTTTGCCTTATTTTAACCAAGGATATGACGTTGTTATAGGTTCGCGTGATGTGAAGGGTGCCAAGCTTGAGCCGCCCCAGCCGTTGTATCGTCGGTTTCTTGGCCGGGGATGGTGGCTGCTGACCTCGATCGTTGTCGGAACCTGGGGTATTAGTGACACGCAGTGCGGTTTTAAGATGATGACTGCCGGCGCCGCGATCCAGACTCTTCCGCTATGTAAGATTGAACGTTTCGCGTTTGACCCGGAAATTTTGGCCATTGCCGGCAAGAAAAAATTAAAGATCAAGGAAGTCGGTATTCTTTGGCGCAACGATCCGCGCAGTACCGTTAAAGCAACCTCGATGGTAAAAATGTTTTTTGATTTGTTAAAGATCCGCCTCAATATCATCAAAGGTATTTATGATGGAAAACCAAGACCAATCCGATAAAGATAGCGATGTCCCGCATTTGCGCTACGACCTGATCTCCAAGGACTGGGTGGTGGTTGCTTCCGGCCGCGGCAAAAATCCCGCGAGCTACAAAAAACAATGGCAAAGGAAAGAAGTTGATCCGGAAACCTGCGTTTTTTGCAATATCCGTACCCAGGCCGAGCCGATCTTGGTTTTGTCTTCGGGGGTGCGCCAGATCGCCAATCCGTTACCCTACGATTGGACGCTTGCGGTTATCCCGAACAAATTCCCGGCATTTGTACCCTTCGAGAGCCTGGATAAGAAAACGGAGGGCCAATTTTATGAAACGATGAATGCGGCCGGTTACTGCGAGATCGTTATTCCGCGCGACCATTACAAACATCCGGCGTTGATGGAGGTTTCGCAGATTAAAGAGTTGTTCGACGCTTATCAGGCGCGCTACCGCGATCTGTCCAAGAAAAAATTCGTCAACTATATTTCGATTTTTCATAATCACGGAGTTGAAGCCGGAGCGTCGCAGGCTCATCCGCATTCACAGATAATTACCAGTCCTTTGGTTGACAGCGATTTGCAAAGAGCTCTTGATTCGGCAAAAAAATATTACGATGACAACGGCGTTTGTGCCAATTGCCAGATGAACGCCTGGGAAGAAAAAGAAAAAAAGCGGACCGTTATTTCCAACGATAAATTTCTGGCGCTTTGCCCATTTGCCTCAAAAGCGATGTTTGAGGTCTTGATCACGCCGCGCCAGCATCTTTCGAATTTTGAAGAAACCAACGAAGATACAAAATGGGCGCTGGCCGAGATTTTTTCTGCGGTTGTCAAAAAATTGTATGCCGGGTTGAATAATCCGCCCTATAATTTTTATATCCATACCGCGCCGCCAGTAGGCCAATACCCGTATTTCCACTGGCACATAACAATCGTTCCCCGCGTAGGCTACATGGGTGGATTCGAATTTGGCACGCGCATGGAGATTGTAGTCGTTAAACCCGAAACCGCCGCGGAATATTTGCGTGATCTCTAGGCGTAAAAAGTTCCATAGTTAAGTTTTTTAAAATTAAAACTCCGCGATTGGCGGAGTTTTAATGTGTCTTTGTATTTTTTCGGGTCCCGATAATTGTTTATTTGTAGCACATAATTGTGTAATTCGCGCTGCTGCTGGTGCAATTATACGATATTGGTGCTGCCCCGGTTTTACTTTCGCAACAAGTTGTGCAAGGTAACGTGCAACTCACAGTTGTGCTTTGAGTTGTGAACCCGAGAGGAGATTTTCCCGCGGCGGAATAGCCGCTGGGGCATTGGCAACTGCCGGTGCATGTTTGGTGGGCATCGCAATTCGGGTCGGCATTGACATCCGGGTCGGTGGCCAGATTGATCGGCGTGCCGCAGAAAGTGGCAACTCCGTTTGTTGACGATGTGGTTGAATCTTTCCAAGCCGGGTATATTCCCGAGTCCGTTCCCTGGCAGTACATGGTAACTCGCGCTTTGGCGGCAGATATGACGCCGCTGGCGCACGAATTAATAGTGAAACATTCTTTTCCATTGGTTCCGGTAACCGTGGTCTGGCACTTGCCGTTTACGCATGTGTTGCCAAAAGCGCATGTTCCACAGTCAAGATTTCCGCCGCACCCGTTGCTGGGAGTTCCGCAGACATAGCCATAGTTGTCACAAGTTTTTTTCGTGCCGCAATTACAATCCGCCGCGCAACTTGTCGGGGTCTCGTTGCTTTCGCAGATCCCATTGCCGCAGCCGGTTTTGGGGAGCGTTGTAACGCACTTTCCCGATGTGCAGGTTAATCCGGAGCAGCAGGAAGTTGATGTCGTTGCTTTATTGAATAATGATAAAAATCCAAGCAGACGGGTGGATTGGCATGCGGCGCCGAGCGCGGCACATGTACCACTGCTGGTTGTAGTACTTAATGTTGAACCCGATTTTAACGCGGTGAGCGCTTGCGTCAATTGCTGGATTTGTTGTTGCAAGCTGTTGATCATTTGCTGCATCTGATCCATGCTCATTGTTGAACTACTGGTGGTTTGGGCGTTGGCGATATTGGTTTGGCTTCCGAAAATACCGATTCCCGCGACCAACGCGCATAGCGCCGCTGCGATAATTTTATTTTTTATACACATAGGATTTATTAATTCAAGATTTAAAGGCGCGCAAACGACCCTTTATGGTGCATGATTTAAATTTTTAATGCTACAATTTTATTATACCGTATATTTCATTTTTAAATCAACGGAAGTTGTAATACGTGTTATGTGTGTAAATTGTTTTTTAAGATATAATATTATCAAGTAATAATTTCAATCAAAAAAATATATGCGCCCGCCAAAAATTTTTAGAGGGATTGCGTTTATCTTCGCCACGGTTTGTTTTTCGCTAGCCTTGTGTTTCGCGATTATGGCTTGGACCGAGCCAAGCCTAACGCCGCCCGGCGGCAATGTGGCTTCTCCGGTCAATACCGGCGCCACGCCACAAACCAAGGGCGGTGATCTGACAATTGGCAGTGGCTTGACGATTACGGCTGGTGGTACCGCGTTTGCGCTGAAGGCCAATGACGGCACGCATACCGGCGTGCAATTTGTGGTGGGTCAGGATGGCGAAGTTGGCATCGGGACAACAGCGCCCCAGTCCAAGTTAGATGTAGCCGGGACGGCGAGGGCTAATAGTTTGTCATTGACCGGTACCTGGTCGGATTTTTCCATGGATGCGTATTCTAGCTCCGGCTGGAAGTACATGAATAATGATTTCGCGAATTTGATGGAAGAAAACAGCACTTCTGGCGGTTTTGATTTTTACACCGCTGCTTCGGGCACTGCCGGCAGCGCGATTATTTGGGGAACCCCGAAGATGGTTATCAGAAACAGCGGTTATGTCGGCGTCGGGACGGCGACGCCACGGAATAATTTTGAAGTTGGCAATACCACTTCTAATCAAACGATCAGGGTCGGGGGAATTTACCGTGGTACAGGTTCGGGATTTACTGGAACTGGGCAGGAAACAGGTCGACATCAGTTAGTTTTTTCGAGCTGGAGAGATGCGGTACCTGATACCATTGGTGCAAAAATCGTTGCAATCAATAAGACGGCCTACGGGTCACCTAACTGGGATCTTGTTCAGAATACCGATTTGGCTTTCTTTACTCTAGGGACTACACCATCGGGTGCAGATAACACATCCGAAGCCATGAGAATTACAAGCGGCGGTTATGTCGGCGTCGGGACGGCCACGCCGGGACATAAATTGGATGTGGCGGGCGATATTGGCGCGACGGCGTTTTATTACACTTCCGACGCGACGCTTAAAAAAGATATTGTGACGATTGACGGCGGTTTGGAAAAAATCAACAAGTTGAACGGAGTTTATTTCAAATGGAAGAACAATAACGAACCTTCAATGGGTTTGATCGCGCAGGACGTGGAAAAAGTGTTTCCTGAAGTGGTTTCAGTCAACCCTCAAACCGGTTTAAGATCGGTTGATTACGGTAAATTGGTGGCACCGCTCATTGAGGCCGTAAAGGACCAGCAGGCGGAGATTTTGGATCTTAAGTCGCAAATAAAAGAATTGCAGGCAAAAATTGGCAATTAACAGCGGCCATGAAATTTTTTAGACGAAAATTTTTATTTGTTCGCAGGAAAAAAGTTTTTTTAACGTTAGCTTTGCTTGTCTTGATGGCGATTATTGGCGTGGTTTTATATGTTTTCCAAGGTAAATATTTTATTAAAGGCGAGGATATCGCCGGACAGGCGAAAACAAAAACAATATCGCTGGCGCGGGATAACACCTGCTTTGTGCCGCAAACCGCGGTGCCGGAAAAGGACAGCGAATTCGTGAAAACCGTCAAAACCCTGGATACTCCGGAAAAGATCGTCGCTTACCTGAAAGCCGATTTTGCGCTGAATGCTCCGGAAAAAGAGGTCGCCATGAAGCCCGAAGAATTTTTTAATTCAAAAACCGGCGGATTCCAGGATGCCGCGGTTTTCGCGGCATACGTGCTTGATTACCATCATTTTGAAGCGGGGGTGATCCGCTATGTTGGAATTCGCGATGGCAAATCTGTCTCTCATGCCGTTGCGGTGTTTCGCAACGGCGATACGCCGCAATATTTGGCGGTTGACGCCGCCGGAATTGAAATTGTCGCGTATGGCTGGTCGTTTGCCGATTTGATCAAAAAAGAAGTGGCGCGATCCGGCGTTGATATTTCCGAATACGCCTTTTTTTGGCCCGGGGTTATCAAGCTTGAACCTTCGGAATGGGTTAAAACGAAGTAACAGATTTTAATAATAATGAAATTTAAATTAATTAAAATTATGGATATTTTTAAGCGGAAGCTGACGTTCGCCGTTTTTTTGGCGTTATTGGCTTTTTGCGGCGCGGCTTTTGCGGCCGACTCGTATAATGTCAGTTCGGGATCCACGGTTAAAGTTGATGAATGGAGCCAGTGCCGCAATGTAACCAATGCCGCGGGTTATCTGGCCATACTTGTCCCAACCAAAACCGCGACCGAATGGGGCAATTTTTTGATCAATCATCCGATCCAGGTCACGCTTGCGAGTTGTTGCGTGGCGGATAACGGGGCATGCGCGCAAACTTCCGATTGTTGCTCGGCTACCAGCGCTTGCACCGGCAATTTATGCAAACCGATTACATGCTCTTGCAACTGGGTATCGGATTATTTTTGCGGCGGCGGCAGCTGTTCTTCTTCCCAGCGCCAGCGAGTATACAGTTGCAATCTATCGACATGTGCCGGTAACGGGAATGTTGATTGCGGCGGCGCGAGTTGTTCGGCGCCCGATTGGGGTGGCGCCCCGAGCGGCGGAAGCACTGCCACTTGCGCGTCGTGCGGAGCAATGCCGGGCGCCAACAATACGGCGTGCACAAAAAATTCGGATTGCGAATCAAATTTTTGTACCGTGGAAAAAATGTGCTGTGATTACGGGTCGTGCGGGTGGTATAGCTGTGAATCCAATAGCACCACCAGGATGAATCAATGGCTGTACGGCGTTTGCCGTTGCAGCCATTGGAAGGCGGTGAGCAACGGCGGCTGGGGTTGCGGAATCAATGATGCCAACGGCGTTCCTTTCGGCTGCGATACGGGAGCTTGCGTTAAAAACGTTTGTGCGGGGAATACGCCGGTGACAAGCACCGCATGTAATATCCAAGTTAAATATTCCAATGGCCATGATTGCGCGAACGGCGCGGATTGCCAGTCGGGTTTTTGCAGCACGGAAAAATTTTGCTGCAATTGGACCGATGCCGGATGGGGGGTCAGCGGCGCGGCGGAATGCGTATCTAACAATGGCACCCGCCAAAATCAATGGCTTAAGGGCGTGAATCGATGCAGTACTTGGAAAACACAGTATGGCGGCTGGGGCTGCCCCGCGTTCGCCTGTGACCAGTGCACGGTTCCCGGAGCTGTTTGCAAAGAGAACGCGGTTTGTTGCCGGCCGACCGAATGCGGCTGGGATCCGCAGAACAACGATGGATGCATTGCCGATGGCGGCTACCGGAACAATCAATGGCTGAACGGCGTGTGCCGCGGCGGTACGTGGAAAACCGTGCTCAAAGGCATTGGTTGCAATTCATACGCTTGCGATCAGGGGATTTGCGTCAACAATACGTGTTTGAAGGCCAACGGATCGGTGTGCGCCGCCAACAGCGAATGTTCTTCGGGAATTTGCAATTATTGTTTTTGCGTGCCGGCCAACGGTTACTGCGGTTCGGGTTCGGCTCCGGGCTACGCGGCCAACGGCAGTACGGTTGATGTTGCCAACTATTTCAACGGCGTTTGCAACAGCGGTGTTTGGAAGGTGGTTGGCGGCGGTTATGGTTGCTCAATCGTTAACACCGCTTGCTCGGGAACCACTTACAATTGCGCCAGCGGCTATACCTGTAATACCGGCGTGGCAAATGGCCGGTGTGACCCGCCTCTTTTGGCCAATGGATCTTCTTGTTCGGCCAATTCGCAATGCTCCTCGGGCGTTTGCAATTCCACTTATTGCGTGCCCAACAGCACTTATTGCGGCGGGGTTGCCAATCCGATGTATTGGGCTAACGGCGCGACGGCCAGCAACGCGTGGCTGAATGGTGTCTGCCGCAATGGTACGTGGAGAGTGGTTTTCAACGGCATTGGTTGCAATTCGTTTGCCTGCGACAGCGGTACGTGCGGCAATAACTATTGCAAGAATGCCCTTGGCGCATATTGTAACTCCGGTGGTGATTGCGCTTCGGGCAGTTGTAATTATAACTATTGTGTGCCGGCAAACGGTTGCGGCGCGGTTGCCTATCCATATTATTTTTACAGCGGCCAGACTGCCAGCAACGCATGGCTGAATGGTATTTGTTATTATGGCAGTTGGATGACCGTGTATGGCGGGATTGGCTGTAGTTCTTTTCCTTGTTACCAGGGAACTTGCAAAAGCAATTACTGCAGATAATTTGCCGGTATTTTTACAAAAGGGAGGGCTAATTCTCCCTTTTGTTTTGTACCCATCCGTCCGTATAGTCCCTCGTCCGGGGATGTGTTTTAAATGTCTATCTGCGTGCCCGCAGAGGTTAGATTTTTACCAGAGGCATGCGGATACAAAATTAAAGGGACTAACTCTCACATAAACGGGGGATGGGCCATTTAATTTGTTTTTTAAGATATGATATTATCAAGTAATAATTTTAATTAATTTTAGACCAACTCCGCCTTGATGGGGTGGAACAAAATTAATGAGGAGTTCCCTAGTGGCGCGGAAGTAATCTTCAAAGAAACATCCTCATAGATGAACGTTTGCCATGCGCGGTGGTAAGTTGTACAAATCTTTAGGCAATCGGTTTGATGAAAAAAATAAAAATTAAAGCGATGGCGTGGGTTGGACGACACGCTAAATAATTAAATACGATCAATCATATGATATACGTTGTAGCAAATTGGAAATGCAATCCGACGAATACTAAGGAAGCCAAAAAAATCACGGCTGGGATTTTGGCCGCGGTAAAGTCCGCCCGCGGGACGGAGACCGTAATTTGTCCGCCTTTCTGCTATCTGGATGAGGTTTTGGAGGCGGCGAAAAAGACGGTAAAGCTGGGCGCTCAGGATTGTTTTTGGGAGGAATCGGGCGCGTACACGGGTGAGCTGTCGGCTTGGCAGTTAAAGGATGTCAAATGTCAGTATGTTATCATCGGCCATTCGGAGCGGCGTAAATATTTTGGCGAAACCAACGAACAGACCAACAAAAAGATCAAAGCTGCCGTTAGCGCCGGTCTTACTCCAATATTGTGCGTGGGTGAGACACGGGAAGAGCGCGTGGGCGGTTCGATTACCCAGCCGATCGAAGCGCAGATCAAAGAAGGCTTGGCGGGGATCGATGTTTTTCAGACAGCGGTTATCGTTGCTTACGAGCCGGTGTGGGCGATCGGGACCGGGCAGGCTTGCAGTGTCGAGGAGGCGAATTACGTGCGCCAATTCGTCAATAACATTTTAGGCGATAAAGTGGCTGTGCTTTACGGCGGCAGCGTTAACGCCGATAACGCGGTATCGTATTTGAAAGACGCTAAGTTTAATGGTCTTCTGGTTGGCGGCGTGTCGTTGAAGCCCGATGAATTTTCGAAGCTACTGACCAATGTTTCCGAAAAACCAAAAAATAAAGTATAGGGATTTTTTACCGGGCGGGCAAAACCGCCCGTTTTTTGATTTTAATGAATTGTCAATAAAGGAGTTATATAATTAGAGCATGAAAATCAATTCTTTGACGCCCGAGGAGGAGCGGGTGATCGTCAACAAGGGGACCGAGGCGCCCCATTCGGGCGGTTACGACAAATTTTTTGCCGATGGTTTGTATGTTTGCCGACGTTGCGAAGCGCTGCTTTATCGATCGAGCGATAAGTTTGACTCGGGTTGCGGCTGGCCCGCGTTTGACGATGAAGTGCTGGGAGCGGTTAGGCGCTTGCCCGATGCCGATGGCAGGCGGACCGAGATTGCATGCGCGCGTTGCGACGCGCATCTGGGCCACGTATTCGTTGGCGAAACGCTAAGCGTTTCCAATAGCCACGCTAAGCGTGGCGAAGAGCTGACTCCAAAAAATGTTCGAGCTTGTGTCAATTCGGTGTCGATGAAATTCATTCCCGAGCAAGAGGTGGGAGAGACGACTGAAGCTGCATATTTGGGAGGCGGTTGTTTTTGGTGCTTGGAGGCTTCCTTTAAATTGGTCAAAGGAGTAAAATCGGCAGTTTCCGGATACGCGGGAGGCACTGTGTCTGATCCGACCTATGGCCAGGTTTGCGGCGGGCAAACTGGTCATGCCGAAGTCGTCAAGATCGATTTTGATAGGACATCGATCTCGTTTGAAGGTATTTTGGAGGTATTTTTCGCGTTGCACGACCCGACAACGCCCAACCGCCAGGGCAATGACATTGGCCCGCAATACCGTTCGATAATTTTGTATGCCAGCGATTTGCAAAAAGAAATCGCCCAAAATTTTGTCAAACATCTTGATGCGGAAAAAATTTTTTCCGTGCCGATCGTGACCGAAATCGAGCCGTTTGAAAATTTTTATCCGGCCGAGGAAAACCACCAAAATTACTACGAGCGCAATGCGGCCGCGCCTTATTGTCGGATAGTGATCGCGCCCAAAATGGCCAAAATTCGAAACAACCTAAAAAAATATTTGAGATAAATCCAATTTTGATTTTTTTTGGGGAAATTGGTAAACTAAAAATCGAAAAAGGAGGCAGATCTTTAAATGGCAAAGAGTGAAGTCGATAAGTCAGAGGCGTATGGTCTAATTGTTGGTAATGTTATTATTGCCGCTAACGAAGCCGTCGCTGAGGCTGATAAATTAGGTGTAAAACATAGTCAGACCTGCTTGGATATATTAATTGGGATGATGCCAGCAACACCAAACGAAAGTCTTAAGAAATATCTTCAATGGTTGGAATCGATGGGCGCTTTGGAAAAAATAGGTTTTTGTTTGATTAATACGCCGGTCACGAAAATTGGCCAACAGAATGACGATGACGATTTCCCCGGACATTGCTAAGGGCGTAATGTCTATTTTTTTTGGCCAAAATTGATGTTTTGGGATGATTTGATAGCATAAATATTGACGTTTAAGCTCTCCGGGCTATCATGGAAAATTTTGTGGATGGCTATTTTTATAATTCAACCAATGCCTTTGGTGGGGTTCCGCTGTGGTGGGAGAATATTCGTGTTTCGAGCTTCGAATTTATGTTTACTGTTGGCGGACGGAAAGTTATTCTGTTACAATAATAAGTGAAGCAAATTTATTTTGTAAATTTAGGATATGGTTAAAAAGGTCATTGATATTTTTCCGCCCCATAAAGAAGAGGATATAGAGGATCAAGAGGGCCAAGTGGCAGAGGCCGACGATATGCCGTCGATCGCGCCCTATATAGAAACTCCGGCCAAGCCCAAGATCACTTTCATAGCGAGTCCTCAAAAAAGCGCCATAAAGGCCAAGAGGGAATGGGGATTGGCTCCGGCTGGCGGTTTTTTAGTGAAGTTGGCGGTTATCTTGGCGGTGTTTTTCGTTCTGATGTATGCCATTGATGCCCGGTACGCGCGCGCCATCGTCACGATCGAACCGCAAACGGACCAGGTCGTTGCCGACAAGCAGATTTTTGTCGATACAAAATTAAGCGCTCCAGACCTGGTGAAGCAATCTATTCCTGGGATCAGCGCGACGATCGACAAAGATTTTTCCGGAGATTTCAAATCCACGGGCAAAGCCAGCACTCAAGCCAAGGCTATTGGCGCGATCAAGATCACCAATAATTTCACCACGGCCCAGAGATTGATCAAGGGCACGCGTTTGCAGGCTCCGACGGACAAGTTTCAGCCGGCGCTTGGCAAAGACCAGGCTCCGTGGTTTCGTACCATTAACGATGTCACCATCCAGCCTAAGTCGTCGGTGATGGTCAGTGTTGTTGCCGACGGACCGGGAATTCAGTATAACATCGCTCCATCGGCATTTTCGATCCCGGGATTGGCCGGCACGCCGCAATATACATATATAACCGCGCAGTCTTCCGAAAAATTCACAGGCGGTACGGATTCGGCCGTGGCACAGGTGACCCAGGACGACTTGGATAATGCCAAAACTTCTTTAACCTCAATCATTCAGGACCAGATGAAGGGTGAGTTGATCAAAAAATTGACCGGCGCCCAGGAGCTGATTCCGGAAACCATTAATGTCACCTTAAGCGACATAACTCCGAACGTGACCGCGGGCACGGCGGCGGAAACCTTTACCTATAAAACCAAAGTTCACTCGACTGCGATCATGGTTAATAAAAGCGACCTTGACAATTTTGCGAAAGATCTTATATTAAACAATATAAAGTCAGGCTATGGGGTCGATCCGACCAGTCTGCAGGTATCGCAGGCTTTTGTAAAGAACGATCCGGTGACCGGGTTGACGGTATTGTCGCTTGGCGCCAAGGAAAATGAATATCCGAAATTGGACGAGAATGTGCTGGCGCAATCGCTGGCCGGCAGGTCGGTCGCGGAGGCTCAGGCGATTTTAAGCGATCCGAAGATCGAGCAGCCCGTATCGATAGAATTGAAACCTTTCTGGCGACAGGCGTTGTCTTCGTGGTTTGGTATTCCGAAAGATACCGACAAAATAGAGATTCGGTCGGCGTTAAAATAAGGGAAATTGGTAAAAATTAGGCGAATTTTAGACCAGATTCCGGATTCCGATTCGTATCCGTTGACTTGTATTTAAATATTTGATATACTATTAAATTGTGAAAAAAGTATTGCGTTTCCAAGGCCAAGTTTTTGAATCGCTTCCCGATGCCAAATTTCGAGTTCGCTTGACTGATGGCCGGGAAGTGCTTTGTCACTTGGCGGGAAAATTAAGAATGTTTCGGATAAAGATCCTGCCAGGCGATCAAGTAACCGTGGAGATGAGTCCCTACGATGACGCCAAGGGAAGGATTGTTTACCGGGGCCGGGCATAAGTCTAATCTCATGAAAATCAGAGCATCAGTGAAAAAAATTTGTAAGGATTGCCAAATTGTAAAACGTGAGGGTAACATCTACGTGATCTGTAAAAAAAACCCGAAACACAAACAAAGGCAAGGTTAAGAAAATTTATCGGCACGCGGCCATCCGCACCATTTCGTGCGGTAAATGTGTTTTGCGCGTACCATTCAACATTCGTATGCCACGTATAATCGGAATAAACATACCAGACAATAAACAAATAGGGATAGCCCTTGGTTATATATATGGGATCGGAAGGCCTTCGGCGGTCAAGGTTTTGGAGCAAGCCAAGATTAGCTCGACGATCAAGGCCAAGGACTTGACCCCGGAGCAGATGAAGAGTCTTGAGGAGATCATTAAGAAGGATTATCGGGTGGAGGGCGACCTGAGGCGCGACGTGATGATGAATATCAAACGTTTAAAAGATATCGTATCCTGGCGCGGCATGCGGCATTCGCGCAACTTGCCGGTGCGGGGACAGCGGACCAAAACAAATACGCGCACGGTGCGGGGCAATGTTCGCAAGACCGTTGGTTCAGGCAGAAAGCCGGCTGCGACGCCCACCTAGTAGAAATTCGAATGTTCAAATATTCGGAATCCGAAACGAATTTGAGTAATTAGAATTTGTTTCCCACCGCCTTAGGCGGAGTCCCGCTGAGGCGGGAGAACATTTGTGCTTCGGGTTTGAATCAACGCAAAACAACTAGTTTTAGTATTAACGATAAATAATTATATCTAAGCATTTAAAGAGATGGGTAAAAAGCACGTAGCTAAACAAAACAGCGAAGAACTGCTAAAAGAACGGGACACGGTGGAGGCCAAGGTTAACAAGGATGTCCAGGTTAAATCTGTCCAGCGCACGCGCGAAGGCCGGGTTTATATTTCTTCGTCATACAACAATACGATCGTCGGTTTGACCAATGAAAGGGGTGATTTGTTATGTTGGCGGTCTGCCGGAAGCATTGGTTTTAAGGGAACAAAAAAAGGAACGCCGTTCGCGGCTTCGAAAGTCGCTGAAGCGGTGGCTGAAGTTTTAAAGAAAATGAATATTGAACGGGCGCAAGTGTTCGTCAAGGGGATCGGCTCCGGCCGCGATTCGGCTGTCAGGTCGCTGGCAGCTCGGGGGATCGATATCGTTTCAATAAAGGATATAACCCCGATTCCGCATAACGGTTGCCGGCCGCGCAAAGTGCGCCGCGTCTAGCCATAATTTACGATAATGGAAACATCTTCATGTAAAATCTGTCGGAGAGCGGGAGCCAAGCTATTTTTGAAAGCTGACCGCTGCTTCCAGCAAAAATGCGCTATGGTCAGGCGGCCTTACGCTCCCGGGAAAAAGGGAAAGCGCCGCACGCGCTCGGTTTCCGAGTACGGCACTCAGTTGCGAGAGAAACAGAGGCTGAAGCATTTTTATAATCTGCGCGAGCAACAGTTCAAAAATTACGTTCGGGCGGTTTTGTCCAAAAAGGGGAAAGCCGAAGATCTGCCCTTGCAATTGATGAGGACGCTCGAGGGAAGGCTGGATTCGGTGGTATTTCGCCTGGGATTCGCGCCGTCGCGTACTGGCGCCCGTCAGCTGGTTGGTCACAAGAATTTTCTGGTCAACGGCAAGGCCGTCGATGTTCCTTCTTACCAAGTCAGGGTAAAGGATGTGATCGCGGTATCGCCGGCAAAAACGAAGAATAAATATTTTACCAATTTGCAGGCGTCGTTAAAAAAGTTCAAGGCGCCGACATGGTTGGTATTGGATCCCGATAAGATGGAGGGCAAGGTTACCGGCCAAATTTCGATGGAAGAAGCATCGCCGGTCGGTGACATCGGGATAGTGTTCGAGTTTTATGCCCGCTAGGAATAGAATCTAGAAAATATAAAACATCCAATAATAATACCGTTGAGGCCCTGGCTGCTTGTCCGATAACTTGGATGGGACGTCGAGGGCTTACGGAAAAGCATTATGATTACATTACCGTTAGCACCAAAAGTCATCGAAAGAAAGGATAACTGGGCGATGATCGAGATCGAAGCCTTGTTTCCGGGATATGGCGTTACGATCGGAAACGCTCTCCGGCGGGTTTTGCTTTCTTCGTTGGAAGGCACGGCGGTAACACAGATCAACATCAAAGGGGTTCCGCACGAATTCTCGACTATACCGGGGGTGATGGAAGACGTGATTACCATAATGCTGAACGTCAAACAGCTTCGCTTCAAGATGACTGGGGAGGGGCCGCAAACATGTACCCTGAAAGCCAAGGGAGAGACCAAGGTGACTGGCGCCGATTTTGATATTCCCAGCCAACTGGAGCTGGTCAATCCTAAAACCCACGTTGCCACCTTGACGGCAAAAAATGCCAAGCTTGAAATGGAAATAAAGATCGAGAGAGGGACCGGTTATGCGTCCAAAGACAACGAAAAGCGCCAAAAGCTTGAGGTTGGGGTTATCTCGCTGGACGCGGTTTACACGCCGGTTACGAAAGTCGGTTTCAAAGTGCAGAATATGCGCGTGGGCGACCGAACGGACTTTGACAAAGTGTTGCTGGAGATAGAAACGGACGGAACGATAAATCCGGAAACGGCGTTTACCCAGGCCAGCGCTGTCTTGGTTGACCATTTTGGGATGTTTAAGGATGCTTTCGCCGATTCCAAAGAGACTAAAGAAACCCAAGAATAGACTTGATATTTGATTTTGACATTATTCATATGTACAAGCGAATCAAAGGAAAAAAATTCGGGCGGGAAACAGATCAGCGAAAAGCTTTCATGCGTTCTTTGGCGGCTAATTTGATACTGCGCGAAAAGATAAAAACCACCAAGGTAAGGGCCAAGGAAACTGCTAAGGCGGTGGAGAGACTAATAACCGTGGCTAAGTCAAATAACCTGGCGGCGATCAGATCGTTGGCTGCAGCATTGCCTGTTGATGCCGCGCAAAAACTGATCAAGGATATCGGTCCGCGATTTGCGGCGCGCAACGGCGGCTACACTCGCGTTATCAAACTCGGACAGCGCGTAAAGGACGGTTCCCAAATTGCCATCGTTGAGTTTGTGCAAAAAGCTGAAAAAGTGGTTGTTGCCAAGGGCAAAGCCCAAAAGGGCAAAAAGGGAGCTGTTAAGGTTGATAAAAAGCCTACAAAGGTTGAGAAGGAAAAATCCGACAAAGCGCCCGAAACAAGCAAGGTTGATAAGTAATTACCACCATGGAAAGGAAAACCCACACAATTGACGCGACAGGTATCGCATTGGGCAGGTTGGCATCCCGGATCGCCTTATTGCTTATGGGAAAGAATAAGGCTGGTTACGTTCCGTACATTGATGCTGGAGATTTTGTTGTGGTCAAAAATTTAAAACTTTTAAAGCTCAGCGGTCAGAAATTGGAACAAAAGAATTATTACCATCATACCGGTTATATCGGGAATTATAAAGAAGTCCCGTTAAAAAGGATGTGGGACCAAAAGCCGCGGGAGGTTTTACACAAAGCGGTTTATCGCATGCTGCCCAACAATAAACTGCGGGACAAGATGATCAAACGGATGGCCGTCAATCTCTAAATTTGGAATTATTATGACACCCACTAAAGATAAAGATCAAGAACCGGAAAAAAAGAACACCGCTAAGGTGCCGGTTAAGAGTGCTCGCAGGCCGCGCGTGGCGGTAAAAGAGAGCGAAAAGCCAGCAGCGGCAGCGGTAATTTCAGCGACCGTGGTCGTTCCTGTGGCGGTTACGTCGGCGGTAGCCCCGACGATTGATGCGGCCGACGCCGAAGTTGAGGCATTGTTCGAAACCAAAAAAAGCGACCGGTTTTATGAAGCCATTGGCCGGAGAAAGACTTCCGTGGCCCGTGTCCGCCTTTTTACGAAAGGAGACCGGAGTTTTACGATCAATCAAAAACCATTTGAAAAATATTTTACTGCCAAGCAATTTGTCGCGGTCGTGAATGCTCCGCTTGATAAAATGAATTGCGCCGGCAGATTTACAATAACGGTGCAGGTTGGCGGGGGAGGGATCAACTCCCAGGCTGTGGCTATCCGCCACGGGATCACCCGGGCCTTGGTGCTGTTTAACGTTGACTTCAAGAAACGATTGAAAAAGTCGGGTTATCTGACCCGTGACCCGCGCATGAAGGAAAGAAAGAAACCGGGCTTGAAAGGCGCCCGCCGCGCTCCCCAGTGGGCAAAACGTTAGTATTTGTAGCGCTAGTTACGAGTTTTTGGAGGGGCGAACCATTATCGCAAATCAAAAAAACAGTCCCGTACGGGGCTGTTTTTGTATAAAGAGATCGATATAAAATCGGCAGTCCGGTAATCCGTTAAAAGTTGATTATTTCAATCAGTGTTTATCTGGGATTGGTATAGATTAGAGCCGTCAAAAATGTAGAGGTTTTTATTTGCCGAATCCCATTTAAACGAAGGCTGTTTTGTTTTGTTGGTGGAAAGCGGACTTGAAATTTCGGTTAAATTGGCGATATTGATCGAGTCGCGATTGTCGATCTCGGCGGTCTTGATCGAATTGCCGGCCATAAAGATCAGATAATCTGAATTAAACCAGGCAAGACCGGTGACTTTTTTTGACAAGCGGGCAATTAAATCTTTATCGCCGGCATTTTTTTGCGGCTGGTCGGTCTTATCCTTGGTGTACGTCACCCAGATCTCGGAGTTGGACGCATAGGCAATTTTCCGGCCGTCGGGCGATGATATTATATCTGAAACCAGTCCCTGGAATATTTTTTCGAATTGGGTCGATCCGGGTTTGAGCTCGTATAAGTCGCTGCCGATACGGGCGAAAACAAACTGGTCGTCGATCCAGAGTTTATAAGTGAGATCTTTGCCTGTTGGGAGTGCGACGTCGTTTAACTTGGCGGGATTGCTTTGCAACGGGTCTTTTTTGAAGACCGTGCCTGTTTGGTCGATGAAGTACGAAGTCAATCCGTCCGACGCGAAAGCCAGCGATCCGGCGGGAGAGTTGCTTGTCGGTGCCAAGGTTTGCGCCGGAGTTGAGGAGGGATTTTGGACATCTAAACTGTAGTATTCGAGTTGCTTGGATGCCGTTACCGTCAACTTTATCGAAAGCGAATCATTTGCCCATTCCAGGCTTTGGATCGGGGCGCTTGTTTTTGAAAGGTCGCTTTCGTCAAGTAATTGGCTTTTTAGGTTTTGGCCGGTGTCGTAAAGTGAAAGCTGCCAGCCAGGTTCTGACGTTGGCGTTTGCAGCAGTGCTATTTCTTTTCCGTCGGGAGACGGCCAAAACGAGTCCACGTTCTTATCCAGAACGGACAACGACAGCGTTCGCGGAAAAAGAATGACGCGTTTTACTTCGGTTACTTGTTTTTCTTGGATGGCCAAGTCTTTTGTCCAGGGTTGGTAGCCGTCTTTTTGGATCGAAATGGTATAGTTTTTTGGGAGCAGGTTTTCAACCAAGCAGGAGCCGAAAAAGAAATCGGTCTTTTTTGCCAAGTTGCCGTTGATATAAACGTTGGCGGGTTTGGGAGAAGCTTTTATAAAAAACCCGCCGGTCTTGACGATCAGCTTATGGTCGCTTTGCGGGGGCCAGTTGACGCGGTAACCTTGCGAGTACATGACCAGCGTCGGCGCCGCCAGTAAAAACAAAACAACGAACGAAAAAAAGAGGATTGTCCGGTTCCGTGAGTCCATTGAATCGATAACTTTCTATTGGTTCATCATAGCCCTATTTATCTTCGATTTCAATTTGACATATGTTGATTTTGCTGGTATGATAAAACACATTGTTGTTCAAAAAACGTATCAGGGGGTTTTATTGGTTTGTGAATGCGGCGGAAAAATAGAAATAATTCATATTAAAGCCGATTGGCTTGCGGAAATAATCCGGCTGGCCGCGGTTTCCAATAATCAGATCGTTATATTAAAAAAATATGATCTCCAGGAAGCCGTTTGGGGATTGACCGGGGCTGTTCTTAGCCTTATTAGCGCGGCTCAGCTATGCGCGTATGGCCAGGAAGCTTTGATGATAACTTCTTGCGAGAGATGTGGGATCAGATTCTGCGGCTGTTGTCATAATCCGCTTGTGTTAGATCCCGTGGAATATACCTGCATATTCTGCGGCGGACAGTGAGGCATTTTATCAAATGCCTTTTTTTTGATATAACGAGGACGTGGTAAAATAGGGGATATGGCGGCAGATCAAAATAATAATGTGACGCGGGATGTGACGGTTGTGCATTTCCTTTTGATGTTTGGCTACAAGCTGTTTTCGGTGTATTTCCCGCTTTTTTTGGCCGCTTCCGGCTTTTCGCTGCCGCAGGTCGGCTGGTCGTATCTGTTGATCTATCTGCCCATTGCCGTCGGCGCGCCGTTTATCGGATTTTTGTGCCGCAAAACCAACCCGGTATTATTGATGGTTTCGGGAGTTTTGGGTTATGCAATGTATGCTTTAGCGATGATTTTCGCGGGGAATTCGGCTTTTTTTTATTTTTGGCAGGTGGTTTTGGGTTTGTCGGCGGCGCTGTTTTTTACTTCCTCCAGGATTTTGTTGATGGGATATCCCATGCGAAATGTGGAGCGGGGATTTTCCTGGTTTTATAACGCTCCCAACTGGGCCGATATCGTCGCTCCGGCGGTGGGCGCGTTTTTGCTGTGGAAGACAAATTTTACGGTGATCTTTTTGGCTTGTTTTGTTATCCAGACGGCTGGCGCCGCTTACGCGTTGTTCAAGTTGTGGCGCGTTCCGGTGCCCGCAAAAACCGATTTCACCGTAAGCGACTGGTTGGCCAATTGGCGGTCGTTGTTTAAAAAACTGGCGAATCGGCGGGTCGCGCCCTACGCACTGGTGTCTTTTGCTTTGTTGTGGCAGGCGGGATTATATTCGGCTTTTTTCGTGCTCTTTTTGAAAAACTCGTTGTCGTGGAATAAAAACCAGATATTGCTGTTCATTCCGCTGGCGGCCGCGGTTTTTTCCATTGCTTATTTCGCAGTCATCAGGCCGGCTCAAAAAGACAAGAACGAATCCAGTATCGTCAATGGCAGCTTGGTCTCCAGTTTCGCGTCGTTGTTATTTTTGCTGCCGCTGCCTCTCCTTAATTCAATAAATGTTTTTGCTATCGATTTTGTCCAAAACGCGGGTGCGTTTCTGTCCGTGTCCGGGCGATCGGCGTTGCTGACGCGGAAATTGGTAACTGTGCCCGCCGAGGCCGGCGCCCTGGATACTATGTTTTCGCCTCTGGGCACGGCCTTTGGCTCTTTGACCGCTGGCTTTCTCATCGGACCCTTGGGCTATCAAGGCCTTTTCTTTTGGGGTGGCGCCATCGTCATTGTTTTGACTCTGGTCGCGCGCTGGATTGCGATTGCCGGAAAGGATTAAATATTTTGACATTTTTTCTAATATCTATATAAGTATGCATAGAGGTGTTAATTCATGAAATCGGAAGCTGAATCACCGAGAGAAATCGCGGATATAATTCGCGAATTAGTTGAGGCGTGGGCCATCATTGTCGATCATAACAATGCCCTTTTAATAAAGACGCCAGAGGGTCTATCGCCATTTGGTGGCAGCGTAACAGCAGTGCCAGAAAATGAGGAGCGATGGACTATCTATATCCAAAGGGCGGCAAGAGAAAGATTACAAAATAGCGCCGGAGAGATTGGCTTGTCTTTAAGCAGTCTCTATCCTAGGTTTATTTTGGAACCGTATTGGTCCGCGACAAAGAGAAGAATGTTAGTGGGCTGTGCAATACCGACTGTGTATTTTAATCAGGAAATTATTGCCCCAGAGAAAGCAGGCTTGGAGATAGTTTCCATCGACGATCTGGTCGGGCGAAAAATTGACGATCAGCTCGTCATTGGAGAAGATATGAGGCGATTGATACAAAGGATCGCTCACCTTGTGAGGATTGCTTAGCGGATTGACCACAAGTCAGTCGCTTTTTTTTGAAATTGCCAAAAGGGATAAAATGTAATAGAGTATATACACTTAAGGGAAGCAAATTATGAAAATAGGAATCGACCTGGGTACTCGAAATTCATTGGTATTTATACCTAAAAAGGGCGTGGTCCTGCAGGAACCGTCCGTTGTTGCCGTTGACTTGGACGAAAATAAGATCCTGGCCGTGGGCAAAGCCGCTAATGAAATGATTGGCCGCACACCCGACACGATCCGTGTCTATCGGCCATTAAAGGATGGCGTGATCGCCGATTTTCGCGTAACGCAGGCAATGATCCGCTATTTTATCGACAAGGTGTCGGGTAATTTCCGGTTTTTCAAACCGGAACTGGTGATCAGCGTGCCCGCGGGTATTACCTCGACCGAGCGGCGGGCGGTGATCGAGGCCGGATTGAATGCCGGAGCTAAAGCCGTTTACCTGTGCAAAGAGCCGATCTTGTCGGCCATTGGCGCGGGTATTCCCATCCACTCTTGTTCGGGCAACATGATCGTTGACATCGGCGGCGGGACTTCGGAGGTGGCTGTCATTTCGCTTGGCGGGATCGTCAACTTCCAGTCGTTGCGCGTGGCGGGCGACAAGATGGATGTTGCCATTGCCGATTACATCAAGCGCAAACACAATCTGGCCATTGGCGACCAGACGACCGAAGATATCAAGATCAATATTGGGACGGCTATCGCCGAAAAAGAACCCAAGACCTTGGATATCCGCGGCCGCGACCTGATATCGGGTTTGCCGCGCAACGTAAAAATAAATTCCAACGATGTCAGCGAAGCGATCGCCGATTCGCTGGCCGAGATCGTCCAGACGGTGAAAAACGTGTTGCGGGAAACTCCGCCCGAGCTCTCTGCCGATATCATGGACAAAGGGATGGTTCTGGCCGGCGGTTCCAGCCTTCTGCGAAACTTGGCCGAACTTATGACCAATTCGATCGGTGTGCCGTGCGTCGTGGCTGATAACGCCTTGCTTTGCGTTGCCAAGGGAACTGGCGCGGTCCTGGAAAACCTGGATCTCTACAAGAAAAGCGTCATGACCAAAAAATAATCGCTTCTGCGATTATTTTTTGGAAGCACGAAGCACGAATATTCGAATGTTCGAATTTATTTCGGATTTCGAATATTTGAACATTCGAATATTATGGTGATTGGTCATCAAAAACAACTCGATTTTTTATACCAAGCGACTTTGGGCGGCCGACTGTCGCACGCCTACATCTTTTCGGGTCCAAGCAAAGTGGGCAAGAAAACCGTGGCGCTGGAATGGCTGTCGCATTGTTTTTCGACCAATCTGCGGGAAGGCAGGGCGCATCCCGATTTTTCGTTTGTAGCGCCCTTGGCCGATCCCAAAACCGGGATTTTAAACAAAGAGATCGAGATCGGCCAGATCCGGAAACTCATCGAAAAATTACAATTAAAGCCGTCCTCGGCGCCGTTTAAGGCGGCGATAATCGACCAGGCCCATCTGATGAACATTGAGGCGCAGAACGCGCTGCTAAAGACCCTGGAAGAGCCTTTGGGCTATGCTGTGATCATATTGATTGCCGATAACGCGACGCGCCTCTTGCCGACAATCGTTTCTCGCAGCGTTGTCATGAAATTCCATTTCGTCGCCAAGCCGCAGATGGAAAAACTAGCCAAGGTAAAAAACTTAGCCGCGGATGAGTCCCGTCTGAAACTTATGCTGGACCTGTCTTTGGGGCGGCCCGGGCGGCTGATCGATTTTGGCGCCAATGCCGGGGAGCTGGATGATTGGCTGGCGAAATTAAGGGAGTTTGAACGCGCAGTTTCGGCCGGGGCCTCCGATCGCTTCGCCTACATAAAAAAAGTGACTGACGACAAAAGCGGGGAAGATGTCAACGAACTGCTGGAATTGTGGCAATATTATTTCCGCCAAAAAATGCTCGGCGCGCTGGCGCCCGCGGAGGCGTCCAAGAAACAAGCCGCCGATTCGCCATTCGTTTTCACCAAAAATTTACAAAAAAAGGATCCATTGGAAAAGATCGCCGCCAACTTAGAAAAGATCAACGACTTGATAATGTTATTGTCCTACGCCAACATAAATGTCCGCCTGGCTTTGGAGAATTTGATGCTGGAAATATAACAAAATAAAGATCCCGGTTTTAATCGATTTGACGGCGCCAAGCCATGGAATTGTTTTGTAAAAAAAGAAGAGCCGGTTGGGCTCAAAAAAATCTTACATCGCGAGTTTATGGCATTGGCGATCGGCCGATACTATCATAATAATCGCGTCCGCAAGGAGCAATATGTATCGGTTTTCGAGGGATAAATTTTTAAAAGGCCATGCGCTGATCGCTAGGGCGCACCAAACGATGAGACCCAGAATCATGATCGAGAAAAAAGGCATCTGTTTCCACTGGCAATATTCATTTTTCGGCATAATCACAATATGTAATAAAAATTTAATTTTGTCTAGATAAAGGGATGATATTTGGGTGTCAGTATAAAAAAAGAGCTGGCTAGGCTCAAAAGTTAAAGTATTGGTACGGGGGTGACCCAGTAATATTGGGTGACCCAGCCATCATTGACACCAATGGTTATCCCACCATAGCCGTTGTGTTCAAGGTGGTGGACAATAGTTGGATTGTCGATCACTTGGTCCCAGTCAGTCAGCGTTATTTGGGCGAAGTAATCGTTTTCGTCCATTGACATCCCGTTGTCGTAAAATGTTACGACATCGCCGGGATTGCTGCCCCACAAGATTATTTGAGTGGGGCTGTCGAATACTTCAATGCTCCAGGGTTGAGCAAGGGCGATGCTTGATCCCGCACACAGGATCACAAAGATTACAAAGGGCAAAACGAGTTTCATGGATATCACAATTTATATTATAACAAAAAATATTTAATTTGTCAAGGTTAATAATACTTTCGATATCAATTTCCATTTTATGAGCTTTTGGGGGGTATCTGGCCACGGCCGTCCTGATCGCGTCTTTTTTTCAAAATGTATCTTCGTGAAAAATGATATTTCAATTTTGCCTTTTGTAAAAAAATCGACGCAATAAAATAAAAAAAGATCCATCGACTAAATGAGTCTTTGAATCATATTTTTTTAATTACGGTGTTGAAACCGACCGGCAAGTTTATTGCCTGGGCGGAGTCGAAGTCGATCTTTTGCAAGTGATCGATACATTGCGAGTAATAAGTACTCGAACTCACGATCAAGCTTTTGACGGCCAATGTCCCTTCATCGCCAGAAGGCACGTTTTTAATCAGTACCCAGAAGTTTTTCCACTTGGTGGGTGTCGCGGTCGCCACTTCATCTATGCCGATCGGCTTGGGCGCTATTGTCCAAATATCAGAATAGCCGATATCGGTGATGATTCTGACGCTGGTGACATTATATCCGATGTACACCGTCACTAATTGCCCGTTCCTTAGATGGCCGCCTTTCACCGTTACGGTTTGTTGGACAGACCGCTCGCAAGCATACACGCCGTTGTCAGCGTTGCTAGCATAGTCATCAAAATTTATGTCTATGCAGATTCTCATTTGGTCCATCCCGTTAACGGCGACATGTTCTGCCGCGAATGGGGTATCGTCAAGCCTGAATACCAGGTTACCGGTGGCTCCGTTGTATTCCATCGGGATTAACCGGTGGGCGTCGTTGGCTGGTTCGATTTGATCCGTAGCGGTTGTCAGCGTTGCCAGCAAGCAAAAGCCTGCGACAATAAATAACAAACTCTTCGTAATTGAAATGATCTCATCCTGCGGATAGATCCGCTTCTAATATAGTAGCATAAAAATTTTGTTTTGTCAAGATTAACAACATCTTATTTTCTGATATACTTGGATTATTGGATTTGTAATAAAAATATGGCGTTTGGCGTGACTAATTCTTAAATGCGAGTTTGCCAGAGATTAGATCTCTGCGAAGCAGAGGACTGACCTCTCTTGCGGATTAAATACAATAAATTTATGGATTACAAAGACGTTATAAAGAAGATTATGCCGGAATTTGATAAGGTTACCGCTTTTTTGGATCGGGAACTGGCCAAGATTCACACTGGCCGGGCATCTACGGCGATTGTCGAGGACTTGAAGGTTGATTGCTTCGGGCAGATCTGCCCGTTAAAGCAGTTGGCGATGATCTCGGTGCCCGAGCCGCGGCAGATAACCATCCAGCCTTGGGACAAGTCCTACTTTGAGCCGATTCAGAAAGCGATCAACGATTCGCAAATGGGCTTGGTTCCGATCGCCGAAGGCGCGATCATCCGGATCAACATGCCTGATCTGACCAGCGAATACCGGGAAAGCCTGGTCCATCTTATTTCCAAGATCGAGGAGGAGGCCCGCCAAGGCATGCGCCGCGCCCGTGACAACGCGTGGTCGGAGGTGCAAAAGCTGGAGCGCGTCGGCGAGGTTCGCGAGGATGATAAATTCCGCGCCAAGGACGAACTCCAAAAACTGGTGGATAATTATAACAAAAAGATCGACGAGGCGGGAAGCCGGAAGAAAAAGGAAATTTCGCAGTAGTATCAATATCGCGGCAGTCGCTTTGGACGGTATCAAAACCGTCCGTGGCTATTTGCAAATTATTATCCAATGATCAATTCAATCCTAATTTTTTTGGTCGTGCTTATTTCCCTGACGGTGCTTATTATCCTGCATGAGCTGGGCCATTTTTTGCTGGCCAAGAAATTCGGGGTGAAAGTTGAGGAATTCGGGCTTTTTTTGCCGCCCCGGCTGTGGGGGAAACAAATCGGAGAAACGATCTACTCCATTAATTTATTTCCGCTTGGCGGGTTTGTAAAACTTTTGGGCGAAGAGGGGGTGTCGGCGGATGATTCAAGGACCGGATTGCCCTCGGATGGGGCGCAACAACGCGTCAACATCGATCCGGGCAATTTTAACTCAAAACCGTTGTGGCAAAGGGCTTTGATTATTGCCGGTGGCGTGATTTCGTTTTGGATTATCGGGTTTATAATTTTTAGCGCTGTATTCGCGATCGGCGGAGTTGAGAGCGTATCCGACGATCAAACGGCGCCGAATGCCCGCGTGGTGATAAATTCGGTTTCGTCCAAGTCGCCGGCAGAGCAGGCGGGATTATTGATGGGGGATATCATAAAAACGATTTCCGTAAAAAGCAACGCTAAAATGACGTCTACCATCCAGACGGTGGCTGCAGTGCAGAACTTTGCCAATGCCCACAGGGGCGAAGAATTGATCGTGACCATTCAGCGGGGCAGTCAGACACTGCAAGAAACTCTCACGCCCAGGATTAATCCGCCGGCCGGCGAAGGGGCGATCGGTATTTCGTTGGATCGTGTTGTTCCGGTAAATGCCAATTGGTGGCAGGCAATCCGGGCCGGCGCCCAGGAAACGTGGAATTTGCCAATCGATTATTTTTCCGGCTTGGGAATGATAATCGGACGCCTTATCCATCATCAGGCGTTGCCGGCGGGAGCGCAGGTGGTGGGTCCGGTTGGTATTTTCAGCATTATGTATAACACGGCGCAGAGCGGAGCCATTTACTATTTGCAATTGATCGCCAAGCTTTCGGTTTTGTTGGCGGTGATGAACTCGTTGCCGATCCCGGCGCTCGACGGGGGAAAGCTTTTATTTTTGGCCATTGAAGCTGTCCGCCGGAAGCCCGTGCCGGCGAGCGTCGAGCAACCGATCACGGCAGTATTTTTTTTCCTGCTAATGGCCCTTATAATTTTAGTTTCTATCGGGGATATCCGGAGGCTTTTCTAAAATTGTCTGTTGCCGAATTAGCTTTTAACGATCCGCGAATTCACCTAAAATAAACATGTTGCAATCGCAGTTGTTCGCAAAGACAATTAAAGAGGATCCCAAGGATGAGACTAGTGTCGGTACCCGGTTGTTGATCCGGGCCGGTTTTATCGAAAAAATTGCCGCCGGCGTTTACGCCATGCTGCCGCTGGGTTTTAAAGTCCTTTCCAACATCGAAAATGTCATCGCCAAAGAAATGGAAAACCTGGGCGCGCAAAGGGTTGCGATGAGCGCCTTGGTGCCGAAAACCAACTGGCAGGTTACGGGCCGCTGGCAAACATTGGATGTTTTGTATAAAGTTAAGGGCAAAGGTAACGAGGAATACGGATTGGGCGCGACCCACGAAGAAGAGGTGACGCCGATCGCCCAAAAACACCATCTGTCTTATAAGGATTTTCCGTTCGCGGTTTACCAGATCCAAACCAAATTTCGCGATGAGTTGCGCGCCAAGTCGGGATTGTTGCGCACGCGTGAATTTTTGATGAAAGACCTGTATTCGTTCCATATTGATGCCGCCGATTGCGATAAATATTACGATCGCGTAAAAGAAGCTTATTTTTCGATCTTTGGCGCCGCGGGCATTGCGCAAACGACATTTTTGACGCTGGCTTCCGGTGGCACGTTCTCAAAATTTTCGCACGAATTCCAAACCTTGACCGATGCCGGCGAAGACCTGATCTATCACTGTGGCAACTGTGGCCTGGCCATCAACCGCGAGGTAAAATCGGAATTCCCAAAATGTCCGGATTGCGGTTCGACCGATTTTGACGAAAAAAAATCGATCGAGGTCGGCAATATTTTCAAGTTGGGAACGAAATACAGCGAAGCTTTCGGGTTTGAGGCTCAAGGGTCCGATGGTAAAAAGCTTCCGGTGCTGATGAATTGCTATGGCATCGGCCTGCCGCGCCTGATGGGCATCATCGCCGAAAGCTTGCACGACGACAAGGGGCTGGTCTGGCCTCGGGCAGTCGCGCCATTTAATGTTCATTTGGTGGAGCTGCCGTCGCGCGACGATTCGGGTTCGCAAACAAAGACAGTGGCGCAAAAAATCTATCTTGATTTACAAAAGCAAGGATTAACGGTATTATACGATGACCGCAAGACCGTGTCGGCCGGCGAAAAATTCAAAGATTCGGATCTTATCGGCATACCGACTCGGCTGGTAGTGAGCGCAAAAACACTGGAGCAGGAGAGCGTTGAAGTTAAGAAACGCGATTCGAACGAAGTTGAGTTGATAAAGATTGATCAGATTGGTAATTCTGTTTTTTAAATTCCAAATCACAAGCACCAAATCACAAACGAAATTTTGTTTATATATTGTAATTTGGAATTTGGTAATTGTAATTTGCGTAAGTAGTTATGGCAAGTCTTTGGAACAAATTCACGTCGGTATTTTCGGAAGACATGGCGATCGATCTTGGCACGGCCAATTCGGTTGTTTATGTGCAGGGGCGGGGGATAGTGATCTTTGAGCCCTCGGTGGTGGCCGTCAACCAAAAGACCGGATCGATCTTGGCTGTGGGCGAAGAAGCCAAAAAAATGGTTGGCCGCACGCCGTCGCATATCGTGGCGGTCCGGCCGCTGCGCAACGGAGTAATTTCGGATTTTGAGGTGACCGAGCAGATGTTGCGCTATTTCATCGAAAAAGCCCACAAAAAACATTTCTTATTTAATCTCCGGCCGCGGATAATCATTGGCGTACCTGTGGGAGTGACCGAAGTCGAGAAGAAAGCCGTGCTTGACGCGGGCCGTTCGGCTGGCGCGCGCGATGTTTTTTTGATCGAAGAGCCGATGGCATCGGCCATCGGCATTCGTTTGCCGGTGCAGGAGGCGGTCGGCAGCTTTGTGGTTGATCTGGGTGGCGGTACAACCGAGATTGCTGTCATTTCGCTGGGCGGCATTGTGCTGGGCAAGTCTTTGCGCATCGCCGGCGACAAGCTTTGTGAAGATATCATCCAATTCGTGCAGGACGAATATAAATTGCTGATCGGCGAACGCATGGCCGAAAATATCAAGATTGGTATCGGTTTGGCTTACGCCCCGGACCCGCAGAGCGGGAATCATTTGCTGGCCAAAACGGGCACGATCGTCAAAAAATTGCCAAAGCGCGATTTTAAAATGCGCGGCCGAAACCTGGTGACTGGTTTGCCCGAGGAGATCGTGATAAACGAAGACGAGATCCGGCGTGCTATCGATAAATCGGTGCGGCAGATCGTGGCCGAAGTGAAAATGGCTATCGAAGAAACCCCGCCCGAACTGATTTCCGATATTATGGCCAACGGTATTTATCTTTGCGGCGGCGGCTCACAACTGCGCGGTTTGGACGCGTTAATCGAAAAAGAAACCCGTATCCCGGTAAAAACCGTGGAAGACCCCAAAACCAGCGTTGTCCGCGGCGCGGGCATGGTTTTGGAAAACTTGGACCAGCTCAAGGACGTGTTGATCGAAACCAAGGAATTGGAGCCACCGAAGTAATTCTTAACAGATTTGTATTTAGAGGTCAGTCCTCTACAACGCAGAGGGTTGACATTTTTCAACTGTATTTTGTATTTTGAACCAAAAGCCCGCGTCAAACCAAGGGTTTTGTAATAAAAAAGGCAGAGAAATTATCGGCAGATATAAGTAATAATACCTGTCCAATTCTTTTCTTCTGCCGCCGGGCCGCTGAATGCAAATGATGCCTGGCTGACCCGCGTCGATGTCCCAATTTGATCAACTATCCACTTCTTATACTTGGCAAACAGCTCTTTACGGGTTGGTGCCTCGATTTCTTCTTTTCCAATGGTCATTTGATCAACCTTTATGGTTATTACATATATTTATAATTTGTCAATCTTAATAAAGGCGAAATTTATGGCAGGATCAGAATATGGCAAAAGTGAACATTATTAAAAAATACCAAGGCAAGAAGATTTTCTTTGTTGTTGAAGAGGACGAGGATGGTTTTTTGATCGCGGAATGCCAGCTATTTTCCGATTGTTATACCCAAGGAAAAACGTTTAACGAAGTTTTGGAAAATATGAGAGATGTCTTGTGGTTGGTTTTGGAGGAAAAAGAAAACCAGGAGATCTTGGACAGTTACAATTTCAAAAAAGCCAGTTTACATATAATTACCCTGTGATTATATAAAATTGCCGATTGTTTCGGGGCGGGATTTAATAAAGGCATTGGAAAGGGTCGGTTATATTATAATTCGGTAAAAGGCAGCTATATCCAGATGGAAAGCGATCAATCTAGGATAAAACCGGTGACTGTGCCTGACCATGGAACGCTGGACAGAAGATTATTACGAAAAATTATGCGTGACGAGTATCTAAATTTGGAAAAATTACTTGATTTGTTCGAAAAATGAGATTGTGGTGAGTCAGCATTTGAGGTCAGTCCCCTACAACGCAGAGGTCTGACCTCTTTTCAACTGCATTTTGTATTTTGAACCAAAAAACCTGGCCAAACCCGCAGTTTTTAAATTAAAAAACGAGATTTAATCTCGTTGCAATTGCTGGCCTTGCTTGCCAAATAAAATAACCTAGTATTGCGCCGATGATCGTGCTAATTACTTGCGGCCATTGATAGAAGAAATCAAAGTAAGAACTTCCTATCAAAAATATTGCTATTAATATCGCAAGAAAGGAATATTCTAAACCGGCTCGTGAGCCTATGATCGCAATTACCAAGACAAGCAGCGTACCGAACAGTAAGCCTAATATTTCGTTCAATATTAACATTGGGAAGGCACCTCATAAACATTTAATAGTATATTATAAATTTTGTCAAGATTAACAAAAGCGGGACTTGTGGTAAGGAGGGGACTACTCCGGCATTTGCTGGATAAAAATTGCATACTTGCCGAAAGCGCAAAACACAGCATTTTTATTAATTAAACGATCTTTGCGGAGGTTTGACTTCCCCAGACCCGTATTCCGCATTTTGAACCAAAAATCCTTGCCGACGTGGGGTGTTTAATAAAAAAAACGATCACGCACAAGGCAATAATCGTTTGCTGGTCAAATGTCTTTATTGGCCGCCGACAGCAGTAGTAGTTTTGGAGTCTTTGCTCTTGTCTTTTGTGTCTTTAGCATTCTTGGCCAGTTCGACTTCGGCCTGTTCGGCTTCATAATACCTACGAGCTTCATCTAGAAGCTGTTTGATGTTGTTTTCGGTGGAGTCGAAGTGGCATAAGTTAAGCTCGTTGGCTTTCAGGAATTCTTTGATCAGGCTAAGATGATAATCTTTATTGCCGCCAAGTTCCACGGATCTAACAAAGCCTGCAACGCGATTTTTAGCCCATAAGATTTTGAGCTCGCGCAGTTTTTCCTTGGTGGCGCCGATTTTCTCCGGGGCGATTCCCGCGTCCTTTAACTCGGCCAGCATTTTTTCGGAATGATATGGGTAATCATGCTTGCCGGTTTCCAGCAACGCAAACCTGGCTTTAGCCGACTTTTCGCGCGCTACAACTCTGATTTTAAGGATCTTGTTTTCGTCTGTGCCGATTTTATTCAAGGTTTTGTCTTCCTTTGTCATTCTGATAGCCAGCAGACTATGCCAATGGTCGAAATCATCCCCGGCTTGCAAATGTGCCAGACATTCTTCGGCCGAAATAACTTTTTCTTCGGTTATAATATCACCTCAAGTTCATAAATATCATATAATTTAATTTTGTCAAACAGAGTTAACAAAAATTGGATTTGGGGTCAAGCTAATTCATAAATACGAATTTTTGGAGGTTAATCCTCCGCTTTGCGGCCAGCCCCCGCATTCTGCATTTTGAACCAAAAACCCGCGTCAAACCGGGGGTGTCGTAATAAAAAAGTTCGGCTTTGATTTATGCCGAACTGGCTGATAAATTCCTCTTGATAGCAGTAAGGGTCGCTTCCCTGTTGCCCCCGGTAAACAAGTAGTAATATATCGTCGCGATGGAGAAGATTATTACTGCCCAGCCGCCGAAGAATATTGTCCACTTGATCGCGCTGGAGAGGAAATAGGCGGGTAGCCCGTATGCGATGGAAGCGGTGTTAATTGAAACTGTCCAATACCGATATCCTTGGAGATGGGACGCGAGCTTACTCCACATGAACAAGAAATCGATTGTGTGTCTGTAATTGAACGCACCGAAGTAATAAAGCGTATAGTTGATCCATTCATATGAACCAACCAGTGTCGCAGTCCAGGTCGTTGCCACAAGCACTATCTGTTTCTTGGAAGCATTGTCGATATTTTCTTTCAACCAGCAGTGGGCTGCGCTTATCGCAATAGGCATGATTACTAACCCGCCAATGCCAATAGCTAATTTCAGAAGCGCCACGAATATAGTCATTTTGGCGTCATATTGCACCCAAGCTATGTCGCTGTCCGCGTATGTTCCCGGTGAATTGATGAAATAACCGGTGTTTGGAAATGCCCAGAATGTGCGAGCGAAGTATAAGTCCAGTTGCCATCTCCATCCGCCATCACTGGCGAACGTGAACATGAGCCACCATGCGCCATAAACGACAATACCTATCCAAGCGGCGATTGCAGCCGCTGTCATTTTTAACGATCTCATAGTATCACTTGTTCATTATTATATATTAAGTTTGTTATTTTGTCAAGAGTTAACAAAAATGGGATTTGTGGTAGAGTTAATTCATAAATATGAATTTTTTAGAGGTCCGGCTTTTGCAAAAGCAGAGGTCCGGTCTTTCTTAAATTGAATCCTATGCTTTCCAAAGAAGAAACCGAACATATCGCTAAACTGGCCCGGCTTGGGCTGAGCGTCGAGGAGATTGCCAAATACCAGAAAGACCTTTCGGCGATTTTGGGTTATATCGATAAATTGAAGGAAGTGGATATCGAAGGGGTAAGTCCGTTTACGCATTCGATAAAACTGGACAACGTTCTGCGGGCCGATATTGTCGTTCCCAGAAGCGAGCAGGCGACACAAAAACTCATAAAGGAAATGCCCGACACCAAAGACGGTTATCTGAAGGTAAGATCGATCTTCTAAGACAATATGGAATTGACAAATTTTAGCATTGGCGAGATCCATGAGGGATTGTTGCGAAAACAATTTTCCGCCCGCGAGATAACGCAGGCTTATTTGGATAAGATAGCCGCCGATAACGGCAAGATCTTCGCTTATCTTAAAGTAACTCCGGAGTTGGCGATGCAGCAGGCTAAAGCCATTGACGAGCGGATAATGGCCGGGGATAAGTTGCCGTCCTTGGCGGGGATCCCGCTGGCCATTAAAGACAATATTTTGGTTGATGGCGTTACCTGTACTTCGGCGTCAAAAATTTTGGAAAATTACGTGGCGCCTTACGACGCTACGGTGATTAGGAAATTAAAACAGCAAGGCGCCATAATTTTGGGCAAGACCAATATGGACGAGTTTGCCATGGGCAGTTCGACGGAAACTTCGGCGTTTGGCGTGACACACAATCCGCGCGACCTGGAGTGCGTGCCGGGCGGCAGTTCGGGCGGTTCGGCGGCGGCCGTGGCCGGTAACATGTGCGTGGCGGCTTTGGGTTCCGATACCGGTGGTTCTATCCGCCAGCCCGCTTTCTTTTGCGGTGTCGTTGGCCTGAAGCCGACCTATGGCGCGGTGTCGCGTTATGGCTGTACGGCTTATGCTTCGTCCCTGGACCAGATTGGTCCCTTGGCAAAGACAGTCGAAGACGCTCAGACGCTTTTTGAAGCGATTGCCGGTGCCGACGAAATGGACAGCACTTCCGTGGACGCAAAACCGGCCAAGGGCAAGGAGAATTACACCATCGGGATACCTAAGGAATATTTCATCAAGGGGATCGACCCGCGGATTGAGGCGATGCTGCGCGTCAGCTTTAAGGAATTCGAGAAAAGGGGGCACAAGATCGTGGAGATTTCTTTGCCGCATACCGAGTATGCCTTGGCGTGTTACTATATCATTGCCACTAGCGAAGCCAGCGCCAACCTGGCGCGTTTTGACGGGATTCGTTACGGTTATTCGGCCGAAAGGGACGCCGCGGTCGACACTAAAGACCTATTGAGCATTTATTTGCAGAGCCGGGGACGCGGGTTTGGTCCTGAGGTACGAAGGAGAATAATGTTGGGTACCTATGTGCTGTCGGCCGGTTACTACGACGCTTATTACGTGCGGGCGCAGAAAGTGCGCACGCTTATCAAGCAGGACTTTGACAAGGCTTTCGAGGTCGTGGACGCGATCTTTACGCCGACGTCGCCCAATCTGGCGTTTAAGATCGGCGAGAATATCGACGATCCGCTGACGATGTATTTGCAGGATATCTTTACGATTTCGATCAACTTGGCGGGCGTGCCGGCGATCTCGGTGCCCGTTGGGCAGATCGGCAAGCTTCCGGTCGGCGTTCAAGTTATTGGCAAACCATTCCAAGAAGCGGTGCTGTTTGATATCGCCCGATTTTTGCAGCAACCTTTGCGATAGTTTAGCGTCAAGTTTTTCAATAATGGATATTTCGAATATTTCCAACATCGACTGGAATGCCTATCTGTTCCCGCACGATACCGGTATATATCTTTTTTTAAAGATTTTTTGCGTCCTTTACGATTTTAGCGTGGTCGCGTTCATAATCTATGTTTGCGCCACCAAGCCTTTTTTACAGAAAGTGTTTATTTGGGATTGGGTGGAATTTATGACTTTCCATTCTTACGATTCCAAAAGAATAAATAAGGATTGGAACAAGATCATTCGCCGGGTCAAAACAAATTTTCAAACCGAATTTAAGTTAGCGGTAATTGAAGCCGATCTTTTGCTTAACGATTGTTTGAGCCGGGCCGGGTATCGCGGCAAAACGCTGCTGGAAAAATTGGAAAAGATCCCGGCAGAAAAACTTTCCGATATTGAAGGTATCCGCGCTGCCGATCTCACTTACCAAAGCCTTGTTAATGACCCGGATCTTAATCTTGATTACGAACAAACCAAAAAGATCATCAATATTTTTAAGCAAGCCTTGGTTGATCTGGAAATTTTTTAGTGCGGTATTTTTGCGGTGCTTGGGTGCCGTTTTGTTTTTGCCTTTGACTTTCAATGCGATTTTGGTTATAACTATAGGGTTAGAGTGTATTTGATTTTGATCGCGGGGTAGAGAAGTAGTATCTCACCAGTCTCATAAGCTGGAGGCCCTGGTGCAATTCCAGGCCCCGCAACAAATTTTCGCGAGCGAAAATTTAGTTAATTAGTAGATGAGTTAATGAGTTGATTAGGAAAGGCGCTAATAAACTCATCACTAATCCACTCATCAGCTGGTACTACGCTAAATTAATTTAGTGGGGTACTAGAGCGCCGACGTAGCTCAGCGGTAGAGCGAGGTCTTCATAAGGCCGAGGTCGCTGGTTCGATCCCAGCCGTCGGCACTGGATAGTTGATGAGATATGAGTTGATGAGCAATGAGCGGATTAGAATTCGTAATGTTTCTAATTTACTCATGGCTCATTAACTAATCAGCTAATTATGGGCTAGTAGT
>Ga0182027_10001252_pt1 | contig 42581 bp, 31 predicted proteins | sample 712E1DmetaG_FD_121300 | JGI IMG/M metagenome (GOLD analysis project Ga0182027, IMG submission 121300) | Permafrost microbial communities from Stordalen Mire, Sweden - 712E1D metaG (Illumina Assembly) | ecosystem: Environmental > Terrestrial > Soil > Wetlands > Permafrost | place: Sweden...
AACAGGGGCAGGCGTCGGGACACAATTTAGCTATAGAACATCTATATGCAAAAGTCAAAGGGAAAATACATTTTCTATTCGGTATTTTTCCAAATGCCCAAAATTAGGCGAGGATTAGGGAAAGACTTTCCCCATTGACAACGCTTAGCATGTATGCTTAATTGATCAGGATGAGAGGCGAAGTCGAAGGCAAACGCCAAGGATCGAGGCTCGGGCTTCCAGAGCCAGAACGGAGAACCGGCCAGACCCGGTCCGCAGCCCGCTTGGGGCATAGGGCCGGGCCGACCAACGCGCATTATGTCTCCCCCGGAGGCGGCCCGAAACGAAAGGACAGAATGAACCAGATCAACAGGATCTCGGAAGGAAAATGGGCCGTCCCCAGCTTTATCGTTAAAGCCAAACCTTACCAACCTTGACCAAAATCAAGCCCAGTCACACAAAGTCAAAGTGGGTCAAAGTAAATCAAAGTAAGTCAAAGTAAATCAAAGCACTTTTTTTAACATGTTCTGCGTGACGCCATCCCGGTTCCCTCCATCCTCCCCCATTCACGATTCGCCCTATGGTTCCATCGGGGTGAGCCTCCCCAAAGCTCGCGCAACGGTTGTATCCAGAAAGGGCGGTATCTGCGGCGGCCATCTTCCCAAAGAGCTTTCCATGAGAATATCCCTTTCACCTTTTGCCATCTGCGGCGACTATCCGGTATGAAAAGGACATTGCCCGCCCTTTTGGGTTTGCTGCTCTTGGCCGTCCCGGCCGCGCAAGCCCAATTCAATTACACGACAAATGCCGACAATACGCTTACCATCACCCGCTACACCGGGTCTGGCGGTGCTGTAATCATTCCGTCCATCACCAACGGTCTTGCCGTAACCAGCATCGGAGACGAGGCGTTCTGGGAATCCAGCGTGGCCAGCGTAACAATTCCGGCCAGCGTCACCAGCATCGGGGATTATGCGTTCGTTTGGTGCTTCAACTTGACAAGTCTCATTTTCACCGGCAACGCTCCCGTCGTTGGTGTGGATGGGTTCGCCGGAGAAAACAACGTGATTGTTTATTATTTGCCTGGCACGACCGGCTGGGATGGCTTCTCCGCTAATACGGGTCTTCTAGCGGTGCCGTGGAACCCGTTGAGCCTTTCCGAATTCGATTACACGACAAATGCCGGCACCATCACCATCACCGGTTACACGGGTCCTGGCGGGGCCGTGACCATGCCGTTTGCCGTCAACGGCCTGCCAGTCACCAGCATTGGAAACGACGCGTTCTTTGACGCCAGCGTGACCGGCGTCATAATTCCCACCACGGTCATCAGCATCGGCGATTTGGCGTTCTACGGCTGCTCCAACCTAACCAGCCTGACTGTTCCCGAAAGCGTAACCAACATCGGACCGTTTGCGTTTTACGGTTGCAGTCGTCTGGGCAGTATCGCCATCCCCGCCAATGTCACCAACGTCGGCGACGCTACATTTTATGCCTGCACCTCCCTGACAAACGCCCTGATTGCTGACGGCGTCATAAGCATCGGGGATTTGGCGTTTTATGGCTGCACCAACCTGACAAGCGTGACGTTTCCGGGCACCTTGGCCAATATCGGGGACGGGGCTTTCGAGTCCTGCACCGGCCTGACTAGCGTCTATTTCACGGCCAGTCCTCCCGCTGTAAGTCCGAATGTGTTCCTTTATGACAACAACGCGACGATCTTTTATTTGCCTGGCGCCACCGGCTGGAGTTCCCCATTTGCCGGACTTCCGGCAGCACAATTGCAATCGCCGTACACTTTTGCCATAAATGCTAACGAAACTATTACCATTACGGGTTACACAGGGCCTGGCGGGACTGTGCTCATTCCCGCCTTCATCATCGGTCTGCCCGTCACCGGCATCGGGGATTCCGCCTTCAAGAATTCAAATCTGACCAGCGTAACGATTCCCGGCAGTGTCACCAGCATCGGCATTTCTGCTTTCGAATACTGCACAAAGCTGACAAACGCCACAATTGATAATGGCATCACTTCAATCTCAGGTCTTGCGTTCGCTCACACCGCCCTTACCAGCGTGACGATTCCCGGCAGTGTCACCACCATTGCTGCAGGTGTGTTTGAATACTGTGGCAGCTTGACCAACGCCACTTTCCTCAACGGCGTCCCTGACATCCCAGAGCTTATGTTTGAGAACTGCGTCAACCTGACCAGCGTCGCGCTTCCTGCCAGCCTCACGAGCATCGGAGATGGTGCTTTCGCCGTTACTGGCCTGACCAACGTCACGATTCCAGCCAACGTCACAAGCATTGGAAGTGGCGCGTTTAGCGTTACGGGTCTGACCAGTCTGACGATTCCTGGCACCGTCGCTGACATTGGGATCAGTGCGTTTAGTGCCTGCGCCAGCCTGACCAACGTCACCATCCTCAACGGCGTCACATCCATCCCTGGATATTGTTTTGACGGCTGCACGCGCCTGACCAGTGTGACAATTCCCGCCAGCGTCACTTCCATCGGGAACGATGCGTTCTTTGGATGCTCCAGCTTGAGCAGTATCCCAATACCTGGCAGCGTCACGAGCATAGGCGACGAAGCCTTTGCCTATTGCAGCGACTTGTCCAACTTGTATTTCACGGCGAACGCCCCCGAAGTTGGTGCCGACGTTTTTCAATCGGATGATACGGTAGTGCATTATTGGCTCGGCTATACAGGCTGGAGTTCCCTCTTTGCAGGCGTGTCTGCGATAGCACAAAATCCCTTCACATGCACAACAAATGCCGGCACCATCACTATCACCGGTTATGGTGGACCCGGAGGTGACGTGACAATTCCTGCAAGTCTCAATGGACTCCCCGTAACGACCATCGGCGATTTCGCGTTCTCTCACTGTTCGAATCTGACTAACATCAATATTCTGAGCGGTCTTAGCAGCGTCGGAAATGGCGCGTTTGCATCTTGCTCGAATTTAACCAGCGTCTATTTCACGGACGACGCTCCCGCGGCCGGCGCGAACGTCTTTCAGTCCGATAACGTAACGGTCTATTATTGGCTTGGCTATACCGGCTGGGGCTCCAATTTCGGCGGTGTTCCAGTGTTTCCGCTAAATCCATTTACCTACGCAACAAATGCTGGTGCCATCACTATAATAGGCTATTCTGGGCCTGCTGGCACCGTTCCGATTCCGGCTGCTATAAATGGCCTGCCGGTTACGAGCATTGGTGATTTTTCGTTCTCTGAGTGCGTCACTTTAACGAACATTATTTTTCCACCCGAGGTCACCTATGTTGGAAACGCGGCTTTCATATATTGCACCGGCCTGACCAACATCACGATCCCGGGCACTGTCACGACATTGGCATCCAGTGCGTTTGCTTACTGCACCAACTTGGAAAACGTCTTTTTCACCGGTAACGCCCCCGATGTTGTTAACCCCGTGTTTTTGTTTTTCGACGACAACAGAGTTACCGTTTTTTACTGGCTTGGTTGCTCCGGCTGGAGTTCCTCCTTTGGGTACCGCTCCACAGTTGCACTGAATCCATTCAAATGCACTACAAATGGTAACGCAATTACGGTTACGGGTTACTTTGGGCCTGGCGGCGATCTAACGATTCCGGATACGCTCAACGGTTTACCTTTGACCAGCATTGGTGACGGTGCTTTCTTTAAGGCGACTGTGACTAGTGTTACAATTCCAACCGATGTTACAAGCATCGGCGACCTGGCGTTTTACGGGTGCAGCAATCTTGCGAGTGTCAGTATCCCCAATGGAGTCACCAATATTGGCCCATTTGCCTTTTATGGGTGTGTCAATCTTGGCGCCATCTCGATACCTGGCAGCGTCGCGGATATCGGCAACAGTGCGTTCTCGGGGTGCTCCAACCTGGCCAGCGTCTATTTCAATGGCAACGCTCCCGCTTTCGGCACGAATGTTTTCCAGTTTGATAACAGCGCGACGGTCTATTATTGGCCGGGAACCACCGGTTGGACTTCCACTTTTGGAGGCCTTTCGGCAGAGGCGCAAAACCCATTTGGTTACACCACAAACGCCGATGGCCTCACCCTCACCCTCGTCAATTACATCGGTCCGGGCGTGGCTGTGACCATTCCAACCAACATAAATGGCCTGACCGTTACCTGCATCGGGAATAGTGCGTTCTACCGCACCGACATGACCGGCGTCACGATTCCCGGCAGCGTCACCAGCATCGGGGATTATGCGTTCTTGGCCTGCACCAACCTGACCAGTGTCACGATTCCCGGCACTGTCACCAACATCGGGCAGTATGTGTTCTATGACTGCACCAGCCTGACCAACGCCACCATTCCCGGCAGCGTCACCAGCATCGGACCCGGGGCCTTCCAAAATTGCAGCAACCTGACCGGCGTCACGATTCCCGGCAGTGTCACTAGCGTGGAAGACGATTTCTCCGGCTGCCCCAGCCTGACCAGCCTCACGATCGACAACGGCGTCATCAGCATCGGGGACCAGGAGTTCTACGGCTGTACCAGTCTGACCAGCATCATTATTCCCGGCAGTGTCACCAATGTCGGGCAGTATGTGTTTGAAGAATGCACCAGCCTGACAGCGATAACCGTTGATGGACAAAATGCGTTTTACAGCAGTGCGAATGGAGTCTTCTTCGACAAGAGCCAATCCACGCTCCTTCAATATCCTGTCGGTCTGGGCGGAAGCTACACCATTCCCAGCAGTGTCACCAACATCGGGGATTATGCGTTTCTCGGCTGCACCAAACTGACCAGCATCACGATTCCCGGCAGCGTCGCCAGCATCGGCGTTTATGCGTTCGATTACTGCCCCAGCCTGACAAACGCCTTGATCGCCAGCGGCGTTACGAGCGTAGGTTATGGTGCGTTCGCCGGGACCCGCCTGACCAGCGTCACGATTCCAGGCAGCGTCACCAACATCGGGGTGGCTGCGTTCGCGAACTGCTCCAGTCTGACCGCGATTACGGTGGATGGACAAAATGGGTTTTTTACCGGTGTGAACGGAGTGTTGTTTGACAAAAGCCAAACCAGGCTTGTTGAATACCCTGGCGCCGTCGCCGGAAGTTACACGATTCCTGATGGAGTCAGGAGCATCGGGGACAATGCGTTCGATTCCTGCTTCCACCTGACCAGCATCACCATCCCCAGCAGCGTCACGAACATCGGGGACAATGCGTTCACATTTTGCACCAACCTGACCAGCGTCACCATCCCCAGCAGCGTTACCACCATCGGAGACTATGCGTTCCTTGGCTGCTTCAGCCTGACAAACGCCACCATCGCCAACGGCGTCACCAGCATCGGAGACCAGGCGTTCGCATACTGTAACAGCCTGACCAGCGTCTATTTCAGTGGCAACGCCCCCGCCGTTGGCGTGTACGTGTTCGTTGATGACTTCAACGCGACGATCTATTATTTGCTTGGCGCCACCGGCTGGACTTCTTGGTTTGCCGGAATTCAGGCTGTGGTGCAGCCCCTATACAATTACACGACAAATGCCGGCACCATTACCATCACCGGTTGTTCCGAGGCCGGCAGCACTATCATCATTCCCGACAGCATCAACGGCCTGCCCGTCACCAGCATCGGAGACGATGCGTTCTTTGAAACCAGTGCGACCAACGTCATAATTCCCGTCAGCGTCAGCACTATCGGGGATTTGGCGTTCTATGGCGCCACTAACCTGACCAGCCTAACGGTTCCCGGCAGCGTCACCAACATCGGATCTTTTGCGTTTTATGGTTGCATCAGTCTGGGAAGCGTCTCGATTTCCGGCAGCTTAAGCAGCATCGGAGACGCCGCGTTTTATGCCTGCGCCAGCCTGACAAACGCCACCATCGCCTACGGCGTTGCTAGTATCGGGGATCTGGCGTTCTATGGCTGCACAAATCTGCCCGGCATCGCGATTCCCGGCAGCGTCACCAATATCGGAGACGGCGCTTTTGGGGACTGCGCCGGCCTGAGCAATGTTTATTTCAACGGCAACGCTCCCACTGTTGGGTCGTCTGTATTCTTTTCTGACAATGCGACGGTCTATTATCAGCTTGGCGCCACTGGCTGGAGTTCCCCATTTGCCGGTCTTCCGGTTGTGGTGCAAAATCCGTACTTGTACACGACAAATGACGGGGCCATCACCATCACCGAATATTTCGGGGGTGGCGATGATGTGACCATTCCTGCCACGATCAACGGCCTGCCGGTTACCAGCATCGGAGGCGGTGCGTTCTACGAGGCCGGCATGATCAGCCTCACGATTCCCGACAGCATCACCACCATCGGCGGATATGCGTTCCAATCCTGCTACACTCTGGCCAACGTCATGATCGCCGGCAGCGTCACCAACATCGGACCTTTTGCGTTTTGGGGTTGCACCAGTCTGACAGGAGTCCATTTCCAGGGCAACGCCCCGAGCGCTGGTTCGAGTGTGTTCTTCAGTGACAACAATGCTACCGTCTATTATTTGCCTGGCACCAGCGGGTGGGGTTTCACGTTTGCCGGTTGTCCGACAGCATTTTGGTTACTTCCCAACCCGCTGATTCTAAACAACGGGGCCAGCTTTGGGGTGCAAACCAACAGGTTTGGTTTCATCATCTCTTGGGCAACAAACATCTCCGTCGTGGTCGAAGTCTGCACCAATTTGGCCAACCCTGTTTGGACTCCGCTACGAACCCTTTCGCTAACCAATGGTTTGGTCTATTTCAGCGAACCGGTGCAGACGAACATCGCCGGCCGCTATTACCGCATCGGCTCGCAATGAGGCGGAGGCGGGCAGGATGTTGCAAGACAGGCTCCGGCTTTTTGTCTTAATCGCGCTGAGGGGGGAATTGCTATTTCACTTGCAGGCGCGGGGCGCGTATGATCAGCGGGGTGGAGCATGAGTGACAAGTTTTATCAGCCGGGAGAGCAGCGGGCGGCGAGGGTGGAAGACCTCTTCGCCCTCATCGCGCGACGCTACGATCTGATCAATGATCTGCAAAGCCTCGGCCTGCACCGCCGCTGGAAGCGGGCCATGATTACAATGGCGGGGATCCAGCCGGGCGAACACGCCCTGGACGTGTGCTGCGGCACGGGGGATGTCGCCTTTGCGCTGCAACGGAGCGGGGCGGAGGTTGTGGGGCTGGATTTCAGCCCGGCGATGCTGGCGGTGGCGCGGGACCGCGCGAAGGTTGCCAGCGCCGCCGCGGGAGGGCCGGTGCGGTTTCTGCACGGCGACGCCCTGCGGATTCCATTTCCCGACGAATCGTTCGATGTGGTGACCGTGGCCTACGGATTGCGCAACCTGGCAAATTGGGAGGGCGGACTGGAGGAGATGTGGCGCGTGGCCCGGCCCGGCGCGCGCCTGCTCGTGCTCGATTTCGGCAAGCCCGCCAACCGGCTCTGGCGCGGGATCTACTTCGGCTATCTGAGGTTTTTTGTGCCCTGCTTTGGGAAAATATGCTGCAAGGATACCGCGACGCACGCCTACATCTTCGCCTCGCTCCGAAGTTATCCGGCTCAGCGCGGCGTGGCGGCAAAAATGGAGGCGCTGCATTGCCGGGACATCCAGGTGCGAAACCTGGCGGGCGGCGCGATGAGCATCAACTTCGGAAGAAAATAACCGCCCGCAATTTGATAGCCTGTTTGAAAGCATCGAAGCTCATAAGCCTTGCGCTTAATTGTTGTAGTGTCGGCGCTGCGCGCCGATTTCGAGCCACAGGCTCGACTCTACACCAAATTAAGGCACTACTGCCGAACCCTGCCTTATGCTTCATCCAGGTTCTGCATGTCCCGCCGCTCTTTCTTGGTGGGCCTGCCGGAGCCTTTCGGGCGGAAAAAGGGGCGGAAGGTCGGATCGCGCGGCCGGTCCAGTTCGGAGGCCGGGGTTTGATCTTCCACGCATTCCCTGGCGGCGGGCGCGCCGACGCGGCGATCGAGCAATCGGAGCACTTTGAAGGTGCGGGTCATCTGGTCTTTGCGGACGACGATGACGTCGTTGATTCTGACTTCGCGGGCGGGCTTGACCGACTGGCCTAAAATTTTGACATGGCCTTGGCGGCAGGCGTCGGATGCCAGGCTGCGGGTCTTGAAAACCCGCACGGCCCAGAGCCACTTATCAATGCGAATGGAGGTTAACATGGAAACTTTATTGCACGGGCAGGGTGATGCTGAAGAGGGTGCCGTTGCCAGGTCGCGAATGGATTTTGATCTTGCCGCGGTGGGTCTCGATGACGCGGCCAACGATGGCCAGACCCAGGCCGGTGCCCTTCTGTTTGGTGGTGCTGAGCAGGGAGGCGAAGGCGCGGCGGCGCTGGTCTTCGGGCATTCCTTCGCCCGTGTCCTTGAACTCGATCAGCACGTGGGTCGGGCGGGGGCTTTTGCGCGGGAACCGGAAGGCCCGGGTGGTGATGGTGAGCGTGCCGCCCCGGGGCATGGCTTCGACGGCGTTGAGGGTGAGATTCAGGAAGGCCTGCGCCAACTGGGTGGCGTCGGCCATGACCGCCGGCAAGTCGGGCGCGAGACGGCTCACCAATTGGATGCGCTGGTTGCGCAATTTGTGGCGGGTGAGCAGCCCCAGATCGTCGAGCAATTGATTGAGGTTCACCGCGCTCAAATTGGGTTCGGTGCCGCGGGCAAAGTCCAGGATCTGCTCCACGATTTTGTTCAGGTGCTCCATCTTCTCCCTGAGGATGGCGTCGTCCTTGACGCGCGGATCGCCCGCCGGGAAATCCAGGCGCAGGGAATGGTAGAGCATTTTCATGACGGTGAGCGGATTGCGGATTTCGTGGGCGACCTCGGCCGCGAGCAGCCCCAGGGCGGAAAGTTTTTCGTTTTGACGCAACTGCTCCTCCACGTCCACGACGCGCTCGTAGAGCCGGGCCTTTTCCATGGCAATGGCCGACAATTCGGCCAGGGCGCGGAGGATGTGGATCTCCTCGTTGGAAAAGCTGCGGGGCTTGCCGGTATAGACGTTGAGGGTGCCAATGGTCTGGCCGCCAAAAACCAGGGGCGCGCTCAAGAGGGAAAACAAGCCTTCGGCGCGGGCGATGGCTTCGTTTTGGTAGAGGCCGGAACTCTGCACATTTTCCAGTTGCATCGGCTTTTTGCGCCGGAAAACGATGCCGACAAAACTGTCGGCCAGGCTGACTTTGGGCTTGTTGATGTAGTCCTGGCCGGCGCCGTAGCTGGCCCGCAATTCCAGGAACTCGCCGGTTTCGTCAATCATCAGAATGGAAGCCATCTTGGCTTCCATGAGGGTGCAGGCTTCGCGCGTGATGACCGGCAGGGCCTCATCGAGGTTGAGGGTGGAGTTGATGGTCTGGCTGACGCTGACGAGGGTTTCCAACAGGCGGGCCTTGAGCCGGGATTGCTCGAAGAGCCAGGTGTTTTGAATGACCTTGGCCGCCTGCACGGACAACTCCTCCAGCAACTCCTGGTCGGCTTGGCTGAAGGCGTTTTCCCGGTCGGAATCCACGTTGAGAACGCCGCGCACTTCGCCCGTGACCTCCAAGGGGACGGCCAGTTCGGAGCGGACGCCCGGGCGCAACATGATGTAGCGGGGATCGTGGCGGACGTCGCCAACGCGGGCGGGTTTGCCCTGGCGGGCGACCCAGCCGGTGATGCCCTGGCCGACGCGCAGCTTGACGTCGGCGGCGTGGGGCGGCAGGCCGGTGGAAGCGTTGATTTCCAGGAGGCTGTTGTTGGGATTGATCAGGGCGACCGAGCCGCTGGAGGCGCGCATGAGGCGGACGGCCTCCTGCAAAATGAGCTGGAGCGCCTGCTGCGGTTCCAGGGTGGAATGGATGACGTTGCTGACTTGATAGAGCAACCGCAGCCTTTCATAGTCGGCTTTTAGTTTGGCCAGATCGTCGCTCATTGGGATCGTCTCAAAGTTCGGCGCTCAAATTTCTCTCTGTTGTCTCCTGTTCAAGTGCATGGGCAGGGCTGATTCATCGCGCGCGCCAGAGCAGCGCCAGGCCGGTCATGCCAAAAACCAGATTGGGCAGCCAGGCGGCCAGAACCGGCGGCAGCTTGCCGCCCACGCCCAGGCCCATGGATATGCGCTGCATGATGAAATAGGCGAAGCAAATAAAAACGCTGCTGGCCACGCCCGCAAACACATTATGCCGCCCGGCGCGCGCCCCGAAGGGCAGCGCGATCAACACCACCGCCAGACAAGTGAACGGCTCGGCCAGCCGGCATTGCAGTTGGGTGAGCAAGGTCGCACGCAACGCGGGGTTGAGGCGCGGATTGGGGCGCAGGTAACCGAGGATTTCGCTGATGGAAAGCTGGGGCTTCCGGGCCGCCTCGACCGGATTGACCGCCGCCACCTTGATGGCGATCTTGACCCACGCGGGCGTTTCAGAAAGTGTCAGCGCCAGAACGGCGTTGCTGGCGTGGGTGTCGGAGAAGCTGGGGCCCGCCGGCGAGGAGCCGTCCCATTCGATGGCGTGGTAAAAAAACCACCGGCCCTGGGCATAGATTCCGCGATCCGCGGAGATGTAGCGATGCGAGCCGTTGGGCAGTTCCCATTGGATGTTGGGGGCAGTCATCTCGGTGGTGACCGGGTTGAAGCCGGAGACTTCCCATTGGCGGCCCTGGTTGTAAAAAACCAGTTTCGAGGGAAAGGCGTGGTTTTCCGGATGAGGCTGGTGGCGCCGTAAAATATCCCTGGCCTTCTCCGCGGACTGTGGGACGAGCAGCTCGTTCATCGCCAAGACCACCAGCCCCAGAAAAACCCCGACGCACAGATAAGGCATGGACAAACGCCCCAGGCTCACCCCGGCCGCGCGCATGGCCGTCAATTCATTGTGGCGGTTGTGATTGGTCAGGACATAGAGGAGCGCCAGAAGGAGGGAGACGGGAATGACCTGCGCGACCAAAAGTTCCGGCAGCGTCACGACATAGTACTCGGCCAGATCGGCGGCGTTGAGGTGTTTTTCCTGGAAACCTTTGATCCCAAAAATCAGATCGAAGGCGACATAAAAAATCAGGAAGCCGCCCAAACAATAAGCCAGCGGCACGAGCAATTCGCGCAGTAGGTAGCGGTCCAGCAAACGCATCCGGAGGATCATCGGCTGAGGATCGGCGATTTACGAGGTTTTTCGCCGGGGAGGGGTTCTCGGGGCGAGCCGCTGATTGAACGCCACCGCGTCCTCATAACGCACTCCGCTGCCGCCGAAAATATCCAGCGCCGAACCGATGGTCAGATCAACCCGGCCCGCGCCGGCCCGGTGGACGTCCTCCAGGTCCTGCAATGATTTGGCCCCGCCGGCATAGGTCACCGGAATGCGCGACCCGCGCCCAAGCCTCTCCACCAATTCAAGATCCACCCCGCGACAAAGCCCTTCCACATCCACGGCGTGGACCAGGAACTCGGCGCACCACTGGGCCAACTGTTGCAAGGTCTGCTCTTCCACCTTCAAGGCGGTGAATATCTGCCAGTGATCGGTGACGACGAAGTAATCATCTGCCTTGCGGCGGCAGCTCAGGTCGAGCACGAGCCTGTTTTTTCCAACGGCATCGGCCAGTTGATTCAAGCGGTCGGCGTCCAATTTCCCCTCGCGAAAAATCCAGGAAGTGACAATAACATGGGAAGCGCCGGCGTCCAGGAAAGACCGGGCGTTTTCCAGGTTGATGCCGCCGCCCACCTGCAAGCCGCCGGGAAAAGCGGCCAGCGCCTCGCGCGCGGCGCCGTCGTTGCCCGGCCCGAGCATGATAACGTGGCCGCCGCGAAGGCCGTCGCGCCGGTAAAGCCGCGCGAACCAGGCGCTGGGCCGGTCGGAGACAAAATGGGTCCGCAACGCCGCCGGATCCCCGGTCAAGGAGGCGCCGACGATTTGTTTGACTTTCCCCTCATGCAAATCAATGCAGGGCCTGAACATGGGTGGAAAGGACCGGCTAATCAAAAGCGTGGCCGGCGCAGCAAAGGACGTCGCGGATTTTGTGGCGGACAAGTTCTTTGACGCGCGCCCGGGCGGAGCCAAGGTACTTGCGCGGATCAAATTCCTTGGGGTTTTCAAAGAGGAATTTGCGGATGGCGGCGGTCATGGCGAGCCGCAAATCGGTGTCAATGTTCACCTTGGTGCAGCCGACGCGGCGGGCGATTTCGATGTCATCTTCCGGGACGCCGGCGGTGTCTTCGCCCAATTTGCCGCCGTATTTATTGATGTCTTGAACGAGGTCCTTGGGGACGCTGGAGGCGCCATGCAGGACGAGGGGATAATCACCCATCCCATTGTCCAACAGGGCCTTCTTGATGGCTTTGAGGCGATCCAAGTCCAGGTGTTGCGCGCCTTTGAATTTGTAGGCGCCGTGGGAGTTGCCGATGGCGACGGCCAACGAATCCACGCCGGTCTGGCGCACGAAAGCCACAGCTTCGTCGGGATGGGTATAGACGCCGCCTTTGGAATACCCGCCGCCTTCCTCACCGTCGTCGTGCTGGGCCCCGACGAGCATTCCCAACTCGCCTTCGACGACGCAGTTGTGTTTGTGGGCGTGTTCCACGACGCGACGGCAGACTTCGACGTTTTTGGCAAAGGGTTCGTGGCTGCCATCAATCATGACGCTGGTGAAGCCTTCATCAATGCATTCTTTGCACAACTCGAAAGTGTCGCCGTGGTCCAAGTGGACGGCGATGGGAATGTTGGAGGTGGAGACGGCGGCTTCGACCAACTTTTTGAGATAAACCGGGTTGGCATATTGGCGGGCGCCTTTGGAGATTTGGAGCATCACCGGGGCTTTTTCCTCCTCGCAGGCTTCGACAATGGCCTGGAGCAGTTCCATATCATTAACGTTGAAGGCGCCGAGGGCGTATTTGCCCCTCAGAGCCTTGGCAAACAGGTCTTTGGTATGTGTCAGTGGCATAAATCAATTGGTAATGTGGGGTTCTTGACTCAACCTGAAGGATAATAGGAAGCGGTGGGAGGAATGTAAAGCAAATGTGGGGCCGGGTGATTGAGTTTCTGATGCCACAGCAGGCCAGCAATTTACGCTAAAAAAAAGCCAAGAATTAGCTTGCTAGATTCCAAACAAGCATTAATCTCCACTATATCAATAGACATATATAACTAAACGATAGAGAGCCAAAAAACTGAAAAGGAAAAGCCTATGCCAATCTTCCCTGACATCATCAGCACAGTGGGGCGAACCCCGCTGATCAAACTAAACCGCGTCGCGACAGGTCTGGATGCGACCATTGCGTTGAAGGGCGAGTTCTTCAATCCACTGGGCAGCGTCAAAGACCGCATCGGCTACGCGATGATCGCCGCCGCGGAGCGCGAGGGCATTCTGAAACCCAGCACGACCATCATCGAGGCGACCTCCGGGAACACGGGGATTGCGCTGGCGTTCGTGGCGGCAGCCAAGGGTTACAAACTGATTCTGACCATGCCCGAAACCATGAGTGTGGAGCGGCGCACGCTGCTGGCATTGCTCGGGGCAAAACTGGTTTTGACCCCAGGGGCGGACGGAATGAAAGGGGCGATCAAGAAAGCCGAGGACCTGAACCGGGAAATCGCCGACTCGTGGATCCCGCAGCAGTTCAACAACCCGGCCAATCCCGAAATCCATCGCCGGACGACCGCCGAAGAAATCTGGGCGGACACCAATGGAAAGGCGGACGTCCTCGTGTCCGCTGTCGGCACGGGTGGAACCATCACCGGCATCGGGGAGGTGATCAAGTCGCGCAAAAAGAGTTTTCGTGCCATTGCCGTCGAACCAAAGGATTCGCCGGTCATCACGCAAACGCGCAACGGAGAGCCGGTCAAACCCGGGCCGCACAAAATCCAGGGAACAGGCGCGGGCTTTGTGCCGAAGAACCTGAACCTGCAAATCGTGGACGACGTCATCACGGTCAGCAACGAGGACGCGATTGTCACCGCGCGCAGGCTGGCGACCGAGGAAGGAATTCTGGCCGGCATTTCCACTGGCGCAAACGTATGGGCGGCGATGCAAGCGGCCAAACGTCCCGAGAACAAGGGCAAATTGATCGTGACGATTGGTTGCAGCACCGGCGAACGCTATCTGAGCACCGCGCTGGCGGAGGAAGCACGCAAACAAGTTTCAGGACAGGCTTGAATCAGCCAACTGAATTAAGACCCACCAGAACGCTGGAGGCAAAATCAAACCATAGAAACCCGACAGCAGACTGACCGGATGACCCGGTGTCTGCTGGCAACACAAAATGAACCATGAAAATCAATCCGTTTATCCGAATGAATCCACGCACTGAACCCCAAGTTCTCCATCCGCCCGCGCTGTTACTGGCTCTGGCTCTTGCCGCCGCGCCCGCGCTCACACTGAGGGCCGCGGACGACGCTCCACCCGCTTCGCAGGCAACTGCGGAAAAAGCGGCGCCGCTTCCGCTTCATCAGATCGAAGGCAACGGCGGAATTTTCTCCACGCTGTCGGCTTACATTGTGAATCCGCCGCGAAATGGCGAGCCGGTCGGCCGCCCCAGCGTGGGGTTTGCTTACATCAACCTCGGCTCCGATAAAAACCTGGAAGCGTTGACGATCACCGAATCGCCATTCAAGCGGCTTGAACTTGGCTACGGCTGGGATCACCTCGGTCTAGGTGATCTGCCGCTGGCGTTAAGAGACGCCGGCCTGGTCCATTATCACCAGGACGAGGTGCAACTGCACAACTTCAACGCGCGCTTCCAGATTTTGATGGAAGGCGAGTTTGACCAGAAATGGATTCCGGCGCTGACCGCCGGCGCGCATTACAAATACAACGACGGCATTAGCGAGGTGAGAAATGAAGTCAAAACGGACGCGGGGGCGGACTTGCTGGGCAATGCCGGGCTGTCGCATCACGACGGGGTGGATTACACGCTCTACGCCTCGAAGCTGTTCACGCAACTGCCGCGGCCCGTGCTCCTGGAACTGGGCGGACGCGCCACGGAAGGGGTCTGGGATGGTTTGGGCGGATTCACCAGCGGTTACAACTTTGTTTTTGAAGGCAACGTGGTGGTGTTCGTCACCGGCAAATTTGCGCTGGCGGCGGAGTACAAAGAGCAACCGCGGGATTATAGGGCCATCGGCAATCTGGTGAAGGTGGAGGGCGACTGGGCGACACTGGACGCGGCTTACGTGGTGAACAAACACTTGACACTGGCAGTCGGTTACGGTCACTTTGGCAACGTGTTGAATCACCAAGCCAACGGCGTGGGGGGACTGACAACCAAATGGGAGTTTTGATCCCCGGCCAATTCCGGCTGGAGGCGGGACGACCGTTTGCGCATTGGTCGCGTCCCGTTCCTCCTGACGCGGGGTCAGGCGGTTTGTTTTAGCCTCCAGCCATTAATTAAAATAGAAATCCATCAAATACATCAACACGGCAAAATAACACTATGAGCACTCCATCCCAAGGACTGAGCACGCTGGCGCTGCACGCCGGACAAGTTCCCGACCCGACCACCGGCGCGCGCGCCGTGCCGATTTACCAGACGACGTCCTACGTCTTCAAGAGCACCGAGCACGCGGCGAATCTGTTCGCGTTGAAGGAATTCGGGAACATCTACACGCGCCTGATGAATCCGACCAGCGACGTTTTTGAGCAACGGGTCGCCGCGCTGGAAGGCGGCACGGGGGCGCTGGCGGTGGCGTCCGGCCAGTCGGCCATCACCTATTCGCTGCTGGCCATCACGCGGCTGGGGGATGAGATCGTCTCGGGCAACAACCTCTACGGCGGCACTTACCAGCTTTTCCATCACACGCTGCCGAAGCTGGGCCGGACGGTGAAATTCGTGGACTCGCGCAGCCCCGAGGCGTTTCGGAAAGCCATCACGCCCAAGACGCGCGCGCTCTACGTGGAGACGGTCGGCAATCCGAAGCTGGACGTGCCGGACTTCGAGGCGCTGGCCAAAATTGCGCACGAGGCCGGCATTCCTTTGGTGGTGGACAACACCGTAGGCATCGGCCTGGTGCGGCCGATTGATTACGGGGCGGACATTCTGGCCACCTCGGCGACGAAGTACATCGGCGGCCATGGCACGAGCATCGGCGGCGTCATTGTGGACGCGGGCAAGTTCCAATGGAACAGCGGCAAGTTCCCGGAGTTCACCGAACCGGATCCGAGCTATCACGGATTGGTGTATTGGGACGCGTTGAGCAACGTGCCCGGCCTGGGAAACGTCGCCTTCATCCTGAAAATCCGAGTGACGTTGTTGCGGGACATTGGGGCGGCGTTGAGTCCGTTCAACGCGCACGAGTTTTTGCTCGGCTTGGAAACGTTGCTGCTGCGGCAGAAGCAGCATTCGGCCAACGCGCTGGAAATCGCCGGTTGGCTCAAGACCCATCCGTCGGTGAAGTGGGTGACGTATCCCGGGCTGCCGGAGGATCCGAGCCACAAGATGGCGGCGAAGTATCTCAAGAAGGGCTTCGGCGGCCTGGTGGGCTTCGGCATCAAAGGGGGACTGGAAGCGGGCAAAAAGTTCATCAACTCGGCGAAGCTGCTTTCGCACGTGGCGAACATAGGCGACGCCAAATCGTTGGTGATTCATCCGGCCTCGACCACGCACCAGCAGTTGACGGCGGCGGAGCAGGAGGCAACCGGGGTGACGGCCGACTACGTGAGGCTGTCCATCGGTCTGGAAGACGTGGCGGACATCAAGGCGGACATTGACCAGGCGTTGCGAATTGCCGTCAGTTAACCACCACCGATGAACCGGACCGGCAGTTCAAGGCCAATGACGGGCGCGCGCGCCAACATCGCTCAGGGGGATCTTCAGGATCAGAAGATCACGGGTTATCAATCGCCGCTGGGGGTGACGCGCACGCAAACCGCGACGTTGCGCGGAGTGCAAATGCAGTCCGGTTTCACGTTTGATCAGGTGGAAGTGGCGTATCAAACCCTGGGAACGCTTTCGGCCCGGCGGGACAACGCCATTCTGGTCTGCCACGCCTTGTCGGGCACGGCGCACGTTGCGGGCCTGCACCCGGAGACAGGGCGTCCGGGTTGGTGGGATTACCACGTTGGGCCGGGCAAGGCGGTGGATACGGACAAGTTTTTCGTTATCTGTTCCAACGTGCTGGGCGGCTGCGACGGGACGACTGGTCCGATGTCCGTGCGCCCCGAAACGGGCCAGCCTTACGGAATGGACTTTCCTGCCGTGACCGTCAGCGACATGGTGACGGTGCAGGCAAAACTGGTGGAACACTTGGGCCTTTCCCAACTGTTCGCGGTCATCGGCGGTTCGATGGGAGGAATGCAGGCGCTGGCGTGGGCGGTGAATCTTCCCGATCTGGTCCGGGTCTGCATTCCGATAGCGACTTGCGCATCGCACAACGCGATGCAAATTGCCTTCAATGAAATCGGCCGCCGCGCCATCATCACCGATCCGAACTGGAACAGCGGGAACTACACACCCGAGTGCCGCCCGAAGCACGGTCTGGCCGTGGCCCGGATGGTGGGGCATGTCACCTATCTGAGCGAGTATGCGATGACGCGGAAGTTCGGCCGCACGCTGCAACCGCGGATCGCCCCGGCCGACGCCGAGGAAGCGCTGTTCACCGTGGAAAACTATCTGCACCACCAAGGGGAAAGTTTCGTGAACCGATTCGATCCGAATTCCTATCTGTACCTGACCAAGGCGCTGGACCAGTTTGATTTGTTTGGGGGCCAGCCGCCGCAGGAGGTTTTGCGACGGGTCAGCGCGCGTTTTCTGGTGATCTCGTTCGCGTCGGACTGGCTCTATCCGCCGGCGCAGTCGCGGGAATTGGTGCGGTTGCTCAAACGCGCCCGCGTGGCGGCGACTTACATCAATCTGGAAACGCTTTACGGTCACGACTCGTTTCTGATCCAAAACCCGGAGTTTGCCAATGTGGTGCGGCATTACCTGGAAAACGAATACCGGAATGGGAACTTCCCAGAAGCCGGGGCGGCGATATAGTGGAGCCATGCATCCCGGAATTTACGAAAGCGTGCTAGACTGGATCCCCAACGGGGCGCGGGTGCTGGATCTGGGAACGGGCGACGGGGCTTTCCTGGAACGGCTGGTTAAGGCCAGGCGCGTGATGGCCGAGGGGGTGGAAAGAAAGCCCGAACTGGTCGCCCGTTGCATTCAGCGCGGGCTGGTGGCGCATCAAGGCAACATCGCGGAGGGATTGGACCAGTATGGGGACCAGACGTTTGACTACGTGCTGTTGCTGGGGACGTTTCAGGAATTGATTTCGCCCATGGAGATCGTGCGGGAGGCCTTTCGCGTCGGACGCCGCGTCATCGTCGCCTACAGCAACTTTGCCCATTACCGGGTGCGGCTGCAGATTCTGTTTGGCGGCCACACGCCGGTGACCAAATCCCTGCCGGAACTGTGGTATCGGACGACTAATCTGCACTTTCTGTCCATCCTGGATTTCCGCGAATTCTGCCGGCAAATGGGGGTGTCCGCAATTCGCCAGGCCTGCTTCAGCTCACGCGGCGAGGTGGGATTTTTGCCCAACCTCTTTGCCGAGGAAGTGGTGACGTTGTTGGAGACGGACAAACGGCAAGGCCCGGAGGCCGGCGCATCCGGCGGGAGAGAACCCGGAGGCACGGCGGGATTGAATCCATGACATTATTCGCGGGTATGTCCTGCCACGACTTTGTGGACAACCAGGTGCAGCTGCAACTGTTCGCGCTGGCTTAGAACGTTGGAAACTTCCTGCCTCAGAGCGTGTCTTAAAAATGTGATTTTTGAGCGCCCTCCGGCAAATGCCTCGGCAGGAGCCTCGCCCTACCGAGGCGATTGTGGCAGGGCGAGGCTCCTGCCGAGCCGGGGCACTTAAACAATGAGATTATCAAAACACGCTCTCAGAGGTGTCGCTGCAAAAATGGCCCAGGCTGGTCGTGGGCAAAAAACCAAATGGGAAATCCCAGAATAATGCTCCATTCCTTTTCTTCGGAGAAAGCCTTCGGCTTGACAGCACACACCCAGTCTTTCATCTTCAGGATTATGATGAAGCCATTGATCTTTGCTCTCTGTGCAGTGTTTACGTTTGGCAATCTGAGCGCGCAAACGAATGTCTGGCAGCCGTCGCCGGGACACACCCAAATGCCGATATGGCCAGGGGCTGTTCCTGATGCGCAGCCTGTCCCGGGGCCAGAGTATGTTACGAACGTGCCGCCGACTACCGGCAAGCCGTGGGTTGCAGTATGCAACGTCTCGCAGCCGACGATGACGGTCTATTCGCCGAAGGGAACGAATACGGGTGTTGCGGCAGTCGTGTTTCCCGGCGGGGGCTATATGTGTCTCGCCATGGATATTGAAGGCACGGAGATTTGTGATTGGCTGACGTCCAGAGGCATCACAGCGGTGCTCTTGAAATACCGCGTGCCGGTCACGAGAGTGGGGCCGTATGCGGAGTCACCGCCGGCGTTGGAAGATGCGCAGAGAACGGTAGGACTGGCGCGCTTTCACGCCGCCGAGTGGCAGATTGATCCGCACAAGATTGGAGTGATCGGGTTTTCGGCAGGGGGGCATATAGTGACAGCGATGAGCACGCATTTTGACAAGCGTTTGTATCCGACTGTAGATGCGGCTGACAAAGAAAGCTGCCGCCCGGATTTTGCAGTCGCTCTTTATCCAGGACATCTGTGGAAAGACGATGAAAAACTTGAGTTGAATCCGAATGTTCCTGTTACCAGCAATACGCCGCCTACGTTTTTGGCGCAGGCGGAGAATGACCCGGTGGACAACGTAAACAACTCGCTGGTTTACTACATTGCGCTGAAGAACGCGGGGGTTCCCGTGGAGATGCATTTGTATGCGCAAGGCGGACATGCGTTTGGGCTGCGGCGCACAAAGTTTCCGATTACGGGATGGCCTCAGTTGGTGGAGACGTGGCTGGGAACAATCGGGATAACTTCGGAGTGATTCGCATTTGAGGCGGAAACAGGCAATCTGATAACGCTGATTTTACGGCTTGAAAATGCGGCAAAAATAAGGATAGTTGGTTATTTGCAACCAAGCTGTCGGAATAATTTAAAACGGATCCGAGTTGATATGACTTCAGCCACCACCCCCCGCCCCCCCCCAATCGCATGGCAAAGCCCGATCTGTCATCGCTTGACACGTAAACTTCATGCAGGCGGAAAAACGACTAATTGAAGCGGCGCAAGAATTGGCCAGGGAGGCGGACAAGCTGCGGTTTGGGCCGCCGGTGACGCACGTTTACAACCCGCTGGCCTACGCCTGGACGGCCCATGAGCAGTATCTGCGGCGGTTCGGCGGAGCGGGCAAGGAGGTGGTTTTCCTGGGCATGAATCCGGGGCCGTTTGGCATGGCGCAAACCGGGGTTCCTTTTGGCGAGATCGCGGCGGTGCGCGATTGGATGAAGATTGACGCGCCCATCGGCCGCCCGGCGAGAGAACATCCGCGCCGGCCCGTCCACGGCCTGGGCTGCGCGCGTTCAGAAGTGAGCGGGCGGCGGTTGTGGAGCCTTTTTGCCGGACGCTACGGATCGCCGGAAAAGTTTTTCGCGGGTCATTTCGTTGTCAACTATTGCCCGCTGGCGTTTATGGAGGGAGAGAGCGGGAAGAATCGGACGCCGGACAAGCTGGCCGCCGGCGAAGCGGAGGCGCTGTTCGGAATCTGCGACCGGCATTTACGCAAGGTCCTGGAAATCCTGCGGCCGGGATGGATCATAGGGGTGGGCAATTTTGCCGAAGAACGGGCGCGGATGGCCGCCGATGGCCGGGGCATCAAGGTGGGCAAGATTCTGCATCCGGCCCCGGCCAATCCGGCGGCCAATCGCGATTGGAGCGGCAAGGCAGCGGCGCAACTGCAAAGACTGGGAGTTTGGAAATGAGGAAAGCTGCGCCAGCGAACGCCGAGGAAGTCATTTCCATCCACGGCGCGCGCGAACATAATTTAAAGAACATCTCGCTGGACATCCCGCGCAACCAGTTTGTCGTCGTCACCGGGGTGAGCGGGTCGGGCAAGAGCACGCTGGCGTTTGACCTTTTGTTTGCCGAGGGGCAGCGGCGCTTCCTGGACTCGATGAACGTCTATGCGCGGCAATTCGTGGTGCAACTGCCCCGGCCGGAAGTGGATTTGATCACCGGCATTCCGCCCTCGGTGAGCATTGAGCAGCGGATTTCGCGGGGCGGGGGCAAGAGCACCGTCGCCACCGTGACCGAGACTTATCATTTTCTGCGCCTGCTCTTCGCGCGGCTGGGCACGCAGCATTGTCCGCGCTGCCAGACCCCGGTGCGGGCGCAGACGCGGGATCAACTGGCCGGCCGGCTCCAGGAGGAAGCGCGGCGGCGCGGCGACTTGCTGCTGCTGGCGCCGATGGTGAAAAACCGCAAGGGCTTTCACACCGAAGTCGCCCAATGGGCCGCCAAACACGGCTACGGCGAGGTCCGGGCCGATGGAAAAATGTATTCCACCGCCGCGCCCTTCCGCCTGGACCGCTTTCGCGAACACGACGTGGAAATCGTGGTGGGAGTTCTGGATAAAAAGCGGCGGCGCACCCCGGCCGCCCGAAAGGCGGCGCGGGAGCTGATCGAAAGAGCGCTCGATCTGGGTCACGGCGTTCTGCTGGCCCTGGGCAACGACGGGCAGACCAGCGTCCACTCCACCGAACGTTCGTGCGGCAAATGCGGGCAGTCTTTCGAACCGCTGGACCCAAAGATGTTCAGTTACAATTCCCCGCGAGGCTGGTGTCCCGTCTGCCGCGGTTTTGGCGAAATTTTTTACCTGCCCGACGTCGAGCGGGGCGCGCGGGCCGAAGCCATCGAGGAATCGTGGTACGAGTGGCAGGAAGGCAAGCGCGAGTTGTGCGGGGCGTGCGGGGGAACGCGCCTGCAGCCGGGGGCGCGGGCGGTGCATCTGGAAAACTGCAGGAATTCGGGCCGGTCGGCGGGAATTGGGGCGGCGCCGACGATTGTGGATTTTGCCAATGCGCCGGTCGAGACGGCGCTGGCCTGGTTTCAGAGACTCCGTTTTGGCGGGCGGGAGGCGGAGATTGCGCGCGACATCGTGCCGGAAATTGTCGAGCGGCTGAAGTTTCTGCGCAAGGTTGGCCTGGGGTATCTGCAACTGGGCCGCGGCGCGACCACGCTTTCGGGCGGGGAAGCCCAGCGCATCCGGCTGGCGGCCCAGCTTGGCTCCAATCTGAGCGGGGTTCTTTACATACTGGACGAGCCGACCATCGGACTGCACGCGGCGGACAATCAGAAATTACTGGCCGCGCTGGCGTTGCTCAAGGCGCGGGGCAATTCGCTGCTGGTGGTGGAGCACGACGAGGAAACCATGCGGCGGGCCGATTACATCATTGATCTGGGCTTGGGCGCGGGCGTCAACGGGGGCGAGGTGGTGGCGTGCGGCCCGCTCAAAGAGTTGATGAGGCATCCGAAGTCGGTTACGGCGCGCTGTCTGCGGACGCGCAAAAGCCATCCGGCCGGGGGACGGCGGCGGGCGGTGGACGGGCAAACGCAATGGTTGACCCTGCGAGGGGCGGGCGTCCACAATTTGAAGAACCTGACGGCGGCGTTTCCGCTGCGCCGATTTATATGTTTGACAGGAGTGAGCGGCTCCGGCAAAAGCACGCTCCTGCGCGATTGCCTGCTGCCGGCCTTGCGCCGGAACCCGCGCGCGCCGGAGCGGAAAGCATCCGGGACCCCGGACGGCCTGTCCGTGTCAGGCGCGGAGTCTGTGCGGGCGGTTTATGAGGTGGATCAAACGCCCATCGGGCGCACCTTGCGGTCGGTGCCGGCGACCTACGTGGGATTCTTCGACGACATCCGGGAGCTGTTCGCCCAGACGCCGGAAGCGCGGCTGCGGGGCTATACGGCCAGCCGGTTTTCGTTCAACAGCCCGCAAGGTCGGTGTCCGGCGTGCCTGGGAGCGGGCAACATCAAACTGGAGATGAGTTTCATGCCGCCGGCTTACGTGGCCTGCGATACCTGCGCGGGCACGCGCTTCAACCCGGAAACGCTGGAGGTGCGGTATCGCGAGCGGAACATCGCGCAGACGCTGGACATGACCGTAGCGCGGGCGGCGGAATTCTTCGCGGCGTTTTCCAGAATCGCGCGGCCGTTGCAGGCGCTGTGCGAGACGGGGCTGGATTACATCAAGCTGGGCCAGGCCAGCCCGACGTTGAGCGGCGGAGAGGCGCAACGGCTGAAGCTGGTGACGCATCTGCTGGCGGGTTTTCGCGGGATGGCCGGAGAGGGCGCCCGGCCCGGCGGCAAGAGGGCGGAAGAGGTTTCCTTCCTCTTTCTGCTGGAGGAGCCGACGATTGGGTTGCACATGGCGGACGTGGACCGGCTGGTGGAGGCGCTGCAACGGCTGGTGAACGCGGGAAACACGGTCATCGTGATCGAGCATAATCTGGACTTGATCGCGGAGGCGGATTGGATCATTGATCTTGGGCCCGGGGGCGGCGAAGACGGGGGGCGAATCGTGGCGCGGGGGCCGCCGGAGAGGGTGGCGCGCAATCGGGCGTCACAGACGGGAAGATATTTGCGGCGGATGCTGGGATAGAGTTGGCCGGCGGACGCCGGGGCAATCCCATGAGTCAATACAACGAAATCATTGACGGCCGAACGCTGGTGCGCTCGCTTCCGGGGGCGCGGCACGAACGGATTTGCGCGCTGCTGCATGAGCGGGTGGGGGCGGGCCTGTCCGGGAACCTGGCGGCGCGCCTCCTAAACCCGCGCTCGCCGGTCCCGCTTTCGCCGCGCACGATGGTCCGGCCGGATTTGGCGCTGGTCACCGCCGCCACGGGCAAGGCGTGGCTGGTGGTTGAGATCATTGATTCGGCGGATCATCAGCCCGACACGGTGCTGAAAAAGGGGATTTACGAGGATTTCAAGGTTCCGCGAGTTTGGATGGTTGATCCGCGCTACGATAACGTGGAGATTTACCAGGGCACCCCGTATGGGCTGGCCCTGAAGGGCATTCTGGCCGGAAGAGAACTGCTTCAGGAAGGGCTGCTGCCGGAATTGAAAATGACGGTGGCGGAACTCTTTGCGGTCTGACTAATAGTTGGCCAGGGCGGAGAGGTCGGAGGCGGCGGGATAGGAACTCATCGAACGAATCGAGCGCCAAAAGACAGAGGTGTCAAGAAACCCTATATTTCCGCCCGCCGCGCCAAGGGCGGCACTGTTGGTGCCCGCCAAAGTGGTGTTCATACCAACGGCGGCATTGGCGACGACAGAGCCGTGCGGACTGTGCGGGGCCATGGAAAGGGTCGCGCCGGGATCCATGCTCCAATAATTGGCATCGGCGAGGAGCGGGCCGGTCGTTTCCGATGCTTTCTGAAGCCCGACATAGACGTCAGGACCTTTCTGACTGAAGGAGCTGTGCATGATGGCCAGATAACTGTATCCGATGATATAGCCTTTGGCGTCATGGCCCCCCATCTGGCCGGTGGCAAAAACAAGATTCGGGCAGTAAAAGCTGTTGGTTTCACCACTCAAATAAACTGCCAGATTGGTGAACGTGTTATCGGAAAGCCGGATGGAATGGTATGCGCCCGCGTTGTCCGCCGCGCTCGGCAAATAGTCGTTATCATGGTCATCAACATACATGACGAAGGCACTGAGGAATTGATGTTGGGTTTCCTTGCAAACACAGCGCCTGGATTTTTCCTTGGCACTGGAAAGGGCCGGGAGCAGCAACGCCATGAGAACGCTGGCAATGGCAATAACGACCATCAACTCGAGCAGGGTGAACCCTGCCGAGCCTGTCTGCCTTTGACCCGTCCGATTCAAGGCTGGCGACATAATCTGTGTGACTGAGGGGCTTAAGTTAAGAGAAATATGGATCATTTTCGCCGCAAACGCAACAAAAAAGTTTCATTTGTTTCACATCGGTTTCAAAACCACGAAAGTCGTTGCAGGACAAGAACTCACGACGGTTGAGGAGGCGGGAGGGATTGGGTGTGCGGAAGAAAAAAGCAAGAATTTTTTGGCTTGGCGCGGTTTTTTATGGCGATGGGAGGAATGGGAGGGATGGGAGGAATTAAGGATTGGGGAGAAAAGCCGGCGGAGCAGTTCTTGCTTGCCAAGGAGCGTTGCGTTGCTGAAACTCCCGATGTTGCATGGCACAGAAAGCGCTCATTACAGGCATAACCGGGCAGGACGGTTCTTATCTGGCGGAGTTGTTGCTGGGCAAGGGCTACGAGGTGCATGGCATCATACGCCGGGCCAGCACGTTTAACACCGGGCGATTGGAGGCGATTTATTCCGACACGCACTCGGCCAAAACGCGCTTGTTCCTGCATTACGGCGACCTGAGCGACGCCAGTGGCATCAGCCGCCTGCTGGCGGAGACGCATCCGGAGGAGATTTACAACCTGGCCGCCCAGAGCCATGTCCGCGTCAGCTTCGATTCCCCCGAATACACGACGGACATCGCCGCCACCGGGACGGTGCGGCTGCTGGAAGCGATGAGGCAGACGGGATTGAAAGCGCGATTTTACCAGGCCTCCTCCAGCGAGATGTACGGGAAGGCGCGGGAGATTCCGCAAAGCGAGACGACGCCGTTTTATCCGCGCAGCCCCTATGGTTGCGCGAAGGTGTACGCCTATTGGATCACAGTCAATTATAGGGAATCGTACGGCTTGCACGCCAGCAACGGGATTCTTTTCAACCATGAATCGCCGCGGCGCGGGGAGACCTTTGTGACGCGCAAGATCACGCGCGCCATCGCCCATATCCTGGCCGGCCTGCAGGACAAACTGTATTTGGGCAACCTAGAGGCCAAGCGCGACTGGGGCTACGCCAAGGAGTACGTGGAAGCGATGTGGCTGATGCTGCAGCAGGACAAACCGGACGATTATGTGGTGGCGACCGGAGAAACCCACTCCATCCGCGAGTTTCTTGACGTGGCGTTTGCCCACGCCGGGCTGCGCTGGGAAAAGCACGTGGAGATTGACCCGCGCTACTACCGCCCGGCGGAGGTGGATCTGCTGATGGGCGACAGCAGCAAGGCGAGGCGGCAACTGGGTTGGGAGCCGAAAACCAAGTTTGGGGACCTGGTGAAGTTGATGGTGGACACGGACATCCAGCTCCTCAAAGACCACCGGGAAGGGCGGATCAAGGTGACGAGTTGAGGGGCGGATTTCCAGGATTCCCGGTTCAAAGCTCCGCAGTATCCGGCGCCCCCCATCCCGCTGGTTGACATTTTGGACGGCTCGGTGGTAATAATTATGGGGCTGGAACGGTTTATGAATTCGTTTTTAAATCAGCACGTCCTGGTGTTGAACCGCCTTTGGCAGGCGGTCAATATCTGCACTGCCCGGCGCGCCCTGACGCTCCTGTTCGAGGGCCACGCGCAGGTGGTGCTGAGCGACGAGGAGGGGGCGTTCCAGACGTTTAGCTTCAGCCAGTGGCGGGATTTATCCGCGCAAAAACCGCACGTGGAAACGATCGCCACGGTTTCCTTCAGAATCCGCGTGCCGCGGGTGATCTTGCTGGTGATGTTTGACCGGCTGCCCAAAAAGGAAGTGAAATTCACGCGGCACAACATATTCGAGCGGGACCGCAACACCTGTCAGTATTGCGGGCAGGTTTTCGAGCGGAAGGATTTGAATTTGGATCACGTGATTCCGCGCGACCGCGGGGGGCCGACGACGTGGGAGAACATCGTGTGCTCGTGCATCCGATGCAACACGCAGAAAGCCAACCGCACGCCGCAGGAAGCGGCCCTGCACCTGGTGCGCAAACCCAAGCGGCCAAGGTGGCGTCCGTTCGTGCAGGTCAACCTGGGTCTGGCGCAACACGACAGTTGGAAGCACTTCCTGGATCTGGCCTACTGGAACGTGGAACTGGGCGAAGACGTAGTTTGACGCGGACGGACGCCGGTTTTTGCCTTTCCCGATCAGGATCAATGGGAGGTTTTGCGGGCGGACTCGATCATTTCCCAAAACTTTGGGTTTTCCTGCAAAGCTTCATCCTCGCCGGTGTTCAAACCGGAGCGAAAGAGAAAATCCTTCAGAGTATTGCGGCTGAGAATGCGGTGGACGACGACCCCCAGTTCGTGGCGCTCAAAATAGACGCGATAGTCGCCCAGGCGGAAGCGGTGCAGCGTCTTGCCCTCGCGCTCCAGCCTGCCGAAATGGGGGGAATCGCTTTTGAGCACTTCCTGCGGCAATCCCCGAAATTGGCCCAGAATATGAAGCTGCAATTCGCGCGGCATCCTGGCCAATTCCGCCGCGCTGAGGGGATTGAAAATGATCTGGAACTGGAGCATGGGAGAGAAGTTAAAGCTTAAGGCACGAGGTTGAAAGTTGAAAATGGCCGGGGCGCCCGCGCCCGGCTCATGGGTTCTCATGGTAGGCGTGATGGGAGCGGTAAATGGCGATCAGTTCCAGGTTGCGCTGCGCCAGGGCCTTGTTCCCCTGCGCTTGCGCCAAATTGCCGGCTTTTTGCGCGGTGTTGACCGCTTCGTCAAATCGCCCCGCTTCGGCATAGGCGGCGGCCAGCGTTCCGATGAGCAACGGGCTTGAGTCACGGGTCAGCTTGCAAGCCTCGGAGGCGAAGCGCACGGCTTGAGCGCCATTGCGAACCTCGGGATGGGGATTGGCCGCCAAAATCCAGGCCAAATTGTTCAAAACATCGGCGCGATCCGGCTGGATGTTCAAATCGAGCGCCGTTTGATATTGGGGGATCGCCTCTGCGGGTTTGTGCTGCATGGCCAGCACCACGCCCAATTGAAAGTGGGCTTCAGCATATCGGGGTGACAGGCGCAACGCCTCGGCATACTGGGCGCGCGCCTCATCCAGCTTGCCTTGCATGGCCAGGGCCTGGCCCAGTCCGCAATGTGCCTGGGGGTCGGTGATGTCGAATGCAAGCACGGAGCGGTATTCCGCCGCGGCCTCAACCGGCAAATTGCGGAACAACGCCAGCCTGCCCAAAGTGAGGTGAACGTCCAGCCGCCTGGGTTCCAGGCGAAGGGCGGTCCGCAGCTCTGCCTCAGCCTTGTCATATTTGCCGCCCATCATAAAAACGCCGCCCAGGACGTTATGCGCCCAGGAGTAATTGGGGGCAAGGCGGAGGGCTGCTTCACATTCCTTCTGGGCCTGTTCCAATTTAAAGCTGTCGCGGAGGAAGGCGGCATAATCAGCATGGGCCATATAGCTGTTGGGCATGACATCAAGATCGTGCAAGAAGAGAGTGACAGAATTCCGCCAATGCTGGAGTTGCCTGCCGCTGAGCACCAAGCAAGCGCCCAGGACCGCCGCAGCGACGAGGCCGAGAATCGCGCGGCCACCCCGCCAGCCGATGGCAATATCGTAAGCCTCCCAACAAAGAATGATGAAAATCCCGATGGAGGGGAGGTAGGTGTAGTGGTCGGCCATGGGTTGTGCTCCGACGTGGACCAGGCCAATCGCAGGAACCAGGATTCCCAAATACCAAAGCCAGCCGGCCAGCCAGAAAGGCCGTTTTTTCCAAAGACGGATTGCGGCGACGGAAACGACGATCAGAAACACGCCGGCCATCATCACCTCCACGCCTGGCCAGACAGGATCATTGGGATAAACGGCCACCAGGTTTTGAGGCCAGACCATTTTCTCGACGTAGCGGAAGTAAGACAGGAGCGCATTGACCAGACGCGGCAGGAGCGGGATTTGGGCCAGGGGCATAAGGGCGCGGCTCGCCGCCCGGAGCGTCATGGCGCAGGCGATGATTGAGAGAACCAGGAAAGGGAGCTTCTCCATCACCAAGCGCAACACGGGCCGGAAGGCGACGGTTCCCGTTGTTTCCGGGGTCGCGCCCTGGTTGAGTTGAAGGCGATCCAAGGGCCACCAATCCAGCAGCAGCAAGACAAACGGGAGCGTCACCAGCATGGGCTTGGCCATCAAACCCAAGGCGAAAAAGAACAGCGACAAGGCATAAAAAACCTTCTTCCTCGCATTCTGGATCTTGGAGTCCTGCGCATAACGGACATAAGCCCAGATCGTCAGCATCCAAAAGAAGGCGCTCAAGACATCTTTGCGCTCGGAAATCCACGCGACGGATTCGACGTGCAACGGGTGCCAGGCAAAAAGCGCCGCCACCATGGCGCTGCGCCAAAAGGCTTTGGTAATGCGGTTCAAAACCACGAAGAGCAAAGTGGAATTGAAGATGTGCAGCAGCAAGCTGGTGGCGTGGTGGCCGCCTGGACGGAGTCCGTACAACTGGAAATCCAGCATGTGCGACATCCAAGTGAGCGGAAGCCACAAATTGGCGTAAGTGGATTGGAAGCACCAGCCCAAGGATTGCCAACTGACGGTTCGGATGTGGAGGTTATTCACCACACAGACCGGATCGTCGTAATTGACGAAATCAAAATGGAGCACCGGCGCGTAGAGAATCGCCGTGCCGAGCGCCAAGCCCAGGCAAACCAATATGGTCTGGAGTTTCCTAGTGTTCAGGGTTCAGGATCAAGTGTTGAGAATTCAGCCCCGAACGCTCTCCGGGGTTTTCATAGTGAACACGAAGACTTGAACACTGACAAACCTTTTTTTTACTTTTCGTGGTAGGCGTGATGGGAACGGTAGATTTCCAGGAGTTCGAGGTTTCTGGCGGCCACCTTGTCCAGACCATGCTCGACGGCCAAATCGTGCGCCTGTTGCGCCGTTTTGACCGCTTCGTCAAAGCGCCCGGCTTCGGCATAAGCGTCGGCGAGGGTTCCCAGGAAAAACGGCTCGGAGTGATGCGTGACCACGCAGGCGCGCTCGGCCAGCCGCACCGCTTCGGCGCCGTTGCGAATTTCGGGGTGCGGATCGGCCACGAGAATCCAGGCCAGATTGTTCAACGCTCGCGGATCATTGGGACTAAAGCGCAACGCGGTTCGATAATGGGAAACGGCTTCGGCTATCTTGTGTTGTTGGGAAAGGACCATGGCCAGTTCAAAGTGGGCCTCGGGATATTGAAAGATCTGGCGCAATGCCTCGTTGAAGTGGAAGACCGCTTCATCCAATTGGCCATTCATGGCCAGGGATTTGCCCAGCCAGAAGTGGCCGTCTGGATTCCCAGGATCGGACCTGAGCATCTCTTCAAATTGCGCGGCCGCCTCCGCCGGCAAATTCTGGGCAACCAAGACCTGCCCATAAATGAAGCGCGCATGGGAACTCCGTGGAGCCAACCGAACCGCCATCCGAAGCTCAACAGCGGCGTCGTTTGGTTTGCCTTGCAGCAGCATTGCTTGACCCAAAAACAGATGCGCGGCCGGGTAAGCGGGACCGCAACGGATGGATTCTTCGCATTCAGCGCGTCCTTTGTCCAACTGATGGCGACCTAGATAATAGGCGCCCAAGGTGGCGTGGGCGATGGTTTTGTCGGGCGTCACGTCAAGGGCGTGGCGAAAAAGAACTTCGCTGTTTTGCCAGAATTGCAGTTGTCTGGCCGTGAGCATAATGCAGGAGGCCAGCGCCGCGCAGGCGAGGGCGCTGAGGATGACGGGGCGGCAACGACCGGGGATGTCAAAATAGCCCGAAATAGCCCAAAATAAGCCGATAAAAACGCCAATGGAGGGGATGTAGGTGTAACGGTCGGCAATGGCCTGGTCGCCAACTTGCACCAGGCCGATCACGGGAACAAGGGTCCCCAAAAACCAAAGCCAGCCGGCCAGAAAATAGGGCCGCGTCTTCCAAAAGCGCACGGCGGCGGCGGAAATGGCAATGAGGAACAGACCCGCAGCCACTGGCTCCCAAGCGGGAAGATTCTTGTTGAGAGGATAAATCACGCACAAATTGGCTGGCCAAACGATCTTGGCCAGGTACTGACAATACGCGACCAGCGCGTTGCTCAAGCGCGATTGGATGGATTCGGTGTCCAGGGGTTGAATCGAACCGCCTCGATGCTGCGCGTAGATGGTCAACAGGCAGGAAACGCCTGAAAGCAGGAAAAATGGGGCTTTCTCATAAGGGAAGACCCATATTTGATGTGGCCGGTCAATCGTGGGCGCAATTGAATTGGCAGGGTCGGCGCGCTGCGCCGACCGGACGCCGCGGCGCGGCGTCCCTACCTCTAAAGACTGAGGGGGACCCTGAGTGGCGACTTTTTTGGGTTTGGGTTCCATCTGGAAGCGGCCCAGCGGCCACCAATCCAACAGCAGCAGCACGAACGGAAGAGTCACCAGCATGGGCTTGGCCATCAACCCGAATGCGAAGAACACCAGCGCCAAAGCGTAGAAGGTTTTGTAATTCAATGACTTGCGGAGATTGTCGCTGCCGATTTTGAACTCCTCCGCGTAGCGGACATAGGCCCAAAACGTCAGGATCAGGAACAGGGTGCTCAGCACGTCTTTGCGCTCGGCGACCCAGGCGACGGATTCGACGTGCAGGGGGTGCCAAGCAAAGGCCGCGGCGACGAGGGCGCTGCGCCAGAACGCGCCAGTCATCCGCCGGAGCACGAGGAAGAGCAGCGTCGAATTGAGGGAGTGGAGCAGGACACTGGTGGCGTGGTGGCCTGCCGGGCGAAGTCCGAATAATTGGCAATCCAGGAGATGGGACATCCAGGTCAGTGGATGCCAGTTGCTGGCGTAGCCTGCCTGGAAGCACCAACCCAATGCGCGCCAGTGGAGGTCCCGGTTGATGTGGAAATTATTGAGGATGTAATCCGGGTCGTCGTAGTTGATAAAATCGAAGGTGACGGCCGGGCAGTAGAGCAGGGCCGTGCCCAAAGCGAGCACACAGCAAACCATAACCTTTCGGAGATTATCTTTGGCAATCACGGAATGAGGTTAACTGAAGCAAACAAACCTTGAATCTAAAGGAGGTTCCTCGACGTTTTCAATGGACCCATGCACAGAACCGCAAGGCATGGAGAGCGCGACCGTCCCGGTGGCGGCGGGGCGCGTCTCGCGCCCCGCTTGCCGGCTGATTGCCTTCCAGCGATTTATCTTTGGATGGGTGGCGCGGCGCGCGGTCGCGTTCAAATAGCAAGGAGGCGGGGATGTGTTTGGCGGGACGCCAAACACTGCGGGCGGGACGCCCGCGCTCCCCGGAATCGCTGTCGCTCGACTAGATCCGCTGAACACGTCGAAGAAGCCGAAAAGTTTGTTCGTTGGTAGCGCGTACGGGAATCGCACCCGTCTTTCAGCCTTGAGAGGGCCGTGTCCTAACTGATAGACGAACGCGCCATATCGTTGGAGCATCTTATTGGGCCAGATTCGAAATGTCAATGGGGACAAAAAAAGAGCCGCCCTGGAAGGGGCGGCTCGTGAAGAGGAAAGACTTACATTATTGCTTGCGGCGACGAGCCAGGAATGCACAGGCACCCATCACGCCCAGAGCAATCGTGCTCGGCTCAGGAACTGTGACCAAGCTGAAGCCTTGGCCGCCGAGTGTATTGGGAGGGGTAACCGACCCGCCGCCCAAATTATTGACGGTAAATACGTTGCCTTCTCCATAAGGAACAGTAGATGCAATGGCCTGAGCAAGGGTAGTGATCGTGCCGCCATTGTTGTACCAAGCAGCCATTTCAACAGTCGCACTATTGGGATTACCTGCATTTATGCTTTGATCTCCAGTAAATGATGTGCCGGGTACGAACACATTAATAGGCGCATTAGCAATCAAACCGGCAAAGTGGGCACTGCCGGCTGTTGAGAATGGCGTTAGCGATCCAACAAGGAGCGCCAAGCCACCGCTCTCAGCGGTCCCGCTGGCACCAGTACCCGCCGCGCCATAAAGCGCCGCTGAATAATTGGCGCCATTTGCCCAAGAACTGGATGAGGTTCCACCAGTTGTATAACCGCCGATCAGCGTGCCGGTATATACTTGCGTTCCAACGGGATAATCTCCCAGTCCGGTAGTGGAGTTGTATGTGGCCGAAGTATTACCCTGATATTCACTCGCTGGATTGGTGAGATCGGGACTCCAAACGTGCCAGATTGCATCGCTCGCATTTTGGATGCCGCTCTTGACCTGTTGATCGGTGAAGTTCAGCGACCCTTGCGCGAAAATCGCGATCGCGCCGGCAAACGTCATACCTGCAATTAGTAATTTTTTCATATTCAATGTATGTTAGGTGTCTAGTTGATGTTGTGTTGTGGGTTAATTGACTGTAAAGGTGCGAGTCCAACTGATTGCGTTGTTGGCATTGTAAAAGAAGAAGCCTTGACCGACAGCAACTGAAGGCGACGACGGGCTCCAAAGGGAAGCGTTGAAGTGGTTGACAACGTACGTGTGATACACCTGTGCGGCTGAGTCATACGTATATACTGTGTCGCCGTCCATTGTCCCATCAGAGGCAACAGTAAGTCCCAGATTCGTAACGAGGTTGCCAGCCTGGGGCACGATGGAGCTTACCAAATTGAAGCCACCAGCACCACTTAATGGATCTGCCGCAACGAGGCTATTGGTCAAACTGCCTTGCAGCACTGTGCCAACGAACGTAAGGGTGAGGTCACTATTGGCATTGTAGAAAAATGCGGCTTCACCAGGGTTGAGAGTCGTTACCGTGGCATCGCTCACTCCCGGCGATCCACCAGACCAACCTGTTGCGGTGAAGTGATTCACTACAAATGTGGCATATGATTGACTGATAGGATTGTACTTGTAAACGGTGTCGCCATCCATAGATCCAGCGGGATCAGCAACGATCAAATTGGTGATGACGTTGTTGCCGCTGTTCAACTGGTTCGCGATAATCGTGTACCCGCCAGCACCTGAGGTGGGATTTGCGCCAGGGCAGGTCACATTGATGTAACCGACTGCGTTTAAGGAATAAACTTGCGCCATCAAGGATGCGCAGCTAAGCGCTCCCAGAACGGCCGACAGAAGTAATGTTTTTGTTCTCATAATTTTGTTTTTGTTGTCCGTGTGTGTGTGACTATCTCAAAGCCAAAAGCTTGCGTCAACGTTTTTTTTCAACATTTTTCACATTTTTCTTATCTGAAACGCTTTCTCACGCTTTGACTTAGATGAACTTTGCCTCAATTTGATCCAGTTGTAAAGGGTTTTTTTAATTTTTTTTTCGTATCCTGAATTATGTTGTTAGTTCTTGATTTACAACGACTTTCAACGATCCTCCGACCGGCGAGCTGGCGAGATCCACAGCGGCGGCGGTCTGTTCCAGGGGAAATTGGTGGGTGACCAGCTTGCGCATATCGAGTTTGCGGGAGAAAATCAGGCGGGAAACCTCGTTTTGGAGGGTGATGTCGGAGGAATAGCTGCCCAGGAGGTCTTTTTCGTCAACGCAGACGGTGGAAAGGTCCACCTGGCTCATTTCCCCGCGGCGGGTGTGGGCGAAAAGAAGGACTTTGCCGGAACCTCTAACAATCGCAAGTGCTTGTTTAAAAGCATCTTGCGACGGCACCGCGACCACCACGGCGTCCAGGCAGGGCGCGGCCTTGTTCAGTCTGGCCGGCAGGTTGGCATCGTCCGCCTTGAAGGATTCCGTGGCGCCCCATTGCCGGGCCAGTTTCACCCGCGAATCCATCATGTCGGTGGCGACGACCTTCATGCCGCGCAATTGCAGGAGCCGGGTGAACATCAGCCCAATCGGCCCCTGCCCAATGACCAGCACGCTGTCGCCCTGGCGCAAGGAGAGGCGGTTGACGGCTTTCAAGACGGTGTTGACGGGCTCGAGCATCGCCCCCTCGACAAAAGAGTTGCGCGCGGGAATCTGCACCACGCCGGGCAAAACAAAGGCCATCACCCGCACAAATTCGGCATAACCGCCGCCCGCTGGTTCAAAGCCGGCGGTGGTTCCGGTGAGTTTATAGAGGGGGCATTGGGCGAAATGGTGGTGCCGGCAGAAATGGCAGCGCATGCAGGAGACATGATGTTGCACGGCAACGCGGTCGCCGAGGCGGAACTTTTTGACGCCGCGGCCGATTTTGGCGATGACCCCCGCGGTTTCGTGTCCGAAGATGCGCGGCGGGGGGAGGAGGCCGTGGTGGATTTTTTTTATGTCGGTCGGGCAGACGCCGCAGACGGCGACTTTGACGAGGAGTTCGCCGGGTTTGATTTCCGGCACGGGGACGGTTTCGAGCCGGAGGTCATTGACCCCGCGATAGACGATGGCCCGCATGGTTTTGGGCACGATTATATTTCGAATTTTCATGAAAGAACCTGCCCGCATCCGCCTTCGCTCCGCAGGGCGGAGCTGTGGCGGATAAAGATTAACGCATACGGCATGGCTTCGCAAGGCGGAGCTGGCAATGAACGATGGGATGGCGCATTTCATTTTTGGGGGGATTTTCTGCCTTGGGTGGGATTCTAGTGATTCAACCATTGAAAGTTGGTCATTGAGAATTGGTCATTGGTGATTTAACTAATTTCGGCATGACGCCCCAGGAATTCTCCCCGGAAACGCCGTCGCTCGACCAGACCCACTGCCTCAACTGCGGGCTGAGACTCCTGTCTTCTTTATATCGCGGCGAAGGTTGTGAAATCGGCGTTGGGCGGAGCGCGGAAGGTTTTTTCTTCGCCGCGCCAGAGGAGACTGATCGAGTGGGCGTGGAGGGCGTGGTTGGGCAAAATCAGTTCGCGCCGCTGCCCGGCGGTCAGTTGGCCCCGCACCAGCGCGAGATACAAATCCTCGTTTCCGCCATAGAGTTTGTCGCCCACAATCGGATGGCCGACGGCAGCCAGATGAATCCGGATTTGATGTTTGCGCCCGGTCTGAGGCAGGACGCGCAATAAAGAAAAATCACGTTCGCCGCGGCGAAAACGGCGCTCGACAAAGAACTCCGTCCGCGCGGGCGCCCCATCCGGGCGCGCGCAATCTTTGATGGCGATCCGGCTTTTCTCGTCCTTGCCCAGCGCAAGCTCAATAATGCCGGAGTCGTCCCGCACCGCGCCGTGGACAATGGCCAGATATTCCTTCCGGACGCTGCGGCTTTCCCAAAGCTTGCCCAGTTCGCCGGCGGCGGCGGGGGTTTTGGCCACGACGGTCACGCCGCTGGTTTCGCGGTCGAGGCGGTTGACGAGGTGGCCTGGGGCACCCAGATACAAGCGGACGCGGCTGATCAAGATGGAGAGCGCGCCGTCCTTGGTGGGATGGCAGACCAGGCCGGCGGGCTTATTGAGGATCAGCAGATCGGCGTCTTGAAAGATAATGTCGAGCATGTTGGGCGAATCCAGCGGGGGAATAATGGCACAAGGGGGTTGAGGAAGCGAGTTGGGAAAAGGAAGCCCAAATCCTTGGGAATGTGCTTGCGGACTCACCCAAAAGTGGCCCAGTTTTGGACGAAAGATTTCCGTCGGCGGGACGCCGACGGATGCGACCGAGACGGTCGCGCTCCCGGGAATTGCGCTCCTCGAAAAGCGCCAAGGACTCGGGGATGCTCGTTTTGCCTTGTCGCTCGGTGAGGGGTTGCCCATGCTAGGGGCATGGCGGATCGAATGATGTTGGATGTGCTGGCCAAACCGGACGCGGCGTTGGAAATGACGCTGCGACCCTCCATGTTTTCGGAGTTCACCGGCCAGAGCAATGTGAAGGAACGGCTGGAAATCGCCGTGCAGGCGGCCAAGCAGCGGAGCGAGGCGCTGGATCATCTGCTGTTCAGCGGGCCGCCCGGGCTGGGCAAAACGACGCTGGCGCACATCATCGCTAAAAGCATGGATGTGAACCTCAAATGCACCAGCGGACCAACCATCGAAAAGGCCGGGGACCTGGCCGGGTTGCTGACGAATTTGGAGGAGGGGGACGTGCTTTTTATTGATGAAATCCACCGACTGCAAAAGACGATCGAGGAATATCTGTATCCGGCGATGGAGGATTTCAAGCTGGACATCATCATTGATTCGGGGCCGAACGCGCGGAGTGTGCGGTTGAATCTGCCGCGCTTCACGCTGATTGGCGCGACGACGCGCAGCGGGCTGCTGACGGCGCCGTTGCTGACCCGCTTCCCCATTCGCGAGCGGCTGGACTACTACCATGCCGACCAGTTGCAGACCATTGTCGCGCGCTCGGCCAATTTGCTGGAGGTGACGATAGATCCGCAAGGGGCGATGGAGATCGCCCGGCGGAGCCGGGGCACGCCGCGGATCGCCAACAACCTGCTGCGGCGGGTGCGGGATTACGCGCAGGTGCGGGGTGACGGGAAGATCACGGTGCCGGTGGCGGACCAGGCGCTGGCGATGCTGGCGATAGATCAGAACGGGCTGGACGAGATGGACAAGCGGATTTTGGAGACGATTGTGCAAAAATTTGGCGGCGGCCCGGTGGGATTGGGTTCATTGGCCGTGGCCGTGGGAGAGGAGCCGGACACGCTGGAAGAAGTCTATGAGCCGTTCCTCATCATGGAAGGGTATCTGAACCGCACGTCGCAAGGCCGGGTGGCGACGGAACTGAGTTACAAGAAGCTCGGTCTGAAGGCCGCCGGAGGCAACCAATCCAGACTCCTTTAGTTCCCCGGGGTAAATTGGGAGCATTTCCGATGGAGGGGAGAGTTGGTTTTGGAGGTTGGGAAAGCGGGTTGAAGCGCGGTCTTTTCCAAAACATAGCTTGCAATTACGGGGCAACTGAATGATTTTGACGACAATTGGATGGGGTCGTAGCTCAGTTGGTAGAGCGTCTCGTTCGCAAAGATATTCAGCCTGTTGGACTCATTTGCCCTCCATCTGGACTCACCTGGACAAACCCCTGAATTTGAATGGCTTGCAGAGGTTTTGAGGTGGACCCACTTGGACTCATCAGACCCTCATTTTTGTACGCCTGCGTACAACGGCGCGTACAAGCATAGTACGATTGACAGCATGAAAACCGATGGCCCGAATCTGGCGCTTTTTCGATGTCAGATTTGGCGTTTGGATCTGGGGTGGAGTTCTGTACCACAGCCACGATTCAGCTTTCCAGTAATAGACCCTTTTGGAGCATTGGCACTGCTGCCAATAGGCCGCAAACTTCCCGGTCCTGTTGAAGGAGAGTGACCTGGTGCGATTGGAGTTCCCGTCGGTTGAGGCTGTGTTTGGAAGCAGAGCACTCGGAAGCCACTTCGAAGTCAATCGCTTCCGAGTTCAATGCCGGTGTCGGCCATTTATTAAAAGAACCGTCCGCGCCCAATGCGCTGCAGTTCGGCTACGGCTGCCTCATCAGCCCGGCGGTTTGTGGATCCAATGCAAACATAGGCCCCGACAGGGAAGCCAATGATTCGACGAAATGCGGACGGCCTGTGCTCGGAGAAACCTCAACTGCCAAAACATTTCTTTCGCTAGGGAATGACCTGAAATCAGGCACTGAGCTGCGGTTCAATCCTACTGATCCTGAATGACGTAACCGACTGCTTGATATCCCCGAACACGTTTTGAATACATCGCAGCCAGGACCGGTATGCAGTCGTCCACATAATCGTAAACAATGACCTCATGTTTGTTGTCGTGAAGCCGGTGGAGTCGGCCAACGTATTGTTGCAGTGTCCCGCGCCAGGAAATTGGCATGGCGAGGAAAAGTGTGTCGAGGCGCGAGTCGTCAAAGCCCTCGCCAATGTAACGCCCCGTGGCCAGCACGACTCGTTCTTCGCCGTCTGGGATTGTGGCGAGTTGTTCGGCGACGGCACGTCGTTGCTTCACGCCCAAGCCGCCTTTCATTACCACAATGTGCTTCACCAGACCGGCCAGTCGCGCTGTTAATTCATCGACTTGGCTGGTGCGCTCGGTCAACAGGATAGGAGAACGTCCGGATTTAATCGCCCGGAGCAGATCAACCGTGACGAGATCGTTGCGGGCCTTGTTGGAAGCCAAGGCAGCATAGAGTTCGTGCATTTCCAGTTCTTCTGTCGACGGTGGCAGCCGAAAGTTTGTCGGCCTGGGGACGACGAAATGTTTGAAAGGCCGCGCAAGCGCCTGCTCTTTGGCGTTTACACGGTAGCGAATCGGGCCGCACTGCATTACTATAATCGGATGGTGCCCGTCTTTGCGCTGGGGAGTGGCGGTCAGTCCAGTGATGTAACGCGCCTTCACTTGCCGGAGCACCTGCTCAAAGCTCAAGGCAGAAAGATGATGGCACTCGTCCACAATGACGTGGCCATAGTTGGCGACCAAGTCATTCACCACTTGCTTGCGATTTAGACTTTGGATGACGGCGACATCAATGTTTCCGCTGGCACGTCGTCGCCCACCGCCGATTTGACCAATCTCTTTGATCGGGCAACTCAAAAATGCCGAAAGACGTTCACGCCATTGATCAAGAAGTTGACGGCGATGTACCAGCACTAGTGTGTTGACCTTCCGTGCGGCAATCAGCCAAGCACCGATGACAGTTTTGCCGAAGGCGGTCGTCGCGCAAAGGATTCCGTCGTCGTGGGCGAGCATGGCGCCGGCTGCGGTCTGTTGGTCCGCACGAAGCTGACCATGAAACGCCACCTCAATTGGCCGGCCGGTAAATCGTTGGTCGTCAAGATCGACGGCAACTCGATGCGATCCGAGAAGCGCTGTGATGTCACCGAGACAACCGCGGGGTAAAGCAACATATCGTGGGAATTCCTCCGCGCATCGAATGACGCGTGGTTTGCCGTATGTGGACAGACGCATGGCCTGCGCGCGATAGAATTCTGGGTTTTGAAACGCGGCCACGCGATGCAGGCGGTTCAACATTGCGGATGGTAACCCCTCCTTTTCGACATAAATCAAATTGCCGCGAATCACGCGTACTTTCGGCGGCAACGGGCCGGAGATGGGTTCGTCTTTTTTCTTCCGCGAAGGTGGCAATGTCCACGGGTCTTCCGTCTGTTCCTCGTCTGTGACACTGCGCCGAACACCGATGATGTCCCCGCTGCGTTCAGCCTCGCGTACGACATTTTCGATTTCAACAAACGCCATCCGCCGAACGCTGGACAACAGCGCCCACTGATCGGGGTGCGGGCTGAAATTGGCATGGAGAAATACGCTGTTTCCGTGGCCGCGCGGCATGTGCTGCAATGGCAAAGCGATTAGATTGCCAAATCCGCCCTTGGGCATGGTGTCCTGACTCGGGAAGAAGCGGTCGTAGGAATCGAGACCAAGTTGATGCCGCCGCTCCATTGTCCTGGTGAGAATGGCTGCGCCAAGTTTTCGGGCAAGACCGGCGGGCAGTGGGACTTCAAAGAAAATCCAGACGTGCCCACCACGTCCAGAGCGCGAGCGTTCGAGAACGGCTGGCACTTTCCACTCGCCGCAGGTGTCGAGAAACGCCCGCACGTCGTCCTGCCATGTCGCTTTGTCAAAATCAGCGGCGAGAAAACAGCACGTCTCATCGGCCAATAATGGATAAACGCCTGCCGTCAGCTTGCCAGTCAGGTGGTCGTGGATGACTTGATCTGTTAACGGGAAGTACTCTTTGGGATCGGCTGATTTTGTTTGAAACGGAATGCCCCACACTTTTCGACAGGCGGGAGAATAGCCTGTTTTTCCATTGCGACCCTCCCACCGGACTGCATAGACGTCAACACGCCCGCGAAACAGGCTTCGGAACAGTCTTACCTTTTCTTCCGGGCTAGACTTGGTTGTAACGGCGCATTTTATGTCGGACGCAGAGGGTAGCAGGGTGGGGGATTCCCTCCGGGGAACTCCCAAACGCTCTCGTAGTTCTCTATTCTCCTCCCGCAGCCGTTCGCACTCCGCAAGTGTTTCAGCGAGCTTTGAGTTGGTGGGGTCGGATGCGCTCATGTTTAAGTTCGCTGGTATGAATCACAGCTTCAGCCTGCTGAACAATTGCTCGATCTGGCTGAAATTCTTCTCAATGTCCACCACCGCGATGCCGCATTCCCTGGCCATCTCCGCAAACGGCTTGGACCAGGAGGCTGGTGGAGGAGCGAGGATGGCTGGAACTTCATGAGTTTTTCGACGTTGGAAAGTTTCGCGAATTGCCGTCGGCAGCCGGGCGGTATTCAGTTTGGTTTGTTCGATCAGTAGAACTAAGTCCACCAAGTCTTTCACGCGAGTGTTTTCCCGGCCTGCTCTCGGCAAAGTGTAAGCGTGCAACTTTTCGGCGAATTGCTCCTCGGTTGACACCGACAGAAAGTTCCCGCTGGCAATGCCCGCAAATCCAAACCAGTCCCGGCCCGAAAGTGATTCGTACGGCTCGCGCAAGACATCACCAGTGCTCACGTCCAGGTGAAACTTCACGAACGTGCGTCCAGCCAACCGCGCATCCACTGGAAACCGTGCGCCTCCGTACGGTGCGGCATCCAAGTCTTGCGTGGCATTGCCGAAAACAAAGGTCAAGAAATCCTGTAAATCAAGTTGGCCCGCCTCGCGCAGTATTTCCAAAACAGTAGCCGCATTGGCGTTCCAGTCACCCGATGGAACGGGGAGTCGTCTCAGAGCCAGGTCAATGTCGCGTGTGGTGCGGGCTGTTTTCAGTCGCAATTCCATCGCGTAACCACCCTTCAGCAACCACGGGGCGTCCGGGATCACAAACATGCGGCAGAGCAGGCGGTCGAACGCTGCTTGCCGACGCACGCGCTGGAGGTCGAGACTTTCGCCTTGCGCCAACCGTTTCAGGCGGTCTTCTAGCGCGGTGCGAAATGCGGCCGCAGAGGCATATTTTCGTGGAGGCTTTATCGTTGGTCCTCCACGAGCAGATCGTCAAACCACTTCGGGAATTGTCCGTGGCGGCTCAGTTCCGACATTTCTCGACGTGTGATCAGTCCGCGTTGCCGCCCTTCAGTTAGCGCCTGCTCAATGATGTCGCGTGAGACGGATTCAGCGCCCACTACATCGGCAATTGCTCGAAGAGGATGAGTCACAACGAAACCTTGCCGCTGCTCGACATCCTTTTCATCGAGAGTGGCACGATGCATCACCAGTATCTCCGGGGCTTTTGCGCTTCGTCGGAATGTCGGCGGAACCGTCATATGGAGCTTTACCGGGTTCACATCAGAAAGTTCATGGATGCTGAGTGCGGTTTGATGGGAATAAACGCCCTCCGGCACGCCTGCACGGTTGCGCGACCACAGAGCATAGATGACCAGTTGTTCTTCTGCCGATTGAGGGAAGCGTGCCAGCCGGTAGATGCCCCGTTCGACGCGGACCCAATTTCCTGATTTAACGTGGTGCGCCTGGCTACCAAGCTGGTAGCCAGCATCGGCCGCCTGCTTGGCGGTGAAATAGCCCTGCTGCCCTTCGGCGATTTGGAAGAGCACGTCGGAACCGTTTTTGGCCTGGCTACCCATTGCACAAACATACAAGGAATTTGTATAAACGTGCAACCCAGTTTTTTGAACATTTTGAAGCGGAAGCCGAGGCAAAAAATTATGGTAAAAGCGATGCTTACCCCGCTACAAGGGGCTGACGACCAAAGCCGAGCTGAAAAGTGGTTCGCTGTGTTGCCGTCGAAATCTGCCAAGAATGTGATTTCATGGCCCGCCGCAACCAGCAAATGATATGAAAGCGGAAAATCCCAACGCGCCGCAGCTTGATTCAGATATCTGAATCGTCCCGGTGAAACAAGCGCAAGAGCGTCTCGCAAAATGCGAGAAGGCCTACCTTGTCCAGAGGCCATTCCCACTCAAACCAAACTGGACCATCTTCCCGAATCTCCACGGAAAATCAGCTTGCTATTGACCACAGACACGTCATATTGAGATTACGATTTGCGGTCGAAATTCAATCGCAGGCGGCAAAAATTCGCGTACAAGCTGAAAATTCGGCAAGCTAAAATGTAAACGTAAGTTGTTTGTATAGAACTGGTTGGGGTCGTAGCTCAGTTGGTAGAGCGTCTCGTTCGCAATGAGAAGGTCGCAGGTTCGATTCCTGTCGGCTCCACCATC
>Ga0182027_10001253_pt1 | contig 42568 bp, 44 predicted proteins | sample 712E1DmetaG_FD_121300 | JGI IMG/M metagenome (GOLD analysis project Ga0182027, IMG submission 121300) | Permafrost microbial communities from Stordalen Mire, Sweden - 712E1D metaG (Illumina Assembly) | ecosystem: Environmental > Terrestrial > Soil > Wetlands > Permafrost | place: Sweden...
ACCCTTATGCAAATGAAGTTTGACAAAGAAGATGTAATTCGCCTCAAACAATATATTGAGACTATGTGTAGGGGTCTTTTTATCTTCAATGTGCCAGATTCTAATCCTCCAATACCGGATTTGATTCTGGAACAGCATCTATATCTTGAGTTGAAAGGCACTAGCGCTGCCTTCGCAGGTACTGTCAAAAATTTGATAAGTATGTCTGGAAATACAAAGTTTGGTCAACAGTGGAATGAACGAATTATGTACATTGGAAGTAGGGTAACAGAAACTCCCAATAAAGGTTTTTTATTTGTTCAATTTTATACGCAATTTGGAATTTTGGCAGCTTTTAAATAGGCACTAACAGCGCTCGTCAGGCGAATGATACTATGCTTTCTGAGCAACCACGCTTAACCATTTAGGCCTACTATTGTCAGTGTGATTACTTATTGTTGTTTTAATAATTTTAAAGCTATTTTCCTTTACTAAATTACAAAAATCATTTTTATCGTATATCATAAAGTACCTTTTACCACCAATGTCATCACTAACATATATTCCTGGATCTCCAATTTTAACAGCGACATATAGAATTCCTTTATCTACTAAATTATTAAAGAAATTTGATAATACCTTCTTAGTATCGCTTTTGGATAGGTGAGTAAGAGCACTTTCGCAGTAAATTCCGTCATATCTGTTTTTTGTAGAAAAATCTTTGATATTTGCTTTTAAAAATTTTCCCTTTGTCCTTTTTAAACCTTCATTTATCATCGACTGGGAATAATCAATTCCCAGACAAGAGAAACCTTTTTCTGAAAGTATTTGATAATCTCGTCCAGTACCGCACCCGGCAATTAACACTTTGCCTCTTTTCTTGCAAAACTTAGAAAACGGAACAATACCAGTTTTTATAATGCTTTTCTGCGTTTTTTTGTTCCATTCCCACATTTCTGCATACTTTAGAGAAAAATTCTCATAAGTATTTTTAGTGACGTTGCAATGATAGTGGGCATATGATTTATATGACGTTTTCCTAAAATTCATATTAGTATAAAATATTTCAAATATACATTTTAAATTATAAATATCTAGTTATTCGAGATCATTTCTAAGGTGTTTTTTTTGCTTAGCTTCGTGGCAGGATAAGATTTGGACAGATAAAAAATTATTTCGATAAGATAGCATAAATTGGCGTAAAAAGAAAGGTAAGGTAAAATGAACCTCGGCCACGTCGCACAACAGCCATTTTACGGCCCAGAACGTAAGTTGCGATTAGACATTGACAAAATAGCTTCCCAAGACTAAGATACGGACAATTAGATATGACACCAAAAGAAGGAGATTCGCTACGAAGAACGCCCGAGATTAAGCTTGTTCATAGTCTAGATATGGACAATTTTTTTGAAAATGCGAATGAGGGTCTTCGGCAAGGCAGATCCGGAAATTTACTTTTATTTTCCATTAAGAAAGGCGATAGTTACAGGCCTGCAGCAATTGAATTTAGACCCAGAACTAAGAGCAAAATAGCATCAGGACTTTGGTTACATGAAGGAAATGGAAATGGAAATTCCTTAGAAGATTCAGCAGTCATATTTGATGAGGGGGAGGGGACTACAACCTTTGTTTATCCCAGTTCGGATGGTATAGTAAACGGAATAAAAATAGATCATAAGCGTCACGCTATTGAGATATCGGAGCCCTTAGTTGAATCATCAAAAGATTTGTTGAAAGCCAGAGCAGAAGCAAGAGAATATTGTAATAAGAAATATTCACCTCTTAAAAAGAAATAGGCGGAAATTAGCCTTTGATAATATCAAAGGCTTAAACGCTCGCATTTTTGATATAATAATTCCGTGATTATTACGAAAACTGATTCATATTCGAAAAAGGAAATAGAAAAAATAAGAGAGCAATTTGGAAGCTACATAAAGACAGTTATAGATATTAATAAAAAGATCTGTTCAGCCGGAGCGGACAGGCATTTTGAATCCGAAAAAATTCTTCTTGACAGCGGTTCAGTACAATCTGATTTGTGGGGAGGAGGAGTCGATGTTAAAACCAAAACTATTGACTATAATTCTTTTATTAATATACGTCCGGGAGATAAAAATACAAGTAATGAAATTTTAGATAATGATACGAGAAAAATGTTTGAAAAATTAACAAAATATTTTTTTAAATTGATTTATGAATAAAAATAAAATTGCACTAAGTTCATTAGCGATGGATTTAAAAAGGGTGGCACTTAGTTATCATAACGGATCAGTTGAGACTGCAAAGAGATTTTTTGAAGAAGCAATAAAAAGAAGGGATGAAGTGGACAAAAAGAGGGTAAGGATATACATTAGAGAAATTCTTGACAATCTTGATGAGTTAATTCTTCAAAAAGATAATAAAAAAATCGCTGAGGACGCCTTGATGTATAGCACCCTTTTCCAAAATGTTGCTTTTAGATAAATTACCCTTTTATAATCTCGAAGGTTTTACTTTTTGATTTTGTGCCGGAGGCAAAAAATACACAACTTTTATTAACCTGAAAATGTTTGGCTAAAGCTTTAATAATGGCCATATTCGCTCTTCCTTCCAATGGGGGATCACTAACGTAAACATGTAGAGTTCCCAACAAGTCTTCTTCAACTCTTGGCCTCTTAGAATTAGGATGAGCAATAATGGTGATCTTCACAGTCTTATTATAGCCTATCCCTTAAGCGATTCCTCAGTTTGCTTGTTTTACAATACTTTCATGAAGAAGGGGGGTGAGAAATAAAATGTTAAAAAGAAAATTAATTACTACGTTTGCGGTTTTGTTTATGTTTGTTTCGGGAATATCGGCAGTTGTGCCGGCATATGCAGCCTCCGGAAGTACCGGTGGATCTAATTTCTTTTCCGGATTAATTCAGTTTATATCTCAAAAATTTGGACTGGATCAAAATAAGGTTAAGACTGCAGTGACTGATTATCAAAATCAGCAAAAACCGAAGATACAACAGAACATGCAGAATCGGGAGAAAACAAGACTTGATGCCTTGGTAAAACAGGGAAAGATTACCAGCGCCCAGGAAACGGCAATAATTGCCGAACTGGCAGTATTAAGCAGCAAGTATAATCCCGCTAATTTTAAAAATTTAACTGCTGATCAAAGAAAGCAGCAATTCCAGAATGAGCAAAATGATATTAAATCATGGGCACAGACCGCTGGAGTTGATCCTAAATACGTAATGCCCGGATTCGGAATGGCCGGACAAGGAGGTTTTAGGGGAAGAGGAATGGGAAGAGGGCCTAAGCCTTCTCCAACGCCTACTCCATAAAGGCTCAATATACATTCTGAAAAAGCGCTCACGAGATTATCTGGGCGCTTTTTTTATGGAGATTAACGAGTGGGGACTCCGGCGACATAAGTCTCAAACCATGTAGGCAGACCCTGATAGGGACCGGCATAGGCAGCCAATAAACCCAAAGAGGTAGCTTTGTTAGTGTAGTTTATGGCTGTATTGGCATCGGTGACATATTCGGATAGAACGACCACACGACTGGCCCATTTTGTTTGTGGGGCCGTCAAGGCTGCTCCTTGGTAATCCTCAGTCGACATTAGGTAGTCACAATAATTCATTAAGGTATCATTCCAGCTGTCCATGCCGGTATTACACATGAGCTTTAATCCTTTGTTGTGTGCTTCCTGGGAGATTTGCTGTAAATAATTCCATTTAAAGGTTGAGCCGTTGGCGGGATATAGAGAGCTGTTAGGATCGCTGTCGACTTCATCCAGGAATATACCATATGTTCCGGTATCATTTGCCGCTATTGAGTCAATGTAGCTTATATTAGAGGCAAGATCATTAGGAATAGATTCTGAATATCCGTTTTCATAACCGGCGGTTATGTAGCTAAAAACGTTAATGCCCGCAGCTTTAAATTTGGAAGCTACACAGGCACCTTTCCACGGGCCATGAGGAGTATTGTCGATAAGATAGGTCGGCTTAGCCGCAATTATCCGGTTATCGGTAGTCGTATCATGATTTCCGTACATCACCAAGCTAATGGGTCGCATGCCGCCGCTAACCGGCGCAACTGTCGGTACAGGCGCGGGAGCAATGGTAGGTGCTAAAGTGGGGATTGGGGCAAGGGTAGACATAGGAGTTGGATTTAAAGTAGGTATAGGAGTAATGACTGGAACATATACTGGTGCTAAAGCGGATGATTGTAGGAGTGAGGCGGTAATCTGGCCTGTGGTCATATTGCCGCTAATTACAACCGGGGAAGTGCCTAGAGTAAAATTACTTTCCAGAGCAGTATTGTGATTATAGTTATATTTATAAAAACCGATATGATGGCTGCCTTTAGTCGATACGTTTATGATGAGCGGAGTAGGGCCTCTGTAAACATAATCCAGCCATATTTCTGCACCCGTAGGAGTGCTTTGAAAAGATACTACCGTAGTATTTCTGGATCTGGCGGCATTGGAAAACATGTTAGTTTGCTGAGTTGTAATGATGGGGATAGCGATGAGGATAAGCAGCATTGCGGCCAAAAAAAGCTTTACGAATATGTCAAGATTGCTTATCCGATTCCAGGCTTTTTTTAAAGCTGACGGTTCGGGCGGTAACTCTCGTACAGTGTTTTCCATCTATATATCTATTATGCACTAATGACAATTAACATCAAGCACAGTTAATATTTTTATAAATTTATGTTAGGATATAATAAGTATGAAAGCATTACAGTTTTTCGGAAAACAAGATTTGAGGTTTGTTGAGCTTCCTGAGCCACAGATAAACGACTCGGAAATCCTCATGAAAGTTAAAAAAGTCGGAATTTGCGGAACGGACCTGCATATCTATAGCGGTGGAATGACTGTCCCTACCCCTTTGATTTTGGGCCATGAGTTTGTCGGAGACGTTGTCAAAGTCGGGAGCAATGTAACGAATATTAAGATTGGAGATAGGGTAGTGGCAGAACACTTAATTGGTTGCGGAAAATGCCAATATTGCCTGAAAGGAGAAAGAAATCTTTGTAAGAATCCAACCGTCATCGGCCTTAGCCGTCCGGGCGCATTGGCTGAATATATGTCTATTCCTTCGGAGTTAGCCATCAGATTGCCCGATGAACTTTCTTACGATCAGGGTGTTTTGGTTGAACCGCTCTCAATCGCAGTCTATGCAGTTCGAAAGTCAGGAATGAAGGTAGGAGATAAAATTGCCGTTATCGGACAAGGGCCGATCGGGCTTTTTGTCGATTTGGTAGCGAAGGCCTCGGGCGGAACGGTACTCGGACTGGATAAGCATGATAACCGTATCGATTATGCAGTTAATCACGGATATATAAAAAAGGGCTTTAATATAACAGAAGAGAATTATTTAAAGGAATTTAAATCTACTATTGAAGAAGATGGGGCAGATATCGTTTTTGAAGCAGTCGGAAGCGATACATCCGTAGAATTGGCCATTGAGCTTGCCCGGCCGGGAGGCAAAGTAGTAATATTGGGTGTTTTTGAACATGACGTTATGGTTAACATGATGAATATTGTCAGAAAAGAATTGACTGTCTCCGGATCTTGGACTTGCGTTTTCTCCTTTGAAGAGACAATCGAGCTTTTGAAGTCCCAACATATCGATGCAAGTCAGATCATAACTCACCGTTATGCATTTCAGGATGCCGTAAGAGCTTTCCAGGAAGCCTCAACAGACAAGGGACACAGAATAAAGTCAGTTATTGAGTTCTCCGCTTAATTTAATTCCAATTCTTTTGGTGAATAGATATTGGTTGCAATCTCCAGTCCTTTTTGAGCAGTTAGAATCATTGTCTTAACCTCAAAGTTGCCATCAGGATCAATTTGTATTCCTGGCTGTCTTAGCCAGCTGCTGGCTGTAGCAAAAGAGGCGACGACTATCGTTGAATCCTTACTTCCCGGTACTAGCCTGTCTGTAGTGAATGTATTTTGAGTGTCGATATTATTAATGTCGGAATTCCAGATAACAGCTAATGTAGGGGCGCCGGTAATTTTTCCCGCCGCACTGGCTGCGCTTAATTCGGGAGTTCCACCGCGTCCGACCATAATCATATGTCCCGAGAACTTTTTCGGATCAAGATTGTTGCGTAGGCAATAACGGAGGCGTTCTGCCGGACTAAGTGAGCAAAAAATCCTGGGCATAAAATCTCCGGCGTTAATTATCATATTCTTTACCTTTAACTCATTTCCTGCCTCAAGAAAGACGTTATTTATTTCCCGTCCTTTTTTGTTGGGATTTAATATTACTTGGGTCAATTCTCCGGGATCAATTCCAAGCTCCTCGCAAACATTTGATAATGTTTGTTTGTGCCCCTTTTTATCTAAGCGAAGCGATAGCGCATTTTTTGCTTCAGACGGCCCTGTGATGCTGATTGCATAGAGGTCTTTTGCAGGAATTCTGCCAAATTTATCGGATCCTGAAATTAATGAGATGGCGTTTTCCTGCTTTGAAGCAATTAAGCTGGTTCCGTCAATTGCATCATGGACTACTTCCATCCTAGGGCCATCAGGCAATCCGAATTCGCCTTTTAAAAATGGGGCGTCATCCTTTTCTCCTTCACTGGCGACTATTATATTTCGGAGTTTTGATTTTCGAAACATTTTTTCGGCTATCGGAATTGTTGCATGGTCCATGCCTTTACCAATTTTTGTAATTTCTTCCGGCGTGGGTTGTCTTTCTCCAAGGGCTTTATGTTGGGCGTTAACATGGAGTAGCCCTCCTATGGCAGTGATGGCAGAAATACTGGTGTAATCTTTGGTTGCTATTTCCATGACGTCTGCCGTTCGCATTTCCTTTTTTTGTAGAGCCGCGTCTCTTGGAATACTTCTTACCATTTCCTGAAGCATGAGAACATATTATTGAAAAAGTATCTATTCCGCTTGACGGAATTAAGACAAAATTAAAACATTTTGTTATTTTTCCAATTTTGCTACAATGATTAGGTATGACCGTGAAGGATAAGGTAGCAATTGTAACGGGAGCATCTTCGGGGATAGGAGAGGCAGTGGCCCGCCTTTTAACTAAGTCCGGTGCGGAAGTCGCCTTGGTTGCCCGTTCAAAAACAAAACTTGAAAAACTCTCTAGGGAGCTTCCCGGTTCATTTGTGGTAGTTTGTGATATGACTGATCCATTGGCAATTAAAAAAATGGTTAAAAAGGTTGTAGAGCATTACAAAAAAATTGACATTCTTATTAATAATGCCGGCCGTGGTTATGATGCTTCAGTAGAAGACACTAATATAAAAACATTTAATGAATTATTTAATCTGGATTTGATCGGTCCGTTGGTGGCGATGCAAGAAGTAATTCCGTTTATGAAGAAAAATAAAAAGAGTTCGGTCATAAACATATCTTCTGGTACAGCTCTTATGGCACTGCCGAATATGGCGGCATATTCCGGTCTGAAACGCGCTTTGGCAGGAATAAGTTTGACCGCAAGGGAAGAATTAAAACATAATAATATTTCGGTGGGTGTCGTTTATCCTTTCATTACTGCCACGGATTTTGAGAAAAATACAATTAAAGAAGGAAAGGGTACTGAGTGGTCGGAAGATGGGGGCAATTCTGAAATTCCTGCCGCAGATAGTCCTGAATTTATCGCTGAAAAAATAGTTAAAGGAATAGAGACGGAAGAGTCTGAAATCTTTGCCCATGATTGGATGAAGAAATAAGGTAGATTAATATGAGAATTAGTGATAATAGAATTCAGCCGAAAGTAATTGGTAATTTGGGAGGATTAGAAATAACCTGTTATCCCAATGCGGAAGAGAATGCGATCCGAGCCAGAGACAGAGTTTTGGAAGATTTTGGAAAATACAGCGATTACGATTTAAAAGAACTTGAGTTTTTATTCAAAAATAAGCATTGGTATACGGATCCCTCGGCTCCATATTATGAAGGAATACACATAAAAACTACCAAAGGGGAGGATGAGGTGGTCGCCGCTTCTGCCTGGGACATGAATAACTGTCTGATTAAGAATAGAGACGGATATGATTTAGAGCATACTTTCCATCCTGAGCTCGAAGAGGCAATAAGAATAGAGATAGAGAGATTAGGATCATTTATTATGGTTTCTGCCCTGACGGGAGAGCAGATGGTTTGGCATATAGCCAAAGAAGACAGAAGAGCCAAGAAAACGGGCGAAGTAAATCTGGCTGAAGGTATTATCATGTCGGCCGAGAATGGCAGATCATGGTTAATTTGTCATAAAGAAAACGGCAAAATTGTAATTACGGAATATAGATTGCCATTATCTGACAAGCAACAGGTTGCCCTTATTGATTTAAAAAACAAAGTAGCGGAGGTTACCAAGGCTTTGCGTTCTGAGGGCATGACTGCTTTTGTTAATGATCAAAAATTCTCAAAATGCACGATGGAAGGATCTGAAAACGGCAGGGTATGGTACAGGGAAACAATAGAAAGAGTGCTTCTTCCGTACCTTGCCAAAAATGGAGCCACTTGGGACGGAAACCCTGAAAGGTTTGTTATGGACGGAATGGAATTTGCCGTTTCTCCTACAGAGGTAAGCTGGGAAATAGAGATTACCGAAGGTGCCGATAAGATAGGCAAGCGTTTTGCCAGAGAAATCTTACACAATACAATAACTGATATATTCTCTTCAAGAAAAGCCTACGGACTTTTTAGGATGTTAACCGGCGGAGATTCCGTGAAGTGGGGAGGCAGCGATGCCGGATTAACGGACCCGAACTCTGCGACAATACCATTTGTAATACCAAGCGGAGAAAGACCGGCTGACGAAAGCATGGAAGCAGTGAACGAAGCCATTAATCTTAAGCGTAAATATTGGCCAACCTATGTTATTAGCGGTGAAAAAGTCTCTCTTGCCGGACCGGGCGTTGCGCCGGCTCGTTTCATGCAGGCAATATCAGAAACTGTACCTCATCTTAGAATACCAATTGAAGAATTTTGTAAATTTTTGGTAGAAAGATTGACCAATATGTATGGTTTTAAAAAATATAAAGACTATTCTCTAGAAAATGACCAACTATTGCTTTATAAGTTTCCTGAAGATTTATCTTCTGAAAAGAAAGAAGCATTTTTAAAAGCAAAATCAGATCTTCCCGTGTCAATGACTGATGAAAAGAAGATTGACGAACTCATTGCCCGCATTAACAAAAACCTCGCATAAAGAGGGGAGCGATATTTCAGATTTAGAAAAGACCTTTTTTAAGTTCTGACAGCGATAGTGCTACTTCAAAAGTTGCTTTGTCTCCGACGTTTACGTATAAGGATAATGTGTCCGGACTATTTTTCTTGATCACTCCTCCGCATGAGTAAACAACTCGCTTATCTGAATGCAGCTCTTTAACTAATGGTAGACCATTTGCGTCTAAGAAATCATCAGGGGTAAGTATTGGGTCTTTTGCCACAATCACCTTGAATTTATTTTTTTGGCGGATTAGTTTTGCCCGTCCAATGCTGTAGACGTGCGTTTCTTTTCCATTTATAGTCTGCAAAGAAATGCCGTGGATAATAAAGAGAGCTTCGTTGGGAGTAAGCCAAATAGGCGGCATAGTCGTTCCGATTCTCCAATTTGCCCAGGACAAATCCAAGGGAAATTCTATCTCATCTAATTTTTCCGGTATTTGCGAATGCAGAGAGAATATTAAAAGTTTGTGGAAATAATCGGCCGAATCAGGCCGGAAAAGATATGTATTTTTATCTACCGGAGTAATATTCTTTCCCGGTCCAAAAGTATCAATAACCAAAAAGGGCGGTAATTCTTTCTTCCATGAATTAAATGAATCGATCTTCACGATTGCAGGGAAGGGAATAGGTTGGCCTATTTTATTTCTAAATACCGCAGTTAATCCAATGATAAGATTTTCGTTGGGTAGTTCCAAAACCCGGGGGTCTTCCAAATTTATTCCTTCATAAATAGGTTTCCAGATTGTCTTTTCATGTATAAGCAACCCGTTTTTATCTACTTCAAAAAGTTTAAGTATTCCGGTATCGGGCTCTCCTTCTTCTCCCGGTGCGACAACTTCTCTGCCGATGAAATATAAGGAATCTTCTCCGGATTTTTGCCAGACAGCCAGATTAAAGCGGGCCACCTGGATTTCAGGGAAAATATGCTTGATTTGTATTAATTTCATTAATCTAATTGAGATATTGTCGAGCTGGACATGAGATATGAAACAAGAGATTCTGCTCCCTGATTTAAATTAACCCGGTCGGGATGCAGGCCGTCATAGCAACCGCCATTTGCCGGATCATAAAGAGCTTGTTTTAAACTGTTGTCTCCCAGGAACCAGTTAAAACATTTAATTGCCAAAGTTTTATATTGCTCTTCATTAGTGTAGTGGTATGCTCTGGCAAGAGCAAGGATCATTGATGCGGGGTCTTCGGGTTGCTGGTCGAAACTGCTTCTTCCCTTATTATTTTTGTACCATCTTGAGTGTCCAATCGGCATATAGGTTTTGGAAAAAGTTTTTCCGGTTAAAAACTTAAGAGAAAGCAGGCCTTTGTCGGTATATTCTTTGTTCTTTAAAGCGTTTCCGGCAATAAGTAGGCTTTCAGACAGCAGGGCGTTATTATAATTTAAGTTATTTTCAAACCAGGTCCATGATTTAACGGAATTATTTTTTAAGGCCATAAGTAGGGAATCGGCATATTCCCTGATGCTCTTTGAAAGTTCATCTTTTTTTTCAGGAATACTTTCCAGAGCTAAGGCAAAAGACTTAATTGCGAGAGCCTTAGAGCGTAAATGATTTAGTTTTATTTTCTGTTTAAAGTTCAATAAAAACATTTTTTCAGCTTGACTGCGGATGTGTTTTGTCAGAATTGGATTATTCATTATTTCGCTTAGGGCCCACAAAGCTCTTGTTTGAGTGTCTTCCAGATCTTCCTGGTTATTCTGTTCAGTAGGATTCTTATCCGTAAAGCCAATATAATTTACAAAAGAACCGTTTGCCAGCTGGCATTTTTTTACAAAGGCAAGATATAGAGCTAACAATGCTCCTAATTCCTTCGTATTGTTTTGTTTTATCAGCCAACTGCAGGTAATAAGTGCTCTCGCATTGTCATCCAGAGTGTATCCGAAATCTTTATTTGGGGTGGAAAGTGAGGCGAATTGAAATAATCCAAAATTATCAGTCATTGTGTGAAGATAGGTCAGTTTTACGGGAGGCAGGACAAGTCTTTTGAGAAGCAGGGTATATTTTTCAGCTATATGACTCCACAGCATCGGACGGGTCAGGTTGTAAGCATTCAGGTGCATCTGAATTAGTCTTTTTTTGTCGCTCAATAAATCTAAAAGCGCTTGAGTAAGGGCGGGTGAATCTTTAATAGGAACCAGTCTTCCGGTTTCATGACTAACGATCTCTTTTGCCTGAGCAAAGGCAGTGCTGATTACAGCCAGTCCTGCTCCCAGAGCATAAGAAAGGGTTCCGCTGACGGCCTGGTTGGGATTGATAGAGGTTGCAATATAAATGTCAGTAGCCTTTAAAAATTCCAACAAGTCAGACAAACTAAAATATTGGTCATAAAACTTTACGTGTTTTTCGAGGTTTAATTTAGTGATTAATCTGGCCAGTTTCAGGCGGTATTTTTCTCCTTCACTCCGTCTTATTACCGGATGTGTTTCGCCTAAGATAAGGTACAGGACCGAAGGGTATTTTTTGATAACTTCAGGCAGCGCCTGCAAGACATATTCAATTCCCTTGCCTCGACTTAGCAGTCCAAAGGTGGTTAAGACGATATGATTTTTCAGTTCTAATTTGGTTTTAAATTTTTTCGGATCGGAAAATACGCTTGGATGAATGCCGTGGGGGATAACAAATACTTTGCCCAAAGATTGAGGGTAAAGATTTTCTATAATTTCTTTTGATTTGTTAGTCAGAACCACAATTGTGCTGGCAAGATCAATAATATCCGCCGTAACGGACTTCATCCTTGGAAGGGGTTTGGGTAAAGTGGTGTGTAAGGTGACGAGCATCGGTTTTTGGCAATTCCTCATGAAATGAAGAAGCATTTCTCCCTCCTTGCCTCCGAAAATACCATATTCGTGCTGAATTATGACTCCCGACAGTTTGGTGTCTTTATTGAATATCTTTGCCAGATTTAGGAAATCTTTTTTGCTGTTTTGGTCAATTTTCCACTCGACTTCTTTGGGATATTTGTACGTATCTAAAGGTGATAAATTTAATGCTGCAACCTTACAGTCTATAAGCGGTCCTAAAAAACTTTGAGTGTAATGAAGCAAATCCTGGGTAAATGTGGCAATACCACATTCTCGGGGAGGATAGGTGCTAAGAAACGCAATAGTTGGTTTTGATTCAGAAATAGGTATATATTATACATCTTTTTTTAGATATTAACCTGATGGCCAGAATATATTTAGACTTTTATCTTAAAACAAGGATAAAATTAGTTGTTTGAGGGGTTTTCCGGAGGAGTTGCCCAGTTTGGTTTTGGACCCTTGGGATTCCAACTGCAGTTATCCCAGTTTGTAATTCCAAATGTAGCCCGTCCCGATGCTCCTTTTTCGTTTTTGTCGATGCGGGTTGCTTTTAGTTCATCCGTTAAGAATTTTCTTGCCAGATCCAAGCCTTCCGGTGAATCACCCATGACCTTAACGATTGTATGTGATCCATCCTTGGTAAGACATTCTTCTACGGGTATAATTGCGCCGATAGCCGGTTTCTTTTCTTTCATTGTCGAGATTATATTCCAGGCTTTATTTTATGTCAAATATTTTATCTGTTAATTAGGTTGTTGGGGTAGCTACGTTGGATGGTGATGGGTTTGCGGCTGGAGTAGGGGTGGGTGTAGGAGAAGGAGTGGTGGTTACAGTTGGAGTAGGAGTGTCTGTAGGTGCGGGAGTAGATGTGGGCGTTGGCGTTGAGGAAGAAGTAAAATTTATGCTTGGACTACTGTTGTTAGGGTCGGTAACCGTAAATGAGTTGGTAGTATCTCGTATTGAGAAATTATCAGTCCCTGCGTTTTGAGAGCTGACGGTAAAAGTAGCCTGACCGTTTTGAGTCTGAATACTAGCGGGTAGCGCAGATCCGTTGACAGTAAAACTGGAATCATTTGAGGTTTGGGAAAATGACAGAGTGTCGGAGACGGGAGCAGTATTTCTGTTGCAATCCCGTAGGGTAACGGAAAACGTTACAGTAGAACCCGTGGCAGCTGAAATGGGAGAAGCAGGATACACATCGGAATACCAGGAGTTTGGTGTACCGGAACCGGTACTGCAGTTGGAGTTTCCGGAACTGTTGCCGGAAAAAACGATGTTTGGGTTGTGATTATTAATATCGGTTACTGTAAACGAACTGGTAGTGTCCTGTACGATCAAGGTTACCGTTCCGTTGATCTGCGAGGTGACGGTGAAATTGGCCTGACCGTTTTGAGCGGTGACAGAATAGGGAAGCGAATGTCCGTTAACTTGGGTATTTGAGTCTCCTGAGCTGACTGAAATGCTTAGCGTATCAGAGGCGGGGGCCGTATTCTCATTGCAATCCCGTAGGGTAACAATTAGCGCTACGGAACCGGTATTGGTCGAGATTTGAGGATTTGGATAGACGTCGGAATACCAGGAGTTTGCCACGCCCGATCCGGTATTGCAATTAGGATTTCCGGAATTGGTTTGAGTAGTGGTTGTGGTTACGGTCGATTGAGGGACAGCTGTAGGTAGGGGAGCAAATGTTGGGAAAGGTGTCAGCATCGGAATTGTCTCGTTATCAGGAATGTTGTTTAAATTCGAATTATCAGAATTACTTGAGTTACTATCATCTGAAGGTGAAGGGATGGCAGGCAGCGGGCTGGAATTGTCGGATGGATTGGAATAATATGTATCATCGCCGGAATTTGACGAAGCTGATTTGACTTCGGTTGCGAGATAGCCTCTGAGCCAGATTGCTCCTGCTATAAGTGCCAGCAGAAAAATCAAAATCAAAATCAAAATCTTATATTTAGCCAAAAATGACAATACTTTCCTTACAGGTCCTATCGTGAATTGAGGCGTATGAAGAAAATTAGGAAGTTTTAACTTCATGACGAAATTATAGCACTAATAACTAAATATCAGCTTAAGACTTGGTAATTGGCTTTTTGATTCTTTAGTATTTGTATTTTTGGTTTCTTTAAATTCTGTTATAATCTTCATTATGAATCTCAGTGTAGGAATTGTTGGTTTACCGAATGTAGGGAAGTCAACGCTGTTTAATGCACTTTTAAAAAAACAGACGGCTTTTGTGGCCAATTATCCTTTTGCGACCATTGAGCCTAATGTCGGAGTCGTTCCTGTTCCTGATCAGCGTTTAACTAAATTAGCGGAAATTACCAAGACAGAAGAAGGAATGACGGAGTTGCCGCCAATTAAACCAGCTGCAGTGAATTTTGTGGACATTGCCGGGCTAGTTAAGGGTGCATCTGAGGGAGCGGGTCTGGGAAATAAATTCTTATCTCATATCAGGGAAGTCTCCGTAATTGCTCATGTTGTCCGTGCTTTTGAAGACCCGAATATAATCCGAGAGGGAAGTGTCGGGCCCAAAGAAGATTATGAAGCAATTGAAACCGAATTAATTCTGGCTGATCTTCAAACCATTCAGCAGGCGCAAAGCAAGGTCAAAAGATTTGCCAAAGAAACGGAAAAAACGGCCATTGAAAAATTGTTCAAAAGTCTCAATAGCGGAATGCGGGCATCTGAAGTAGTTTTGTCTGATGAGGAGCAGGAATATGCTAAGACATTTTTTCTTTTGTCAGGCAAACCGGAAATTATGGTTTTGAATGTAGCCGAAAGCGATTATTCGGAAGAAAAAATTAAATCCATTATGGATCAGTATTCAAAAATTTTAAATATTCCAAGCGATAAAATTGTGGTAATTTGTGCCAAAATAGAATCGGATTTGTCTGAGTTATCTGAGGAAGAACAAAAGCAATATTTATTGGATTTGGGAGTTAAAGAATCCGGTTTGGAAAGATTAATTCAAACCGCTTATGCTACTTTGGGTTTGATTTCATTCCTGACGGCGGGTGAGAAAGAAGTACGTGCCTGGACTATTAATAAGGGTTTGAAAGCAGTAGGCGCTGCTGGTGTAATTCATACAGATTTTACTAAGAAATTTATCAAAGCAGAAGTTGTTTCCTATGACGATTTTGTTGCAAATTCGGGTTGGAAAAAATCAAGGGAATTGGGTAAAGCCCGACTGGAAGGACGCGACTATGTAATGCAAAACGGAGATGTCGTAGAATTCAAGATTGGCACCTAAAATTTTTAGACGAATTCATCGAGTCCGTTCTTTTCAAAAATCGTTCTTAAATTTAACTTAGCTTTAGTTTCTAACTGTTTTACACGTTGCTTTACGAGAGGTTTCTTAAAAGTCTTTCCGGTTTCTTCTAAAGTTAGATCTTTTCCATCAATAAGCCCAAAACGATGTTCAATGATAGTTCTTTCCCTTTCTGGTATTTGAGCGAGAAGGCCCTCTATTTGCGTTTTTAAGTAATTTTGAATCGCCACATTTTCCACGTTTTGATTTTTGTCCGGAATTGTTTTATATCCGAGATTGAAATGATCTTCGGCTTCTTCTGAATTGTCTTCTTTCGAATCTTCTAGGGAATGCTCATTTCGTGAAATAATTGCCGCTTCTATAAACTCTGAAGAAATACCCAATATTTTAACGACTTCTTGAAGGGTTTCGATTGGTCGTCCTTTTTCTTGTTCTAAATTTTCCCGTTCCATTTCCAATTTATTGATGATATCTTGTAGATACTCCGGTAACTTAATATTCCAGCCATCACTTTTAGTTCCTCTAGTCATGGCCTGTCTTATCCACCAGACAGCAGATGAAGAAAATCTAAATCCGTATCTGAAATCAAATTTTTCTACCGCTTTGGATAACCCTATATTACCAAATTGAATCAAATCCAGTCTGTCAATTCTCGGCAAATAATAATACTTTAAATTTGAAACAACTAGTAGTAAATTTGAATTTACGAAGGAGTCAAAGGCTTCGTTTCCGTCCTTAAAAGAAGCAATTTTTTGTTCAGCAAATTCCAGAAATTTTTGTTTCCTAGTTTCTGAATTTTCTATATCAGATAATTCTTTTATTTTTTGTTTGGTAAGTTGGTCGTTATCTTTTACGTCGCTTATGAACTCAATGATTTCCTTGGGTACATCTTCTCCTTCGCTTTTCTTTTCTTGAATGGTTTTATTTTTTTCCGATATCTCGGATGAAAAAACCTTAAGTAGTTCTTTTCCTCTGCCGCTCTCGGTCACGCCAGTGATTCTTGCTTTATCTTTTTCCGGAATAAAGTCATTTAGCTGTTGGAGCGTTCTTAAAGAAAGTTTTGCATTAAATATTCTCTTTCCAAGGCTTATTTCATCTGCGGGTTTTAGTCGGGGATACCTTCTCACTTCTTTCATATAAGTTTTGAAAGTGTCTACCTTTTCGTCGCTTGCTCCATCTTCCTCTGTCGTCTGTATATCCTCAGAGTAAACATCATCTGAGATATTTGAACTCAAGATTTCTATCGGATCTTCAGAAATGGTGGTTTCAGGTTTTTCTGTGGAAATTACTGGGATATTGACCCCAAGACTGTAGGTGTCTGTGTCTTGATGACGGGCATTTATTTTTTCTTCAACAATTTTCAGAGTTTCATTATTTGGCATATGAGTATTTAAATTTTCTAGATAGTTTCTTCAAGCGCCATGGGCTGAAGAAGAATCTTTAATTTTTTCTTGGCGATAACCTCTATTTGTCTTATTCGTTCCCTTGTAACACCAAATTCTTGTCCAATTTCCTCCAATGTCTGTGGTTGTCCGTCAAGTCCTAAGCGAAGCCTAATTACGTCCATCTCTTTTTTACTTAGTTGCGATAATAAAATCTCTATTTCCTTTTTTCTATGTTCTTCAAAAATTTTCTGCTCAACTTTATCTGCGACATTTTCATTTCTGTCTAGAATAAGGGTTCCGATGGTGGGGGATCCTTTGAACTCTCGGTCAATAAGAGCATCAGTAGAAAATGTTTTTTTGGAAGCGATAGCAGATCTTATAACAGCTGTGTTTTTGCCCAACATTTTTACGGCTTGAGTGGTGCTTACCGGCCGTCCTGTGTCTTGTTCCATCTTTTCCCGCTCCCATTCCAAGACGTTCAGGTTGTCGGACACATGAATGGGTAATTTAATTCCCGGGCTTTGATCTTTTACGGCTCTTAAAACAGCAAATTTAATTGAAGGAGTAGCAAATGTAGCAAAACTTGAGCCGCGTCTGAAGTCAAATCTTGCGACAGATCTAATTAAACATACATTTCCTTCCTGGATCAAGTCGAGAATTGGCACGCCTTGACCAATAGATTTCTTGGCAATAGAAACTACCAAACGTAAATTCGAACGATAAAACAAATCGAATGCCTCATTGTTATGATAGAAAGAAATAATTTCTCGTTCGGCGAACTCTGAAGCTTTCTGCTCCCGGGCAATTGGATCTTCGGTGCTGAGTAATTCTTTGATTTTTTCTTCGGTTGATTTATTCTTTTCGGTTACCTTTTCTCTAAAATCAATTTCCGTGAAGGATAGGCTTTCTCCCTTTTCCTCCTTTCCCTCGATAACCCCATTTTCATATTGTATTTCAGATGATAGGGCAGAAAGTAATTTTTTTCCCCTGTCGCCATTAAGCAATACATCTACTTTGGCTTTTTTCTCAGCCGGAAGATAATTGCTCAGACTGCGAAGTGCCAGTAAAGACAATTTTGAGTCAAATATTCTTTCGCCTAGGATTCTTTCTTCGTCTATTTCATTATCTCTTTTTAAGAGGGGATACCTTTTAATATCATGCAGGTAGGTCCTAAATGCGGTTATTTGGTCAGAATCCCCGTCGCTTGCAATCTCTTGTTCCGGAGAAAACTGATCTGAAAGATTGTCAGTATAATCCTGATTAAAAGCTGACGATATAGCTACCGGAACTTCCGCTTTTGGTTCCTCTATAGCCTTGATTCCAACGTTTTTTAATGTTTCAATTACCATATTGAATACATGATTCTAAACAATATAGGCCTATTTGTCAATGTTATGTGAGGTTGTATAATGCGAAATAGAGGATTTCGATGAGGTACGAAAAAATAATTCTTGGGGGAATGGTCTTTGTTTCATTTTATATGCTTTTCTGGCTCTGGTTTTTTGCAGCACCGGATGCTCAGAAGAATATTCAGAACAAGCAGTTGGCGGTATATTCTTATCCCGTTTCCGCAAAAAATGACACTTCCGTGTTGGGAGCACAAACTTCCGTTGGAGTTTTGCCGCAGAGCTTTGAAATAGCCATAGAGCCTCGCAGGCAATTTTATAATTTAAGCTGTGAATTCGCTGCAGCTTCAGGCATAATCTATCACTTCACAAGTAATCCGAATTTTGCCGTTGCCAACGAATCGATTGCGGAGAAAACACTGATTAACGATGTGGTTGTGTCTAAAAATCCAAATGTTGGCCTCAGGATGGGGGATACCGCCAGTCTTGAGGACATATATACCAATCTAAATCAGAAATTCGGAGGTTCAGACTATTATGGCATTCATGCTCCGCCATTTTTCGATATTTTTACAGGTTATAATTTAGTCTCAAAACCGATTTACATTAACGACTCAACTGTGTCTTCAATAAAGCAGGCAATTTCTTCAGGCCACTTAGTTATGGCTTGGATAAAAATCGGATACGAAAAACCGATTGATGATTCTTTGTCTTACGGCACGGTAAAAATTATCAAAGGGGAACATGCGGTTATTATTAGTGGTTACGACGAGAATGGTGTAACCGTGATGGATCCGGGGATAGGAGCAAAGCGCTATATCGATTATTCATCTCTTCTTGATGCGTCCAGTTTTTTCCCGATTCCTTTTTTGGAAGTTTACAGAAGTACCTATAGTCAGACTAGCGATTTGATAATTGGCATTGATACTCCTACGGAGATTAATCGCAGTGTCCCCAAAATTTATGTAGAAAATGGGGCAGGAGATGTCGGGGTAGCGAATCAAATGAGAGATATTCTTAAGGATTTTGGCTACAATGTGGTCGGATTAGGCAATGCCGATAACTTTGATTATGAGAATGTCAGCATTGAAACGAAGAAAGATTTTAGCGACTTTTCTTATATCTTAAAAAAAGATCTTAAAGTTGCATCTTTTATAGTGGCTACTTCTTCGGCTGATCTTACAGATAACAGCAACGAAGATATAATTGTAATTGTCGGAAAATGAATAAAGATATTTCAGATTTAAAAAAAGACTTAAAGAAAATTGCTGATCCGCAAAAAGCCAAGTTTCTTTCGGGATATTTCAAAACCGGGGAAGGAGAATACGGAGAAGGTGATGTTTTCTTGGGAATCACAGTTCCTCTTTCAAGACAACTTGCAAGAAGATATAAAGATTTGAATTTCTCCGAAATAACAGAACTCTTACAATCTAAATTCCATGAAGAGAGATTAATTGCTCTTTTAATTCTAGTCCACAATTTTTCTTTAAAAGATGCCAAAAATAAAAAAGAAATTTACGAATTTTATCTCAAAAATACTAGCCATATAAATAATTGGGATTTGGTGGATTTATCTTCACATGAAATAGTGGGAGGATATTTGCTAGATAAAAATGCGAAGATTTTGATGAAGCTGGCAAAATCGAAAAACATTTGGGAACGGAGAATAGCGGTTATATCAACATTTGAGTTTATAAGGAATAACAGACTTGATGAGTCTTTGGAGCTTGCAAAAATACTCCTACTGGATGATCATGATTTAATGCATAAAGCCGTCGGTTGGATGTTAAGGGAAATAGGCAAGAGAGACTTAAAGACAGAAATTGGCTTTTTGGACAAGCATTACAGGCAGATGCCCCGGACAATGCTCCGTTATGCTATCGAAAGATTCCCGGAAAAACTTAGAATCTCATATTTGAAGGGAAAATAGAGTTTTAAGCCTTGTTTTTTTGGCTTAAAATATGCTATGATTAGACACTATGAGAACGTACGAATTCATTTTAATCGTAAAAACATCTTTGACAGAAGCTTTGAGAAAGAAATTAATTGCAGGGATTAAGGTTCTTTTGGGAGATTTGAAGATCGTCAAGGAGAACGAAGTCGGGCAAAAAATCCTGGCATACAAAATCAACAGGGAAACGTCAGGGTATTATTATGGTTTTTCTCTGGAAGGCGAAAATGTGCCCGCTGATTTTGATAAAAAGCTCTTAGAGAACGACAATATCTTGAGATATTTGATGCTGAGAACAAAGTAAGCATATGGCTCGAAGTTTGAATAAGGTACAATTGATTGGGAATTTGACGAGAGATCCGGAGTTGAGATATACGCCAAATGGTACGGCAGTTTGCTCGTTTGGATTGGCGACTAACAGAAGCTGGAAGACAGATGCGGGAGAAAAGCACGATGAAGCGGAGTTCCATAACATCGTTGCCTGGAACAAGTTAGCCGAGCTTTGCTCACAGTTCCTGGTTAAGGGCAGAAAAGTGTATCTGGAAGGAAGATTGGCAACCAGAACTTGGACCGGGCAAGATGGAGCCCAGAGAAATAGAACGGAAATAGTAATTTCAGACATGATTTTACTAGATAGCAGGCCATCCGGAGCAGCTGTGCCGTCTGAGACAGTAGAGGAAATAGCAGAGGAAGTAAAAACGGAAGATAAGAAGGCCAAGAAAGAAATAAAAAAGGAAGAAATGGTCCCGGAGCCGCCGACAGAAGAGGTAGTTCCTGATGATATACCATTTTAAAAATTATGAAAAAAGTAATTAGAAAACCGAGAAGAAAATTTACAGCCCCAAAGGTCTGTTATTTCTGTGCTGAAAAAAAAGAACCATCTTTCTGGGAAGTGGGTACCTTGGCGAAATTTTTAACAGAGCGGGGAAAGATTGTTCCTGCTTCTCGCGACGGGTTGTGTTCCAAGCACCAGAAAGCAGTTGGTCTTAGTATAAAACACTCCAGACACTTGGCTTTAATGTCATTTGTCTCCCGATAATTTCAAATTTTCTGTTATAATTAATTAGGTCCTCTATGAAGAAAATAAAGTTATTACAGTTGGTTGTTTTGTTAATCATCTCCGGTTTGATTGGTTATTATTTTGGAATCAATAACGTAAAATTCTCCTGGCAAGCCTACAAGCCGTCACTCATGATAATAAACAAAGAACCTCCGGCTTCTTTGTCTTCCGTTGACTTTTCTACTTTTTGGAATGTTTGGGGAAAAATTGAGGACGGTTATTATGACAAAACAAAACTTGATCCCACAAAAATGCTAAATGGAGCAATTCAGGGGATGATAGCCAGTATTGGAGATCCGTATACAATGTATTTGCCTCCGGTACAAAATACCGATTTTAAGAATGGCTTGGCGGGACAATTTTCCGGAATCGGAGCGGAACTCGGCATGAAGGACAATCAGATAATAGTAATCGCTCCTCTTGATGGGAGTCCGGCAGAGAAGGCAGGCTTAAAAGCAGGGGACGTTATTGTGAAGGTTAATTCGGAATCATCTGTAGATTGGGCGCTGCCTGCTGCTGTAGATAAAATCAGAGGCCCGAAGGGTACAAGCGTAACCTTGACAGTCTTACATAAAGATTCAAAAACACCTCAGGAGATAACCATAGTCAGAGATACGATTACGGTAAAAAGCGTAGAGGGTTGGGTGAAAAGCGCTAAAGATATTGAAGGAATTAATGTCCCAAAAATTTTAACCGATAAAGTGGCCTATGTCAGACTTTCTGAATTTGGTGACTCCACTAATGCCGATTGGACATCCTTAATTAACAGTATGAGTCTTAAAATGCAGACAGACAAAACAATAAAGGGATTCATCTTAGATCTTCGCAACAATCCGGGAGGATATCTAACTGACGCTGTTTTCATTGCTTCCGATTTTCTCAAACCGGGAACTCCCGTAGTTTTGGAGCAGGACGTTACCGGCACAACGACCCTTTCGGTTACCCGACCTGGACTGATGTACGACATACCCGTAATTGTTCTTATAAATAAAGGCAGCGCTTCAGCCAGTGAAATCGTCTCCGGGGCATTAAGAGACAATCAGGTGAATGGCAAAAGCAGAGCATTATTATTAGGTGAAACATCCTTTGGTAAAGGTACAGTTCAACAGGCAGATGACTTAGGTAGTGGAGCAGGTCTTCACATAACGATAGCAAAGTGGCTAACACCGAATGGTACATGGGTTCACGGAAAGGGTTTGAAGCCGGATATAGCAGTTGCTGAGGACGCTAAAGACCCAAGTCATGATGCTGTGCTTGAAAAAGCAGTCTTAGAACTGCTTAAATAGAAGATGAATCTTCAGAAAAATGTTCTTCTAAAGAACTACAGTAATTACAAAATTGGCGGATCAGCTAAGTTATTCGTGGAAGTTACCTCGGTAAATGAGCTAAGAGAAGCTCTAAGCTTAAATCAAGATCAGAAAGTCTATATCCTCGGGGGTGGCACAAAAGTCTTAATCAGCGATGAAGGATTTGACGGTTTAGTAATTTACAATAAGATTAGCGGAATAGAAAAAGAAGGAGAGGCTATCAGAGTCGGCAGTGGGGTACTGACAAAAGATTTGCTTAAATATTGCGTAGAAAATTCCCTCTCTGGTCTTGAGTGGGCAGGGGGACTCCCGGGAACTATCGGAGGGGCGGTCAGAGGTAACGCCGGATCGTTTGGAGGAGAAACTAAAGATAGCGTAATTAAAGTAGAAAGTCTTAATCTAAAAACTCTCGAAGAAAAAAGTAGAGATAATACAGAGTGTCAGTTCGGTTACAGGACCAGCATTTTTAAATCTCAGAATTTATCTGAATTTATTACATTTGTCACTTTAAAGTTAGTTCCCGGCGACAAGGATAAAATAAGCCAAGCGATTCAGGAAAAAATAGATTATAGAAATATTCACCAGCCTTTAAAATATCCAAGTCTAGGAAGTACCTTCAAGAATATTCCCTTTAGTTCTTTGTCGGAAGAGTTGCAAAAAGAATTTTCGGGAATCGTAAAGAATGACCCTTTTCCCGTTATCCTGGTAACAAAATTATTGGCGTTAGCCGGTTTGAATGGGAGAAGAGTAGGGGGAGCGGAAATATCGGACATGCATCCAAATTTTATTTTAAACATTGATAATGCCAAAGCTCAGGATGTGAAAGCGCTTATCGAGATTGCAAAAAAAGCGATTAAAGATAAATACAATATTTTCCTTGAAGAAGAAGTTATATACCTCAATTAAAATCCCACTTTTTCTTGGCAGAATAAATCTGCTACAATAATTCCAGATGGAAATTATTTTTGTTGAGATAACGGTTATTATTTGTCTGGCTACGGTTTTAGCTTTATTCTTCCGTCTTTTTAAACAGCCTCCGATATTGGCTTATATACTGACCGGAATTTTGATAGGCCCCATTGCTCAATTTCAGCTTTCAAGCATAAATAGTCTGAGCATTTTTTCCGAACTTGGCATTACTTTGTTGCTATTTTTACTAGGGCTTGAGTTTAAGCTTAAGGGAATTAAATCGGTAGGTTACGCCTCCTTTATTATTGGAATAGCACAATTTGCCTTAACTTTCGTCTTTGGTTATTTGCTGGGTATATTTCTTAAATTTTCGCCGTATTCTTCTCTTTACATGGGAATCGCTTTGGCCTTTTCAAGCACGATTATTATTATTAAACTTTTATCGGATAAAAAAGACTTAGGCAGCCTGTCGGGAAAAATATCCAGCGGTATTTTAATTTTTCAAAATTTAGTAGCCGTTTTTATCCTGATGTTCCTTTCTATCCCGCAGGAGTCCGGTAGCCTTTTTGCCCATGATGCCTTAATAGTTCTGGGAAAAGGACTCATCTTGATTCTAGGCATTTTATTCCTTAATCACAAGATAATGCCCAAACTCGTGCATTTCATATCTGCCTCCGAAGAAGTTCTTTTTCTTTTTATTTTGGGTTGGGTTTTTGGGCTTTGTGCTCTAGTTAGCTCTTCGGCAATAGGATTTCCGATTGAAATCGGAGGGTTTTTAGCCGGAGTTGCCTTGGCAGATTCAATTGAAAATTTTCAAATAGTTCTGAAAGTAAAGACATTGAGAGATTTCTTTATTACAATCTTCTTTGTTTTGCTGGGAATGAAATTACAATTCCAAGGATTGGATAAACTTGTTTTGCCAATAATTTTATTCACGCTTTTCGTTATGTTCATAAAGCCGTTAATAACGATGATAGTGATGGGTATTATGGGATACAGAAGGAGAACATCTTTTCTGGTAGGTTTAAACATGTCTCAAATTTCCGAATTTAGCTTCATTATCATATTTTTGGGCAACAAAATGGGGTATTTGCCCGACCAGGTATCTTCCGTAGCGACTTTCTTAGGTATCACAACGTTTATAATTTCGACCTATACAATTTCCGGAGGAAATCAATTATACAAATTGATGAATCCGTACCTTAAGATTTTTGAACGGAAAGTGACTAGGGAAGAAAAACCCAGCCCATCGGATGCGATCATAAGCTCGCTTGAGAATCATATAGTTTTGGCCGGAAGTCATCGAGTGGGGAGGAGTTTCTTAAAAACATTGGGGTCAAAACACAAAATCGTAGTTATAGATTTTAATCCTGATATTGTCGGAGATTTGAATAAGGAAAATATTCTGAATGTCTTTGGTGACATAACCGATCCTGATGTTCAGAAAAGAGCAGGCGTGGAAAGGGCAGAGCTCATAATTTCTACCGTACCGGACATTGAAGATAATATAACGCTTTTGCAGGGCTTAAAGGATAAAAACAAGAAAGTCATTGTGGTAGCCCAGGACGTAGAAGAGGCAAAAACACTGTACAAAGAAGGAGCTTATTATGTAATTCTTCCGTATTTAGTCGGAGGCGTTCATCTGGCGCGTATAATTAAGAACGATCATCTCAAGGACGTAGAAGATTTTAAGCTTGAAGACTTGAATCTTCTTTCATAGAACTGATTACATCGTCTATTTCTCCGTCAAGAAGAACAGGCAGATTATGCCAGGATTTGCCGATTCTGTGATCCGTAAGTCTGTCCTGGGGGAAATTATAAGTTCTAATCTTCTCGGCTCTCATGCCCCGGCCAACCTGAGTTGATTTAAGGGAAGAAATTTCTTTATTTTGTTTTTCAACTTCCATTTCCCAAAGCTTTGACCTTAACATGTTCATGGCAATTTCTCTGTTTTGAGCCTGGAATCTTTCAGTTTGTGCCGTGACGATGATTCCTGACGGTTTATGCTTTATTCTGACTGCGGTTGAGACTTTGTTGACGTTTTGTCCTCCATGTCCGCCGGCCCTAAAGGCTTCAAATTCAATATCTTCAGGATTGATATGAAGATCTATGTCTTCGAGTTCCGGCAGGACGTAGACAGTGGCGGTTGAAGTATGAATTCTCCCGCGTTTTTCTGTCTCAGGAGTTCTTTGTACACGATGGACACCCGCTTCGAACTTAAAAGTTTGAAACGGCGGTGGGGTAGAGGAGTTACCTGATATTTTGATGACGCCTTCATCTATTTGTTCAGCTTGAAATCCTTTAAGCTGGGCATATCTTTGATACATTCTCAAGAGCTCATCTCTCCATAACTTCGCTTCTTCTCCTCCGGCTGCACCCTTGACCTCCATGATAACGTTACGCTCATCCAAATTACTGCCTTCTTCTGCTTCCTTATTCAATGCATCTTCAAGGGTCTTTTTCTGAGTTTCCAATTCAGCAATTTCTTTTTCGGCTAATTCTTTTAAAGCGGGGTCTATCAGAAGAATGCTTGTTTCTTCAATTTTCTTTTCTAGTTCCTGAATTTGGACTCTTCTATAATCGTACATGAGAGGATTAATTGGCTACTTAATTGCCATGAGCATTTCTCGTAGAGTTTTGGGTGCTGTGTCTTTGGCTTTTTGATCTTCCTGCTTTTTTACTTTCTTAGTTAAATATTGTTTAGCAATATTTTGTTTGTCTTGGAATTTCTGGATTCTGGATGCGCTGTCAACAAATCTTTGTTCACCGGTATAAAAGGGGTGGCATTTATCGCACAATTCAACATGAATAACTTCCATGGTTGAACCGGTAGTAAATTTATTTCCGCAAGCACAAATTACTTGGGCTTGATCAAAATATTTCGGATGAATGTTTGCTTTCATATGTAGTATTATAGCGTATTTTTACTTCTTTAACAAGTCAAGAAGTTCCGGAAAAGAAAGTGTTTTTTGCTCACGAGTGGACAGATTTTTGACGGTTAAAGTATTATTTTTAGCTTCATCGGGTCCAATTATGATAACAAAGGGAATTTGTTTTTTATCGGCATATTTCAGCTGCTTTTCTATTTTGGCAGCTTCATCAAGGTAAATTTCGGTATTTATGTCCTTCTCGCGGAGCAGGAAAGCCGTTTCCATTGATTTTTCTTTCAATTCTGAAGAAAAAACCGTTACAAGAGCTTGGGTAGTGGTCAGGTTAGCGGGGAAGAGCTTTAGCTCTTCCATGGCTTCCATCAGTCTGTCAAAGCCAAAGGCAAATCCGACTGCAGGAATCTCTCGTCCGGCAAACATTCCGATTAAATTGTCATATCTTCCTCCGCCGCAAATAGAACCGGCAGAGTATCCTTCTACCTCTATCTCAAAAATCATGTCAGTATAATAATTTAGACCTCTGGCTATAGTCGGGTCAAAAATTACATTATTTGAGATTTTTAGTATAGACTCTATATCTGCACTTGGTTTGGAGTTTTTAATTCTATCCAGGATCTTCTCGTCTATGTTTTTGGCTTTAAGCTCGATTATGACTTTTTCTTCGCCGATTTTCTTAAGTTTGTCGATAACTATTATTGCCTCTGTAGGTATGCCATCAAATATTTTTCTGTCGCCGACTCTAATTTTGTAATTTTTAAATCCTAATTTTTCCAAAGACTTGGCTGCGACCGAAATTATTTCAGCGTCCGAAAGTGGGGAAGATGATCCGATAATATCTGCGTCACACTGCGTGAATTCTCGGTATCGGCCCTTTTGGGTATTCTCGGCTCTCCAGACATTTTGAATTTGATATCTTTTAAATGGTATCGGGATCTCATTTTGATATCGGGCGACAACCCGGGCGAGGGGAACGGTTTGGTCATATCTCAGGGCTACTTTTCTTTTGCCGTTATCTTCAAATTTATACATCAGCTTGTCTCCTTCTTCGCCGTACTTTCCCAGCAAAATTTCCTGATATTCCAGGGCCGGAGTTTCCAGTGGCTCAAAACCATAGGACTCAAAGACCTTTTTCAAGGTATCTATAACAAATTGTCGTTTTTTTGCCTCTAAAGGCAGAAAATCACGGAATCCCTTTAGTGTCTGCGGATTGATCATATTTATATTATAACGCAATTATTGTTTTGGTGGAATAGGTTGAGCGGCAAATTGAGAAACACGTATAGGGCTTAATTTAAATTCAATAGCAGTTTTAGATATATTCATATTATTCTTGGCAAGAGATTCCTTAGCCAATTCTTGATTATCTGCATTAAATATTTTCATTAATGCAGCCAATTTGAGGGGGCGGATAGAGGGTAATTCGTTAGGTCCAGAAATTATTCCGAAAACCCATTCATAATCTTGACTGACTGATACGCCACATTGCGGCTCTTGATTTGAATTTGTTACCTTAGTAAATATTATTTCTTTTCTCTTGGAGTCCTCGTTATTTAGAATCTGGAGGCTCCATTCTTCATTTCCGATAGTAATAATACTTATCGTTTTGTTTTTTTCCATTTCTTTGAGGACGGGTATCTCCGGAAGATTTCCGATGACAAAGCGCGCTACCACGGGTCTTGGGTCATCATCAAATTTATCTTTTCCTCTTTCTTTTCTTCCCATAGTCGAATTATATCTCAATAAGATTCTTGGGGGAATGAGTCAGAAGGCGGGGGCCGTTTTTTTCCAAGATCACCAAATCTTCAATTCTGACTCCGCCTAAATTGGGAAGATAGATCCCGGGTTCAATAGAAAAAACCATTCCTTCACGCAAGACGTCTTTTGTATTAGGTGAGATATGAGGTAGTTCATGGACATCAATTCCGATACCGTGTCCTAAAGAGTGGGGAATGCTTGGATAGCCTTTGGCGATTATATATTCACGGGCAACATTATCAATTTTGGAAGCACTATGATTAGTCATAAGTAAATCAATGGCTTTTTGTTGGGATTTTAAAACTACTTCATACATCTTTTTTTGTTCGGTAGTCGGTTTGCCGAAGAAAACAGTTCTTGTCATGTCTGAACAATAATTATTTAATTTCACCCCGAAATCCAATAAAACAATATTGCCTTGAATTAATCTTGAATTATCCGGTACATGATGGGGAACTGCGGAGTTTTTTCCGAATGCCACGATCGGAGAAAAAGAAATTTCGCCGCCATGCTGTTTTATAAAAAATTCTATCTCATTGGCGATTTCTTTTTCCGAAATTCCCGATTTAATTTTCTTTAAGATAAAAGAGAAAGTTTCGTCCCCAAGCTTACAAGCTTTTTCTATTTTTGAAATTTCAGCATCACTTTTAATGCTTCTTATTTGATGCATGTTATTAAAATGTTGAGTATTTTTGAGGTATTTCTTTAAAGCTTTATGCTCATTAACTTTAAGATCGTTTTCTTCGATTCCGACTTTTTTTAAGTTATATTTTGCTTTAAGTTTATTTAATGCCTCAATTGCGGAAAGTTTGGAAGATATTTCAATCAATTCAAAATCCTTAATTAATTTCCTTACGTCATCCGTATATCGTCCATCAGTTAGAATATATTGTTTATTTTTTGTAATAAGTAAATAGGCCTCGCGTTCGTCTCTGGAAAATCCGGAATAGTTAGTTAGAAAAATAATATTTGAAATTGAAGAAATTAAAATTGCATCTAATCCGGTTTCTAAAATTTCCTTTTGCAGTTTGACTAGGGGAGCATTCATTTTATTTCTGAACTTTTTCCAAAGCCGAATTCACCTTTGGGCTAGAAGGGATTTCGGGGAAAATTATGATCGTTGTGGCAATTAAAGAGTTGCTGTTTTTTTTATCCAAAGATCCAATGGCGATGACATTATAATTATCTTTTATTTTTGAAAATCCCGACTTGATATAGTCAGTACTTTGAGTGTATGAATATGTCCTGGTTAAATTTTCTACCTCTACCGTTATTTGCTTTCCGTCTTCTGTCGCAACATTGATATTGTAATTTATATTGTTGATTGAAGAAACTCCGCCGTGAATAATAACAGGAAGACTGAGCTCATCTACGAATCTAGCAAGAATTCTGCGCGAATCCTTGTTGTACAATCCCAATACTCCAACAGTCATCCCGTTGGTAATATCGGATATTCCAAACGATCCGGTATCGGAAAGATCGGAGAATTTAGTAAGTTCATCTACGTCTACAAACCTCGTGTTGTTCTGCGTGTCGGTAATTGTCAGCGTAGTGTTTGTAACATCGGAAACGGTGCCGATTATTCCGCGTTTTTCGACTAATTTTAATTGGGCAACCCGAGAAGCAATATTTGTGATTAATTGATCACGCATAGTTGCGTCATCTTCAGGGCTTGGGCTAGCTTGAGCGTGCACTGATGGTGCTAAAAATAAAAAGCTAAGAATAAATAACAAAATTAAAATATTTTTTTTCATTTTAAAATTCCTCCTGTGAATAGGTGATCGTTCTTTTGATTGTTATGCTCTCTCCGTTGGGAGCAATGGCGATTACTTCCAAAATGTTTTCTCCGTCATCAAGATTAACGGTGGTAGAGAAGCTGCCATCCGCAGAAGGAGCGATTACATCACTGGAAGAGCCAGTTATAACGGTAACGACAGCGTTACTTTGGGTCTTTCCCGACACTATTAACACTTTGCTGCTGACCACGTCTTCATCTTTTGGCTGATTAAGCACAAGAGTTACTGCTGGAGAAATTGTTGGGGTAGGCGAGGAGATAGGAACGGTTTTCGTAGAGCTATCAGGAACAGTTTTTGTTATTTGAAAAATAAAAAAAAGAATTCCGGCAACTAATAATCCGAAAAGCGCAGCAACAAAAAATAATATAAGTTTTTCTTTTTTCATCTATTACAAACTCAAGTGAACCCCCGCGGAGTTTGTCCAATAGATAGAAGGCCATCCTGAGCAGAAAGATAATACGATAAAAGCATCCCCTTGTCAAGAAAAAATGACTATGATAGGATGTTGAGGTGGATATCTCAATTGTCGGAGAAAATAGTCTAAAAATTAAAGGAAAAAAGACAACTTTTATAGTTGATCCTACTAAAGACATGCCTAAAATGCCAGCCGATGCGGTGATTCTACTTAATGGAGGCAATAAGAATATTGACGAGTCCAGGGTAACTGATTCGAGAATAACGATCGCCGGCCCCGGAAGTTATGAAGTCGGCGGGATCAAGATATCGGGACTAAAAACACCAAAAGGAATTGTTTATAGATTCTTGGTTGATGATATTACAAGCATTTTGGGGGCATCCACAGATACAAAAGCTGAGGGATATGACGTATGCCAAGTTGCAATTGTGGATACGACAAATGATTTTAGTGAATCATACGTAACGGCTTTAGAGCCAAAGGTAACTGTTTTATATGGTATTAACAAAGCAGAGTCAGCTAAGAAATTGGGAGCAGAAATAGTGACGATGGTTCCTAAAGTTACGGTTTCAGGCGACAAGCTACCCGAGAAAATGGAAATTGCAGTTCTTGGTTAATTTATTTTTTAACTTTAGATATGGCAGGTCTTAAAGTTCCTCCAAACAACGAAGAAGCAGAGCAAAGCGTTTTGGGCGCAGTGCTTATAGATAAGGACGCAATTGCGACGGTTTCTTCACTTATTTCATCCGCCGATTTTTATAATCCGGTTAACGGTATGATTTTCGGTGCGATGCTTTCGCTTTATGAACAGGGAAAGCCCATCGACATTCTGACCTTAAGAGGTGCAATTAAGAAAAATAAAAATTTTAAAGATTTTGAACATTCATATTTAACCGAACTTATTAATGTTGTTCCTACCGCTGCGAACATTGAGCACTATGCGGTCATGATCAAAGACGCTTCTACAAAAAGAGCCTTAATTCACGCTGGGTCAATTATTTCCGAAATGGGTTTCGGGGATGATAAAGAAATTGATAATATTTTGGATAAAGCGGAATCATCGATTTTTGCAATTTCACAAAAAAGTTCCCTAAGGTCTTTTGTTCCCCTGAAAGAGGCTTTAGCGGAAAGTTTTGACAGGATTGATGAATTGCACAAAAAAGGTGCAGGACTCAGGGGAGTAAAAACCGGCTTTGTAGATTTGGATACCATGTTATCCGGCATGCAGCAATCAAACCTTCTGATCCTGGCAGCCCGTCCCGGACAAGGTAAAACAGCCATGATTGTAAATATTGCCCAACATGCGGCAGTTGTAGACAAGGTTCCGGTAGCTATTTTCTCTTTGGAAATGAGTAAGGAAGAACTGGTCGACCGCTTGTTGGTAGGTCAGGCGGATGTCGATGCCTGGAGAATAAAAACCGGTAAATTATCAGAATCAGATTTCACTAAGTTATCCAATGCTATGGGGGAATTGGCAGACGCACCTATTTTTATTGATGATACTCCCGGAATTTCTGTTTCTGAAATGAGAACTAAAGCCAGAAGGTTGCAGCTGGAGCAAAACGTCGGTCTTTTTATTGTTGACTATCTTCAGTTAGTTGATCCGGGAAGAAGGTATGACAATCGGGTGCAGGAAGTCTCAATTGTTTCCCAGTCTTTAAAGAATTTAGCCAGAGAGCTAAAAGTCCCCGTACTGGCTGCATCTCAGTTGTCCCGTGCAGTTGAGCATAGGGGAGAGAGAAAGCCTCAGCTAGCCGATCTTAGAGAGTCAGGGGCCATAGAACAGGACGCTGACGTGGTTATGTTTATTTACCGTCCCGATGCTGAAATTACCCCGACTATTGCGACAAAACTACTTATAGCCAAACACAGAAACGGTCCGATGGGGGAGATTGACCTTGTCTTTAGAGGCGATAGAATTAAATTCTACAATGCCGAAAGAAGACACGAAGCCACAAAGGAAGAAAAATAGTGCCCAGGGAGGGAGTCGGACCCACACAGCCTTGCGACTAGTAGTTTTTGAGACTACCGCGTATACCATTCCGCCACCTGGGCTTCTTTCACTACTTGCCCGACAATAGGAACTATTATATACTTTTCGGTGATGAAATTAAAGTCAAAAATAAGCGTTAGGCTTCCAAATCACATCATTCCCAGTCGCTATTCAATTACTCTTTTTCCAAATTTACAGGAGTTTACTTTTAGCGGGGAAGAGGAGATTCTATTTGGAATTACAAAGCCGGTTAAAGAAATTACCCTCCATGCGGCAGAATTGGAAATTAATTCAGCAGAAATCTTTATAGGAAAAACAAAAACAAAATCACAGAGTATTTCTTATGATGAAAAAGCCGAAACTGCAACAATTAAATTTGATAAAACAGTATCGAAAGGTTCAAGAAAATTAAAACTGACTTTTACCGGAATTTTGAATGATAAAATGCGGGGATTTTACAAGAGCAAATATCATATCGAAGGCGTTGAGCATCATATGGCTGTCACACAATTTGAATCAACCGATGCCAGAAGGGCTTTCCCTTCATTTGATGAGCCTGATAAAAAAGCAGTTTTTGAGGTAAAGCTTATAATTCCTGAAGATCACGTAGCGATTTCCAATACGATAGAAACTGAAATTGCTGAGCATTCTCCCGGTTATAAAATTGTGACGTTTGAGCCAACGCCAAAAATGTCAACTTATTCATTAGCTTTCATTGTCGGGCGTTTTGAAAATTTGGAAACAAAATCAAAATCCGGAATAAAGGTTAGGGTATTTACAACTCCCGGGAAAAAACATCAGGCAAAATTTGCCTTGGAGATGGCTGCCAAAGTCCTGGAATTCTATGAGGAATATTTCGGAATTCCTTATCCTTTGCCGGTCCTAGATTTGATTGCGATCCCCGATTTTGCCTCAGGGGCAATGGAGAATTGGGGAGCGGTAACTTATCGGGAAACAGCCCTGCTGGTAGATGAAGAACTTTCCTCAACGGCCAATAAGCAGTGGGTTGCCATGGTAATAGCTCATGAATTAGCGCATATGTGGTTCGGGAATCTAGTCACCATGGAATGGTGGACGCATCTATGGCTAAATGAAGGATTTGCTTCGTATATAGAGTATCTGGCGGTTGATAAGATTTTTCCTGACTGGCATGTCTGGACACAATTTGTTTACATGGATCACTCAAAAGCCTTGGAGCTGGATGGTCTCAGAAATACTCATCCGATTGAAGTTGAGGTTTATCATCCGGCTGAAATAAGTGAAATTTTTGACACGGTCAGTTATTCAAAGGGGTCTTCGGTTATCAGGATGTTAGCAAATTATTTAGGAGCAGAAGTTTTTCAAAAAGGTTTACGGGCTTACCTTAAAAAGCATCAATATTCTAATGCCAAAACAGTAGATTTATGGGCGGCTCTGGAAAAAGTCTCCGGTAAAAAAGTTAAAAAAATCATGGAAAATTGGACGGGTAAACCGGGATATCCGTTAGTCAGCGTTTCAGACTTGAATAATAAGTTAAAACTTACTCAAACTAGATTTTTTTCCAGTCCGATATCGGCAAAAGAAATCTCGGATGACACTCTTTGGTCAATTCCGCTTGATTCATTTTTATTTTCCAAAAAATCTCTTTTTATGCCAAGGCATAAGGGCTGGATAAAATTAAATAGGGGAGAGACCAGTCTTATTAGAATAAAATATTCATCCACCCTCTTGGAACTGCTTAAAGATCCGATATCTAAAAAAACCTTATCACCAGAGGATCGTTACGGATTAATTAGAGATGCTTTCATGCTCTCTCAGTCCGGACACAGTTCTACGGTAGAGGCTTTGGGTTTGCTTATAGCATACAAGCATGAGGACAGTTTTATTGTTTGGGCCGAGATTGCCTCCAATTTACTCACGATCAGCAATTTGATTTTCAGTGAGAAATTCTATAAAGAATATGAAGCTTTCTGTCAGGAAATATTTAGACCAATCGTTGATAAGATAGGCTGGGAAAAGGTTCCGGGAGAACCTCATACGCAAGCACTTTTAAGAAGCGTAATCATTTATGGGTTAGGAAGAAATGGAGACGAAGCTACCTTAATGAAGGCAAGAGAACTTTTTGAAAAATATAGTTTGGAAAAAATTAAATTAGATTCTGATCTACGGGGCGTTGTTTATAATTTGATTGCCGAGAATGGAGGAGATAAAGAATATTTGGAGCTCAAAAAGCTATATGCCAAGACACCGTTCCAGGAAGAAAAAGACAGAATTTTCAGAGCCATGTGTTTATTTAAAGACATAAAAATTCTTAAAAAAACTCTGCAGTTTGCTTTTTCAAAAGACATGAGATCTCAGGATAGATCTAGGGGGGTTAGCTATGTTTGGGGAAATCCAGTTGGTCGGGATTTAGCTTGGAGTTTTGTCAAAAAAAACTGGGAATACATTAAAAGAACGTATCAAGGAGGACATATATATTCAAAATTTATTCAACCGGCAGCATTCTTCACTGACAGCAAGAAGGCCCTAGAAATCGAGGAATTTTTCAAGAAAAACCAGTCAGTTGGCCTTGATCGAACGATAGCTCAGGTAACAGAACAAATTAGGGCAAATGAACTTTGGTTGATGAGGGATAAAGATCAAATTTCCGCTTTTCTTCAAAAGGCGTAAAGGTTGTAATTTGACTGCATAAATTGGTAAAATGAATAGCTATGGACGCTTTTAAAAAGAAAGTTTTAGGCAATGAAGTTCTTCAAGTCCTCGGGGTAAGACCATTTCTGTTCATGATGCTTTCCGAATTCTTCTCCCAGCTTGCATTCAACATGCAGCATTTTGTCCTGATATTTATAATCTTCGGCGTTACTCACTCAAACACGGCTGTTTCAGGTATGATTCTTTCTTTTATCGTACCGTCAGTTTTATTAAGTGTCATTGCCGGTGTATATGTAGACAGATGGAATAAAAAGAAGGTATTGCTCAACGGCCATTTGATGAGGGCAGCGCTGCTTTTGCCGTTTTTGATTCCTAATCTTAATTTAGCCTTTATTTATACTTTCACCTTCCTGATAGCTGTCATCACTCAATTTTTTAATCCCGCAGAATCTTCAATCATTCCAAGTCTGGTTCCTAAAGATCTCCTTATTTCGGCAAATGCAGTATTCGGATTCAGTGTTTATACGAGCATGTTGTTAGGTTATGTGCTTTCAGGACCGGTTCTTCTTCTGTTGGGAAGGACGAACACAATTATCTTCCTGATTACAATGTTTGTTATAAGTGCACTTTTTGTTTTGGGGATAAAGGTTGTAAACGAAAAGCAAGAGTCGTCTGATCGGAATTTGCTGGCTCCGCAGAACATGTCGGTTGCCCGGGAAGCAAAAGAAATATTTACTTTTATAAGAAAAGTTAAAAAAGTCATGCATGCTCTTTTTATGATAACCATCGCGCAGTCAGTAATTTTTATGTTTGCAGTTCTGGCGCCTGGCTATGTAACGACAATACTTCATGCACGTTTGGAAAGTCTTTCCGTAATTCTCGTAGCCCCGGCAGCAATTGGATTAGGAATTGGAGCTTTCCTCTTGGGGAGTTTTGGCAAAAAAATAAAACTTAAATCGATAAGCGCTATCGGATTCATGATTGTCGGAGCGTCCTTTATTATGTTGCCTTTAGTCGGCCGGGTGACTAATTATAAATTTGTTCATCATCTTAACTCAACTTTGCCGCATGTAATAAATTTTAATGTTTTAAACATGATTATTCTTTTGGCTTTCATTGTCGGTTTTGGCATATCTCTGGTATTCATCCCGTCCAATGCAACCATTCAACTGGAAACTCATGAAAAAATGAGAGGCAGAATGTATGGCTTATTGAGCTCCTTAATCGGCGCAGTTTCTTTTCTTCCGGTAATTCTTGCCGGAGGACTAGCGGACTTGTTTGGAGTAGCGGCAGTGATTATCGGAATTGGAATAATTATGGCAGCTCTTAGCGTGTATTATTTATTTATATTTAAATCTTGATATGCAATTTTTTATATTAATTTTATTAATTTGCCTTTTTATTTTTCTTTACTGTGTTCACGTCCTGTCAGTCGATGATTTTATTTTTTTAAGACGGGATGTCACGATGGAAAAAATCTTCAATTTGATTTTCATTGGATTATTGCCTGGTCTCTTGGCCTCACGTCTTCTTTATGGACTGTTACATGCCAAAGCAATTGTCTCAAGCTTATGGACATTCATTCTTGTCCCGTATTATCCAGGGTTATCTATATTGGGTGGAGTAATTGGGGTAATGATTTATTTTTTGATTTTAACTCTTCAGGAAAAAGATTCATTTCCCTTGGCAAGGTTATTTGATTTTTTCTCAATTGCGTTTTTAGTTACACTGCCGCTTGGATTTTTGGGTGATCTTTTATTTTTGCAAACACGCCTGGAAATGATAAAGGTTGCCATTCAGGCAATTTCATGTTTCATAGTATTTATAATTTTTCTTAAATTTTTCCTGTCAAAACTTTTAACCGGTAAATTTAAAGAAGGAACAATCTCTCTCTTATTCCTGATATTTTTCTCTGTTCTTAATCTTATTTTTAATGCCTTCCCGAAGACTACTGTCCTAATCTATCTCAAAAATTACGAGAATATAATATTGATACTTCTTTTTTTACTGTCAACGGGACTGCTTTTCTGGCATGAGAATTTAATCTTTAAAACTAAACAAGAAAAGAAGGGTAAAAATGGAGCCTAAAATAATTTTTGAAGACCAAGATTTATTGGTTTTGGATAAGCCCTCGGGAATGATTGTTAATAGGTCCGATACTACCAAAGAAGAGGTGACTTTGCAGGATTGGGTTGAAAAGCATCTTAAAATAACCAGTTTGCCCCTGGAGAAAATTGATAGATCTAAAATCAGCTACGAAGAACAAGCCAAGCTGGATTTTGTCAGCCGGGCGGGGATAGCGCATAGGCTAGATAAGGAGACTTCGGGAATTATCTTGGTAGCGAAGACACTTCAGGCTTTTGTCAATTTGCAGGCTCAGTTTAGAGAAAGAAAAGTAAAAAAAACTTATCTTGCCCTTGCCCACGGAGAAATTGATCCTAAAGTGGGGGAGATCAATGTTAGCGTGGGAAGATTGCCCTGGAATAGGAAAAGATTTGGAGTCCTAGCTGAAGGTAGGGAATCGGTAACGGAATATAAGGTGTTGGACGTAAAACAGTTGGTGTCTGGCAAGGATAAGGAAGCATTAACATTAGTTGAACTTTACCCTAAGACCGGGAGAACGCACCAAATAAGGGTCCATTTGCAGTACTTAAAGCATCCGATTTTTGGTGATCCGCTTTACGCAGGAAGAAAAACCGGACGAGATGACAGAAAACTTTTGCCCCGCGTTTTTCTTCACGCTGCTAAAATCTCTTTTTTTCATCCCGTAACAAATGAGTTAATGTCTTACGAAAGTGCGCTTTCTCAAGACCTCTTAGATTTTGTTGCTAGCCTTAATTGATCGATTTCATATTGATTCTGAGCCTTTAAGTTGATATCATTTAAATATTGTTATCCGTCTATTTAAAATTTTGACGGAGAAAGGGGTGAATTTTTATGGGTGGTGGCATGGGAGGATTCTATCAGGGAGAAAAGAAAAAGAAGAAGAAAGATACCAAAAGCATCTCTTCTGCCTTTTCGGGCGGCATGGGAGCCCCAGCTTTCTCTCTCCCCAAGATAGTCGAAAAAAAGAAGCGGGATTATTAACTCTATGAAGCAAAATAGGGAGCAGACAACCAGCAATGCTAGGATCGCAGTTGTTTTTATCGCATTTTTGATTTTCGTCGTCCTAATTTCCTTGGTAGTCAAAATTATAGTTCTCATTGCCAACGGGCAGTATGATGGTTCAAGAAGATTTACCCTGAGCATATCCAACGGCAAAAATACTGAGATTGTATCCTTATCTCCCAGTTTGCAGAATATTACAATCTTCAGATTCAACAATCCTATCTCATCCTTTCAGGCAGGCCAACTCCTGGAAGTTCCCGTCGATGCATATGTTGTCTCCAATTCTTTAAATTTGGACCAGAAAGCAAATCCTTTGTTCATGAACCTGCTTTTGAATTGCAATAAAATAAAAACAAATCTGACCGTAATTGATCTATTAAGGCTAACGATGTTTGTCAGGGGGATTTCGAATATTTCCGTCAATTCTATACCGGTATCCGATCCAGCAAATATAGCTTCCGACAATCTTGTCGGACATCTGATGAGCGATGACCTTATAGAGAAGGATAGTCAAACAATACAGATTATTAATAGAACTGATGTGGCGGGTCTAGGGAGCAGATTGGCCAGAATGATAACAAACATGGGGGGAAACGTAATCCTTGTCATGTCCGAAGATAATGCAGGAAAATCAGCAATTACATATCTTGATAAGGAAACTTATACGGCAGAGAGACTACAGAAAATTCTGGGATATGAAGTTGTAAGAGAGCCTAGTAATGCAATTGCGGATATCACTATAATAATAGGAGAAGACAATTTAAATTCTTTACCTTTTTAAATGAATATTTGGTTAGTAATAATTATAATAACGGTTATCTCAATCATTCTTTCCGTAATTTCGCTTTTTGATTTGGAAAATAAGTCTCATCTAAAGCATGTTAAGAAGAAATTATCTAAAGGGAGAGTAGTGTATCAGGATTCTTCGTCCAAATAGGCGGAGTGGTCATCGTCTTCTTCCTGGATAGCCTTGTAATTCTTTATTTTTGCCTTGCTACCTCTTGATAGGCTTAGGTCTTGATCCTGTTCCTGCGGAAAAGAAGGTTGATTCTTATATTTGGAGGCTCTTTTAGTTTCTTTCACAAAAACGCAAACTTTATGTTCAGTGGCGGACTTTATGCAGGCTTCATAGCAATTTCCGCCCTTCATGAGCTTAATTAGCCTTCTTCCTACGTCATCAGGCAATACTCCCAGATATTGTTTGTCCTGGTCTTGTACGAAGATCTTTGACCTTTTTATGGCTATTACAATCGGCTGACCGGTAGTTAAAAGAGCAATGATTTTTGGCTGAGCCGTATTTATCAGTGTAATTATCTTCGTTTTCCCGGTTTCCTCAAGGAAAGTATGATTTAGATTTTTGATTGAAGATAAGTCTTTTGCGGTATTCTTGGAGCCCATTTCAGTCAGTTTTCTAATATTTTTTATGGCAATCTGATTCAAAACATCTATTTTTAAGACCTTTTTATAGGTCGACTTGGCATCCTGAATTTTTCCCATGATTGTAAGGATGTATGCCAAGCGATTAAGAGCGTCGATGTCCTTTGGGTCCTCCGATATCAGGGTTTTGTTTAAAGTGGCCGCGTCCTTCCAATTTCCAATGAGCATTGCCTGTATAGCCTTGTCTTTTAGTAGTGTCATGTGTGGAATAAATACGGATTGTTGTGAAAGATGATACCGTTTTTTGTTGCAAAAGTCAATGGTAAAAAGTATAATTATAAAACAAATAATATGAGCGGACATTCAAAATGGGCCACAATTAAAAGAGCAAAAGGAGCAGCTGATGTTAAAAGGGGACTAGCTTTTACAAAGATATCCAACGCCATCACTGTTGCTGTCAAAACTAGCGGGGGAACAACTGATCCCAATAGTAATTTTAAGCTCAGACTTGCCGTAGATGCTGCCCGCGCAGCCAATATGCCCAAGGAAAACGTAGAGCGGGCGATTCAGAAAGCTATCGGGAAAGATGCAGGAGAAGTCCAGGAAGTAATCTACGAGGGATTTGCTCCTGAAGGAATAAGCGTGATTATTGAAGCAGCAACAGACAATTCCATGAGAACTACGGCTGAAATAAAGAGCATCTTTAACAAAGAGGGCGGGAGCTTCGGGCAGCCCGGATCAGTCGCTTATCAATTCGAACAAAAAGGTCGAATAATTGTGCCTAAAAACGGCAAAACGATTGATGAATTATTTGAGATTGCCGTCGAAAGTGGGGCAGAGGATATAGAAGATGTTCAGGATAGCGCGATTATCACGACAGCATACACCGATTTATTTTCCGTTCGGGAAAAACTCGTGGCTAAGGGTATCACTCCCGAAGAAGCTGAGGCTATACGAAAGCCGTTGAACCCGATAATCGTGGAAGATCAGGCAAAGTTGGATAGGATTGATGGCTTCTTAGATAAGCTAGAGAGTCTGGATGATGTTCAAAAAGTTTATTCAAATTTGGCAACAAATTAACAAAAAGAAGAAGATTCTTCTTAATATCTCCAAGAGGCAAAAATTTATAATTAGCGTATTAATTTTGTCTCTGATGCTTTTCTTTTCAGAGCATTTATTTGGTAGAGGAGGGGTGTATATGGCCTTCCTGTTGTCTTTTTTGACAGACCTACTTGTTTATTGGGCTGAAAAGAAGGATCTTCAGGATAATTTATCTCCTCAGGTTTTTATTTTGCCGCTACTTTATTCCTTGGCCTCTGCGTTATTTTATTTCTTAGTTCCGGCCAGATTCCTAACCCGTATAGCAATGACGCTTCTATATGCCCTTGGGCTATATTCACTGCTTCTTTCTGAAAATATCTTTATTGTATCTTCAATCAGGACTATCGCTCTTTTATCTTCTGCTCGTACCGTTTCGTTTATCGTAACTCTGCTATCATATTTTTTCATGGCTGACGTGGTTTTTTCTCTACATTTGAATATTTTCGTGACCCTATTGTTTACTTTTGCCTTTTCTTTCCCACTCGTTTTACATTCCATATGGTCACACACTTTGGAGAAAGACTTTCATACACATCTGGAATGGGTTTCGTTAATCTCAGCTACTATTGTGGAAACTACGCTCGTTTTGTCGTTTTGGTCTGCAACGCCTACCATAATTGCCTTATTTCTGACCAGCCAGTTCTATATCCTGGTCGGCATCTCACAAGTCTGGCTGGATAAGAGGCTTTTTAAAGGTGTTATGTGGGAATATATTTGGGTAGCCGTAATAGTTTTTTTAGTTTTTGTAACATTTAGCCTCAGATCTTAAAAAATTAGCCTCGACAAGGTAGGGAAGAGGGGAAGGGTATCAAATCGGGTATTAGCCTCAAGTGATATAGTTTGATATATAGGCCTATAATATTATAGGACTTAAATGTGGATAACTTTTCACAGGTTTTTGCGGGAATTTTCACAAGCGTGAGGTGTGCTTCTTTAAGGCCTTCTTTTCTTGCGTATTCCAATTCTTTAATAACATATTCTGCATAATATGTTCTTGTTATGTCTAGTCCTTTGATGCGCCTCACTCTCTTTTGTTAGTCTTGAATAAATAATTGAGTATTCAGCCTCGAAACTGTATGTTTAGATTGATCCGTAGACCTAAATCGAAAAAAACACGAACATGCTAAACTCATCATTTTTGAGGCTAAAATCGTGAGTTTAGATTGATAAATCAACCTAAATTACGACGTGTCCTGACCCCGGGGTGGAGAGGAGCAGTGCCGGGGCTAAGCTATAAATAATCTTAATAACCGAGTGAAACCAGAATTATAAGAGAGTAGATGTTAGCGAGAGGGAGACAAGTAAATTGTTCTATTCTCTTATTTATAGATCTCCTCAAAATGAAAAAATATCTGTTTTAAGCACCTGGAGAGGAGAAAGTGATTACGTCGTACAATATAACTTTTACGACGTCACGCACGGCTATTTCCCGGGAGAAGTGGTTAAAATTGCCAACAAATTCTGTATATATTTGCTGTTTACTTAATCCATAGTCATTCTCCTTGGTCATTATCCTCCTTAATTTACCGGGTCTATAATTTGATACACTTCCCTACTATGGGACTATAGATTAGTGTTTTCACGAGGCTAAATGAGGCTAATTTATCTCCCCCTCTTGACATATTTAGCCAGAGAAGACGTCTTAATTGGTTAAAACTGGTGCTTAGTGCTATAATCCTTGCCAATGACGTTTGAAGCTAGAGCTACCCAAAGTACTACCGAAAGAATGGCAATCTCGCATGAGGTAGATAGATCAGCGGTAACCTCAAGGAAATTTGAGGAATATTGCGATACGTTTGGTTATTCCAGAGAAAGTATAAAAGGAAAAATGATCCTTGATGTGGGTTCAGGGTTTTCAGATTTTGTCCAGGAAGCAAGGGCTGTAGGAGCAAAGGCTGTAAAATTTGATGCAATCTATTCAATTCGGGATATCTTGTTTCCGCAACAAAAAATGAACGCGGTGACAGGAGTCGCACAGTATCTGCCATTTAATGATAATGTTTTTGATGAAACGATTGCGCTGTACTGTCTTTATCATATAAAAACCGGGCTTAATAAGGCGATTGATGAAATGATCAGGGTAACAAAGCCTGAGGGAAAAATACGAATACATCCAGTATACGACACCGGATATGAATATCGCTTAAAAGATGAGCCGAATGTATCATTGGTCGAAATAAGGGAAGCAAAAGCTTTGGTTATTGCCAAGAAGCCGGATTATGGGACTGACCGTTGGCATCTGTTGTCCGATAAAATTGCCTCCGCAGTGGCATTTAGTCGATACGGTTAATGTGGTTGAC
>Ga0182027_10001254_pt1 | contig 42536 bp, 56 predicted proteins | sample 712E1DmetaG_FD_121300 | JGI IMG/M metagenome (GOLD analysis project Ga0182027, IMG submission 121300) | Permafrost microbial communities from Stordalen Mire, Sweden - 712E1D metaG (Illumina Assembly) | ecosystem: Environmental > Terrestrial > Soil > Wetlands > Permafrost | place: Sweden...
ATGGACATTGACTATCTCGACATCCACTTCATCTTTTAATTCTTCCGCCGCCATCAAAGCTTCATAAACCAACGGACCACAGGCAAAAATTGTCACTTCTTTTCCTTCTCGCAGTACCTGTGCCTTCCCTAACTCAAAAGGAGTCGTTGCTGTCGTAAAACACGCCGTCTTTGGTCTGGTCAGTCTCAAATATACCGGCCCAACATGTGCTGCTATTGCCAAAGTCGCTTTCTTTGCTTGTTCAAAGTCACACGGCACTACCACCATCAAATTTGGCAGTACCCGCGTCATCGCCATATCTTCCATAGCTTGGTGTGTCGCTCCATCCGAACCAACGGTGATTCCGATATGTCCACCCACAATTTTGACATTAGCGTTGGTGTAACAAACCGATACCCTTAATTGATCCCAATTTCTCCCCGGATTAAATACGGCATAAGACACGGCAAAAGGAATTTTGTCCGAAAGGGCTAATCCTGCCGACACTCCCATCAAATTTTGCTCCGCCACCCCCACTTGCACAAATTGTGTTGGATATGTCTTTTCGAACTCTTCCACTTTCATACTTTCCCCCAGATCCGCCGTCACCACCACGATATTTTTATTTCGTTTCCCTAGTTCTAACATCGCCTCTCCAAATCCTTCTCTGGTGGCTTTTCGTTCAACATTAATTAAATCGTTGACTAAATTCATCTTATTTTAATTCCCATAATGCTTTTTCTGCCTCTTCTGCTGTTGGTGCCTTCCCGTGCCAGTGATAGTCCCCTTCCATAAAGCTCACCCCCTTACCGGACACTGTCTTCATAATGATCGCCTTGGGTTGATCCGGATACAATTTCCCTTTTTCAAATGCCGCCATAATTTCGGCCGCATTATTACCATCAATTTCCAACACCCGCAATCCAAAGGCCGTCAATTTGTCTTTCAAGGGTTCAATCGGCATCACCTCATGTACTTCGCCGCTTATTTGTATTTCGTTTCGATCAATTACAAAGGTCAAGTTCCCCAAACTGTATTTGGCTGCCGTCATGTATGCCTCCCATGTCTGTCCTTCTTGTTGTTCCGCATCTGAACAAATACACACCGTCTTCCATTTCTTCTTGTCCATTTTGGCCGCGATTGCCATGCCCACCGCAACACTGATTCCCTGTCCCAAAGGGCCACCTGTATTTTCCACTCCCGGCAACTGTCGGTAATTACTCCCAGCTAAATCCATTTGTCTTACCGGATGTCCCTGCAATCTTGAGCCTAGTTTCCGTAATGTTTTCAATTCTTCGACTGGGAAAAATCCTGCTAAAGCCAAGGTTGCATACCACACCGGTGCATAATGTCCGCAGGAGAGCACTACTCTATCTCGATCATCCCAATACGGTTCCTCTTTTTTAAAATTAACTAGTCCGCCAAAATACAACGTCGCAAATAAATCCGCCGCTCCCATTGCCCCGGCAGTATGACCGGACCCGGCCTCTGCTAGCATCTTGATTATTTCCACTCGAATTTCTCGCGCTTTTTCCCTCAAATCCACCATACTTTCATTTTAAACTAATCAATCAATAAACGCCTTCTCTCCGCTCCCATCGTCCGGCAGTGGTGTCATTGATTGTGACTGTTCCTCTTGACCTACCTCAAATTCCTCAAGATATTTCAAAACCATTTCCGGCGTTGTCGCGATTCTATAAACCCGCAGTGCTCCCGGTCTATGCCCAATCATCATGTTTTTCACTAACGTTTCCATAATTGGGAACCAAAAATCGCCATAAAGTATTAGTGGCTTATGATGTCCAAAATAGAGGTAGGCTAACCCCCAAGCCATCCCAAATTCCGATAAAGTCCCCGTCCCACCATTAAAAATCACGTAAGCATTCCCCAATTCCAACAATTTCATCGTTCTGTCCACATAGTTATTCATGATCACTTCCCGATCCGCCTTATTATGTGGATCTTTTCCCTCGAAGTTTTCGATAAATTTCGGATAAAATGTGGCTACCGTCGCCGTACCCCCGCCTTCATGAGCTCCCTCCGTCGCCGCCATCATCACTCCGGGACCGCCTCCGTTAACAATCTCTATTCCGTTTTCCGCCAACAGTCTCGACACTGCCAATGCATCCTGATATAAAGGACTTTCCGGCGGACAATCCGCAAAACCAAACACTGTCACCGCTTTTATTTTTTTAAATGTCATCGTTAATTTTAGTTTACCGCTTCTAATTTTCGATAGACAGTTTCCGGCTCATTCGAAATCAATATTTCACTACCCACCGCAAACTCCATTTTTTCTCCGCCTGTTTCCAAACATTTTTTGATATTTTCTTCGTTCAGTCCACCGTCAATCACAATCGTTACCATCTCGGACATCTCTCTTACTTTCTTAATTTTTTCCAACACTTCCTCGTCAAATGTCTGTCCTTGTGCCCCTGCCGGCACTCCCATCAACAGCACATAATCCACTAAATTTACCCACTCTTCCAAACCGGTCAGAGGCGTTCCCAAATCATAAGCCAAACCCACGCGCAATCCCGCTTCCACTACCGTGGTAATAAAAGCCTGTTTATCGCTCATTTTTTCTACTTGACCATAAACTGCTGTCACCCCTGCCGCCACGCATCTCTCCACCCACTCTCCCGGTTCTTCCACCATCAAATGTGCTTCAATTTCCGCTCCAGTTTCGATATTTAGCAACACATCCGGCGACACCGTTTCTACTTCCCTAAATTTTCCGTCCAACACATCCATCTGCACTCGCGGTGCAAACCCCTCTATTTTTTTCAACTCTTCCTCAAACGTACTGATATCTTTGGCCAAAATGGCTGGAATTATTGTCGCCATTAGAGCAAATTATCTACTTTCCTAATTCGTCTTTTGTAATTATCTCCCTCATTAAATTTCTCCTCCAAAAATACCTTAACCATTTCTTCCGCACTCATTTCATCAATATAATCCGCCGGCATTGCCAAACAATTAATATCATCATCGGTTCTCCCTTTTCGCACTGCTTCTTTATCAAAAGCCAGTCCACATCGCACCCCCCCAAATCTGTTGGCGGCGATCATCATGCCGAAACCGTTTCGGCAAAACAAAATAATTCTATCTTTTGGCTTCGCTTCATCCACCGCTTTCTTTGCAAAATCTACATAGTCATCTCCGTCCACAAAAATCTCTGCGCCTATATCTGTCACTTCATAACCTTGGCCAACCAGCCAAGTTTTTACCTTTTCTTTTAATCCAAATCCTCCGTGATCGGCTCCCAATATTACTCTCATATAAATTCATCTTACCAAATAATTCTGTCAATCGGCTTAATCCAGCCCCAATTCGACCCGGAGTTCTGCCGACATCAGCTCCCGGCTCCAAGGTGGGTCCCAAACAATCTCCACTACCAAATGTTTTATCTCAGGTATATCGGATAATGCTGATTTAATTTTTTTGTCAATTATCGGTGCAAGGGGGCACCCCGGCGAAGTTAGTGTCATTTCTACTTCCGCTTCCCCTTTTTCATAACGTACATCATAAATCAAGCCCAAATCCACAATCGACACCCCCAGCTCCGGGTCAACTACCTTCTTTAAAGCGTCTCGAATTTTATCTTCCACCGTTATCATTTCTTCATTCTAAACTCTGCTTCGATCAACACAAACACTCCCCATATGGCTGCCGTTAAACCCACGAGCATCCACTGGGTACTGGCTAGCCACAAATCTGAACCCAACGCCCCGATCAAAGCCAAGACAACACACACGACTGAAACATATATCAACGCTTTTCCGATCGCTAATTTGTCTTTATTACGCATTTTTTCACCTTCCTTTCTATTTAGGCCAAACTGTTTCTCCCGTTTCCGTATTAATAACCGTAATTGCCATTACTGGACAGCTTTGTGCTGCCGCTAGTTTCTCCTCATCGCTGTTCCCGTCTTGATCTATGATTGCTACTTTATTATCGTTTCCCAATTCAAAAGTCAGTCCCGCCAGAGTCACACAAGTTGTTGCCCCAATGCATTTATTTTTATCTATCACCACCTTATATTTCGTCATTACTGGTTTATCATCCATTATCATCAGTTTATCACGCAAATCTTTCGAAATTGATATTTTCCTCGACTATTCCCTTTGCTCTCAATATATTCTTCATATCTTCAATCATCTCCGGCGCACCACATAAATATGCATCCGTATTTTCCCAGTCCGGCATCAAACTCTCCATCACATCCCCAACGTGACCTTTCATTCCTGGCCAATCACTTCCCGGCTTCGAAAGCACTATCTCAAAATGAAAATTATCAAAATCTCTCTGCAACTTATCAATTTCTTTCTGCCAATAAAGATCAGCTTCATACCTCATACCCCAAACAAAATCGATCCGCCCTTTGTAATTTTTATTTATCAATAAATCTTCAATCATTGGTTTTAACGGTACAGCTCCGGTCCCCGTACCCACAAACAATAGTTCTCTTGTAGAAACTATTGCTTCTTCATTCACCACGAACTTTCCCAAAAACCCTAACACCTCTACTAAGTCGCCTACTTTAAGACTCAAAATATATTTTGATCCTACCCCCATCGGTGTCACGTCCACCGCCAAGTCAATATTTTTCTCACCCGGCAAGCTAGCAATCGAGTAGCTCCTTCGTAATTCTTCATCACTTACTTTCAAGCTTACGAACTGTCCAGGCACAAAATCAGCCACTTCTTCAAAATTTATTCTCACCAACCAAGTTTTACCCGCCAAATTTTCCTTATATCCAACCTTTCCCTCTATTCGTTTAACACTCATATTTTTATCTTATTCCCTTATTTAAAACTAATCCAAACTCCGACCCAAACCAAGGCAATTCCCAAAACAAATCTCATCCACTTGGTATTCTTATGTTCCCACTCTTTCATGTCGACAATCTGTTTTCCACCTGCCATTACTATCAAAATCACAATCAGCGGCAAAATAAAAATCAAATTGTAATAAAGAAAAAGTCCCAACACCTTCACCATCCCCAAACCCGATCGGGCAATTACCGCCGTCGTTCCTATGTAAAGCGGCAACATGCAAGGAGTCGAAAATATCGTTGTCAAAAATCCAATTACCGCCGTTACCTCCAAATTCGCTTTGGCCATCATTTTCGTAATTTTCTCGAACCCTTTCATCGGCATTCTTAAATGGATTGGTAAATCCGCAAAAAACACATCTTTCAACTGTATCAAACCGGCGACGGCTAATACTCCACCCACAATATATTTGAATATCTTGGCCAGCCACCACCTCTGCATATAGTAAGCCACTCCGTAAAATAGTAAACCGGTAATCAAATAGGTTACGAATACCGCTCCAATGTACACGGCTCCTGTTTTTAAGATCCATTTTTTATCTTTGGCTCTCCCTCCAAAAACCACCAAATATCCCAAAAAAGTAATCAGCATTCCAATGCCGCACGGATTCAGACCGTTAGTTAAAGCCGCCACCGTCAGCAACGGCAAATTTATATTCATTGTTTCAGTAAATCCTTAACTTTGGCCAACACAAACTCTGCCCCCACCTGTTCCCCGTTTACATAAATTGTCGGTGTTCCGGTCAGTTGCAAACTGTTTCCCAAATCCACATCCTGTTGCACCACTGCTGCTGTCGTCGCCGATTCCAAATCCATTTTAAAAACGTTTCCATCCAAACCCAAACTCGTAGCATATCCAATTAATCTGGTTTCCACATTTGTATCGCCGGTCCACTCATCCTGTTTGTTGTACAGCAAATCAACCATCTCCCAACCCTTGTCCAATTGTCTGGCTGCTTCCACACTTCTAGCCGCAATCACGGCATTCGGATGAATCGATAATGGATAATGTCTAAAAACTACTTTCACTCCCGGTAAGGTCATCAGCTCGGCCAGTTGTTCATGTGCTGCCTTACAAGCCGGGCACTCCATATCCGAAAAATTTACCACTGTTACTTTGGTCTCCCCATTTTCCTTAATTAACTTCGCCCCATTCAACAAAACGTTAACGTCGGCTTTCAAAGCTGTCGAGCTACCCGCCATTTTTGATAAACCAAAAATTACTACCATCATTAAAATAGCACTTCCCAAAACTACTTTTAATATTAGTTTCCAGTCTCCGGTCATTTAGTCGAATGCTTTTAATAATCCACGAAATGCCAGTGTAGCACATTTCATTCTACCCGCGTTTATCTCCCCCCCGAGCATTTCCACTACCCCCCGTTCCCCAAATTTTAGTAAGTCTTCCTTGGTCATTCCCACCACTTTTTCGGACAGCATTGACGCTCCCGCCGTGGATATCGCACAACCAATTCCCTGCCATTTCATGTCCGCAATTTTTCCCTCGGCCAATTTCACAAAAATCTTAATGATATCTCCGCAAGACGAATTTGCCTCGTCTATCACTTTATCTGCTCCGGCCAGCTCACCCTGATTTCTCGGGTTTTTATAGTGGTCAATAATTATTTCTTTGTAATCCGACATCTATATAAATACTTTTGGTACTTCCCTTATTTTACTAATAAAATAATCTATTTCCTCTTTGGTGTTGTACAAGTAAAAAGTCGCTCTTACCATCGCCGGAACCCCAAAACTTGTCACCAACGGAGCGGCACAATGTTGTCCCGAGCGCACCGCAATACCAAAATTGTCTAGCACCTGAGCCGCATCATGGGCGTGCACACCTACCACATTAAAAGCAATTGTTCCTCCACGGTTTTCCGAACCCGGACCGTATAAACTCACCACCCCTTCACTCTCCAAATCTTTCATTTTTCCCCAAGCGTATTTCATTAGATCTTTTTCATATTCATGGATCTCCTCCATACCCACCTCGATGAGATAATCAACCGCTGCTCCCATTCCCACAATTCCGGCAATATCCGGCGTTCCTGCTTCAAATTTATTTGGTAAGTTGGCCCAAGTTGCCCCGGAGAGTTTCACTTCTCCAATCATGTCTCCACCATACAAAAATGGTCTCATATTTTCCAAAATTTCTCGTCTGCCCCAAAGGACCCCGACTCCGGTTGGACCAAGCATTTTATGTCCGGAAAAAGCTAGTAGATCAATTCCCAGTGCATTCACGTCCACCTTCATATGCGGCACCATTTGCGCCCCGTCCACCAAAATTAAAGTCTTGGGTGAAACGACTCTGAGCCTTCTAACAATCATCCCAATTGGTAATTCGGTTCCCAGCACATTCGACTGACCGGTGACAGCTACCATTTTTACCTTCTCATCAAGTAAATTTTTCCAACCGCCCAACGCCAACTTCAAGCCATTTTCCTCAGATCTGATAGGTTCTTTTTCCTCCACCAACTCACCATTTTCATCCACATCAACCACCCTTAACTCCGCTCCTTTCCGACGACACAATTCCTGCCAAGGAATCATATTCGAATGATGTTCAAATTTTGAAATCACAATCGCGTCACCTTCGTGAATATTGTCTTCTCCCCAAGCATAGGCCACCAAATTAATACTCTCAGTCGTATTCCTGGTAAATATTATTTCTTCCGCTCGTCCTCCAATCAAGTCAGCTACCTTCTTTCGCGACTCCTCCACCATTTGGGTTGAAGCTACCGACATTTCGTAAACACCTCTATTGATGTTGGCATTTGTCTCCCGATAATACTTACTCATCGTTTCGATTACTATCTCCGGCTTTTGACTGGTTGCTCCCGAATCCAAATACACCAGATTATGCCCGTTCACTTTCCTTTTCAAGATAGGAAAATCCTCTCTGATTTTTGTTACATCAAACATAATTTATTTTAATTCAAAAACCCTTTAATAATGATGTTCTTCGCTTCTCTTTCATTAATTCCCCGTGACTTCAGATAAAACATCTGTTCCTCATCAATTTTACCAACAGAAGCAGCGTGGCTTGCCTTAACTCTATTGGCCAATATCTCCAACTCCGGTTCCGCCACCGCCCCCGACTGTTTGTCCAGCAATAATATTTTCATTGCCAAGAAGCTATCCGTATTTTGTGCTATTTTCGCAATTCTTACCAAACCTTTAACTTTTATTCTGGCACCGTTCTCTGCTACCCCCCTAATTGTTATTCTTCCAAACGTTCCCTGTGCCAGGTGTTCTGCCGTTAGATTCAGTTGGTACTCTCCCGGTTTCCTGGCGTCAATTATTCCCAGCCATTCCAATTTTTCACCCTCTTTAGTCAATTGAAGTTTGATTTCGTACTCCCCTGGTTTATTAATTAAATATTTTTCCATATTCTTTAACCCACACTTCCCGACATTTCTAACTCCACCAATCTATTCATCTCTACGGCGTACTCCATGGGCACCTCTTTCATCACCGGTTCCAAAAACCCATTCACCACCATTGCCTCCGCCTCATGTTCCGACAAACCCCGGCTCATCAGATACATTAGCTGTTCCTCGCTTACTCGACTCACCACCGCTTCATGTTCCAAAATCGAATCCTCTTCAAAAATTTTATTGGTTGGATAAGTGTCGCTTCTGCTTTTTTCATCAAGTATTAAGGCGTCGCACACCACCTTCGAACGCGCTCCGACTGCTCCTTTATTGATCTGCACCATGCCTCGATAGGTTGCTCTGCCGCCATTTTTACTGATCGATTTACTAATTATCTGTGAAGTTGTGTTTGGCGCCAAATGGACCATCTTGGCTCCGGTATCCTGATGTTGGTCTTTACCTGCCCAAGCAATTGACAGCATCGTCGCTGAAGCTCCTTCTCCCGCCAGGATGCTGGCTGGGTACTTCATGGTGAGGGCCGATCCCAGGTTTCCATCTACCCAACGCATTTCTCCCTTTTCTTCCACCCAGGCTCTTTTAGTAACCAAATTGTAAATATTTTTGTACCAATTTTGCACCGTCGTGTACTGTACTTTGGCCCCTCTTTTTACAATCACTTCCACCACTGCCGCATGCAGTGAAGCTGAAGAAAACGATGGCGCCGAACAACCTTCAATATAATGTACCGAAGCCCCTTCCTCGGCAATAATCAGTGTTCTCTCAAACTGTCCCGCGCTCTCACTGTTTATTCTAAAATACGCTTGCAACGGCAGCCCTACGTCCACTCCGGCGGGAACATAGACAAATGATCCTCCACTCCACACCGCCGTATTCAAAGCCGCCAGTTTATTGTCTCCCATTGGCACTATCGTCCCAAAATATTTCTTGACGATTTCCGGGTAAAGTCTTAAGGCTTCATCCATAGACAAGAAAAGCACTCCCTTATCAGACAAAGTTTTTTTAAGCGATCCATACACCACTTCCGAATCATACTGGCCTTTTACTCCGGCCAGCATCTCCTGTTCCGCTTGTGGTACCCCGATTTTTTCGAAAGTTTCTTTGACTGCTATCGGAAGGTCTTTCCACGATTTTTGTTCCGTTACCGCCGGCTTCAAATAATAATAAATATCCTCAAAATGTAGCTTCGACAAATTTCCACCCCAAGTGGGTACCGGTTTCGTCAAATATATTTTGTATGCTTCCAAACGTTTTGAAAGCATCCAGCCTGGTTCTCCTTTCATCGCCGAAATTTCCCGAATGGTTTTTTCATCCAAACCCCTTTTGCCTTTGTAGGCATAAGCAATGTCATCGCGCTTACTTATATCCATATTTTTCTAGTCTTTCTACAATTTTTCTTCCCCCTTCTTCCACAATTTTCCCTTCTTTCATCACCGCGACTTTATCTGGCGTTAAATAATTTAAGATTCGTTGATAGTGCGTGATCACCAATACACTCATCTTGTTTTCTGTAACCATCTCCGCTACATTTCGGGCAATCGTAGCTAGAGCATCGATGTCGAGCCCCGAATCAATCTCATCCAAAATCAACAGTTTTGGTTTCAAAATCCTCATTTGTAATATCTCCAATTTCTTTTTCTCACCCCCGCTAAAACCGTCGTTCAGGCCTCGGCTTAACAGCTCCGGATCCAAACTCAATTTTTCGGCTTCCTCCTCAATTAGTTTTTTCAGCTCCAGTGCCGACACGATTTTTTCCTTATTCTTCAATCGCAAAGCTGCCAAAAGCATTTCACGAACCGTCACCCCAGGAATCGCCACCGGATACTGAAAAGCCAAATAAACTCCCATATTAGCCCTTTTATCAGGCGTTAATTTCAACAAATCTTCACCGTCAAATTTGATATTCCCTTCTGTCACTTGGTATTTCGGGTTTCCGATTATCGTCGAAGCCAAACTCGATTTTCCCGACCCATTCGGACCCATTAAAGCCACTACTTCTCCTTCCCTAACTGTCAAATCAACCCCCCTAAGAATTTCCTTATCTTCTACTTTTACTTTGAGATTTTCAATTTTCAGCATTTTCTTTTTTGTCATTGCGATCCCGCCATCGGCGGGAGTGGCAATCCAGAATAATTATTTTATTAGATCTTTCAAAGTGTATTTTTCCAATAATTTGTTAATATCCTCGGTCAGTTTATTCATAAAGCCCATTTGTCCACAATTACAACCCATGAGGCACCCTTTGCAACTCACCGGTTCTACCTCTCCCTCAATTGCCTCCAAAACCTCACGCACCTGGATTTCTATTGGTTCGTAATTAAGACCATATCCGCCACCCTTCCCTTCACGACTATTGAGGATTCCCGCTTCTACCAAAGAGGCGGCAATCTTACTCATAAAAGCTCTCGGCATCCCCATCTCTGACAGTTCTTTCAAATTTACCCGACCTTTTCGGCCTCTGGCCGCCAAAATCGTTAACATCGACAAACCATAATCTGCTTTTTTCGTTAGAGTAAACATATACTTGGACTATTATACTCCAAGTACACCTTATTGCCTAGTCTATTTCTTGGATACTGCTCCTTCAATTTGTTCCCAATCCCTCACTTTGCGAATCTTCAAATTCTTTTTCCAGGCGGCTTCAATTACCGACAGTTCCACTCCCAATTCATTGGCCAACCCCAACAAAGCTACCGTATCTTTGGGGAAACATTTCTGTCCAAAACCTCTCGTTGCCGTCACTCCTAAGTGTGAGTCATAAATCCGGTGATCGGCCACCACCATTTTTTTCATCTCATCATAATTCACTCCCAGCTTCTCGCACAAGTCATACATCTCATTGGCAAAAATCACTTTTACCGCTAGGTAAGTATTCGCCATATACTTCACCACCTCGGCCGATGTTGGATCGGTCTCAAAAATAAGTGTCTTGGGAAAAGTCGCCCGATAAAGATCTACTACCCATTGCTTAACTTCATTATTATCTGCCCCCACCACGATTCTGTCTGCTTTGACAAAGTCCTCCAAATAATTTGCTTCGGTTAAGAATTCCGGATTAAACGCTATTCTCGGATATTTATTTTCCTTTGAAAGTCTTCTGGTTGTCCCGGGAACAATTGTCGATTTCAAAACAATAATTGGTTCCACTTTATTTTTCCGTGCCAGTTTCACTATTTCTGCCGTCACCTCCTCAATTATCAATAAATCAATTTTTGTATACTCCTTGGTCATCGGCGTCGGCACTGCTACAAAAATCACCTCGGATTTTTTAACCACCTTTTCCAACGGCGTCGATGGTAAAAATTTATCGTATATTAAAATCTCATTTCCCTCCTTAAAACCATACTCGACCGCTTTACCGACGAATCCATACCCGACAATTCCGATTTTGTACATATCATTAGTGTATCACTGACAATAACCATGTCAACTCCTCAAAACAATCCCATCTGTTGTTCCACCCCTTTGGGCACTTCTTCGGCAGGATAAGAAAAATCCACTTCGATCTCTCGTAGTTCATTCCAATGATCCTTAAATTTTAGTTTCCCATTCTTCAAACCATAGTCATATACACCTTTAGTTACTTCCACATCCATCTCGCAATATTTTTTTAGATTTGCCAAGCTTTCTGGATCGCCCTTGGCCCACCACATCACGGCGTCCCCTCCTGAAGCAATCTTTCCCCGACCCAAAGTTTCCTTTGCCACCGAGTCCAGTTTTACCCGGTGCCCGAACACATCCTTGATTATTTTCATCACGTCAAAGTGCTTTAATTTAGTAAAGTCTCCTTTGTAGATATCATTAACTGCCGGCACATCAAAACCCAGACTGTTATAGCCAATGATTCTGTCGGCTTCTTCAAACCAACCCCACATTTGGTCAAAGTCACGCTCCCAAAAACTCTTCATCTCTCCCGAAAGTTCGTTTAAATTTCTATCCACCTCTCTTCTGTATGCCGATACAATGGAAATTCCCAGATCCTCCGGTCTCCGCGCCTCAATCTCATCAAAAAATTTCTTTGTCTCAATATCAAAAATTACTTCTACTCTTTTGCCATCAGCTGTCATAAGAGTTACATTTAATCACCCTTCTCCCACTTTTGCATCCATTTCCTGCCATATCTACCCAACCAAAGTACTCCCAAACCCGCAGCTATCGCCGGTAAATAATACTCCCAAACCCCTGTTCCCGGAAGATTAGACTCATCGGGTATCGCCGCCGGCGTCGCCATCAAGGTTCCCGAATTTGTCGCATTAAATCTTAAATTAAAAGTGATGCTCTGTACCCCGGAGGTCAAAACTACCACATTGTCCCCCTGATTTAAAACACTTGGCACATACTGCCAAACCCCGCTGGTACTGGCCGTCGTGTAATTCAAAATAGCATTGATATTAACCCCCACATTAGCACTCGGCGAAGCTGTCCCGGACAAAGCCGGAATTCCTCCTGAGTAACTCACCACACTGTAGTTTGTTCCCAACGTCGATATTGTACCCACACTTGTAAGGGTTAAGTCATAAGCCATTACCTGCCTCGCAAAAACAAATCCTATTCCAAATAAAATTATCAGAATTTTTTTCATCTTAGATCTCTATTTCATCATTTATTACCGGTAAATCTACCTTTATTCCCGAGAACTCTTGTCTCACTTTTTCGGCCAATACCAGTCTGGGGATTTCTTCACCATGAGTCAAGATTACCTGAGATAAACCTTCCATTTTGCTTAGCCAATTTAATATCTGTACTTGATCGGCATGCGAACTCATCGTCTTTATCTCTTTGATCTGTGCCTTAATCTTGATCACATTCCCCCAGATATTTATTTGGTCAACCCCACCCTCAATGGACCGGCCCAAAGTTCCCTCGGCTTGATATCCCACAAATACTAATTGAGTCGTCGGTTCCCCCAAGAAGGTAACCGCGTGATGGATTACTCTTCCCCCATTCATCATTCCACTTCCGGCCACGATTATTTTTGTCCCGATCATGTTCTTGATTTGTCGACTTTTTTCAATTGTGTCACAAAGCACCAAACTGGGAAAATCGAACGGATCATCGGTCTTCGCCTGATCTCGCAACTTTCGGTTGTAAAGTTCCGGAAACTCTCTAAAAACCTCGGTTGCTCTTATCGCCATCGGGCTGTCCAAAAACACCATCGTATCTTCCTTCATTTTTCCCTGTTTTTTTAGCTGATCAAAAATATACAAAATCTCCTGCGATCTTTGCAGCGAAAAAGAGGGAATTATCACCGTTCCTTTTTCTTTTTCCGCTTGTTCCACAATTTTTGCTAGTTCTTCCGTTTCGTCTCTAGGCTCATGTATCTCATTTCCATAGGTCGATTCCGATATCGCCACGTCCGCCTTTTTTACCCAGTGTGTTGGCAATAGCAAAGGCTCGGGTGTATTTCCCAAATCTCCACTAAACGATATCAGTTTCCCACTCTTTGTGTCCCGTACCAATACTGACGCTGACCCTAAAATATGACCGGCATCTGAAAAAGTTATTTCAAACTCACCTACCATAAACGGTTTGTCGTACTCTACTGTGTGCACCTGTTTTAAGACCGTCTCTACATCCTCATCGGAATAAAGAACCACATTTGTTTCTTCTTCTTTGGCCAACTTGGCACTATCGTACAAAACCAGTTCCGCCAATGCTTTGGTTGCTTCCGTCATAAAGATCGGCCCTTTGAAGCCGTACTTCAGCAACAAAGGTAATCTGCCGCAATGATCCAAGTGCGCATGGGTCAAAATCATTGCCGTCAATTTATCAAAGTCGATTTCCGGTTTAGTTGAGTTAAGCTGCACCTCATCAGCCTTACCCTGGAACATTCCAAAGTCCACCATCAACCCCGTTTCTTCTCCGGTCAGAAAATAACACGATCCTGTGACCATTCCTGCCGCTCCCAAAAACTTTATTTTCACAATTCCAGTTTAGCAGATTCATTCACTCTGCTAAAATGAACTCATGACCTGTCCTCATTGCGGTTCACCCTTATCTTTCATCGCCATCAACACCACCGACGGCCAAAGTCAAACCATCGACGAGTGTCTTAACTGTGGTGGACATTTTCTGCCCGCCTACACCGCCAACTTTCTATCCCTCGAAACGGCCAAAAATGTCGATTCTGTCCTTCCCAAATCCAAATCTGTCCCCGCCACCCACCCTGTCTGTCCCCAATGTGGTCAGTCCATGTCCAGTATTAAAGACGACTCCGTTCCCGGAAATGTTACTGTTTTTACCTGTCCCAACGGTCATGGTGATTTTTTCCCCATAAACCAACTCTTAAGCTTCAAAAAAGCCCAACAGGCCAAGATTTACTATCACAAGCTCTGGGGCATTCCTCTCAAGTCTGCTTTTGCCGTCATTATTCCGCTTGTTATTGTTTTTACTGCCGTCGCCGCTTTACCCACCATCCTCAAACAGGCTGGTACCTCTCAAGAAAATCGCGTTAAAGCCAGCGACATTCTTACTCAACCGCTCATCACCCCTATTTCCAACACTCAGGTTCTTATCTCCTTCTCCACCAAAAATCCTGCCAAAACCTCCCTTCGCTTCACCGAAGGCTTAAACCAAACCTTTACCGTCTCGGCTTCTCCTCAGACTACCCATCTTCTCAATGTGGATAATCTCACTTCCGGCACTCTCTACAAATATGTCATTATTCTGGACATCAACGGTAAAATAACCACCACCGACGAATACACTTTCGCCACTCCCTAAACCGTTTAAGGCACGAAAAAGCCGCCTGTTTTCAAGCGGCTTAATAAAAAACTATTCCTTCACTAGACAGTAATTATCTCCATCCTTGGTCCATTTATACCCTTCTTTATTGAAGAGTTCGGAGATTTTTACTATATTCGTTCCGTCGGTAAAGCAACCACCACCCCAAAACACGTTCCAAGCAGTGAATTCGAGACTGCTTGTTGTTTCGGCATCGCCATAAAATCTAACGACTAAATCTGCTTCTCCCACACTTTTTGAACCTTGGGGAAGGAGACTCGACCGAAGAGGGATACTGTTTGCAAATGCAACTGAGCATACCGTGCTCAGCAAAACTAGTACAAATACTAAAACCAAAATTGTCCTTTTCATTGTCTCCTCCAAGAGAATTAAAAAATGAAAAAATTTCTCAAAGTACAACTAAACCAACTTACATCCTATATAATATCACAAAATGCTCCAAAAGTCAAGTTTGGCGACCTCGCACACTCCCCTTTTCCGTACTAAAATGAATTGTGACGGAGAAAAATGAGCTTCAATTTCATCATTTCAGTGCTCTGAAAATTTTAACGCATCAACTTGCCAATCCCCTCCTCTATATCCTTCTGACCACCACCGCCATTTCCTTCTTTCTCGGTGAACGCACTAACTCTCTTATTATTTTCATCATGATGTTCATTTCTCTCGCTTTAGGCTTCGGCAATGAATACGCCGCCGAAAAAACCATCTCCGACCTTCTTAAAAAAATCTCTCTCACCGCCATTATTGTTCGTCACGGCCAAAAAATCGAAATTCCCGTCCGTGACATCGAGATCGGCGACTTGGTTCTTCTGTCCATTGGTTCCATTGTTCCGGCCGACCTCCGACTCACTGAGAGTATTAACCTCGAAACCGACGAGGCCGCTCTTACCGGAGAGTCACTTTCTGTCACCAAAAAAATAGATGACCCCGCCATGATGGGTACTGTCGTCGTTACCGGCCACGGATCCGGCACGGTCACAGCTATTGGCATTCATACCAAATTCGGTCAAATCAGCGCCGACCTCTCTTCCACCCGTCCCGAAACCGAGTTTCAAAAAGGTATTAATCATTTTTCTTCCCTCCTCGTCAAAGTTATCGTCATCATGTGTGCCCTTATTTTCATCGTCAATTTCTTTTTAGGTCATCCCCCTATTGACTCTCTCCTTTTTGCCTTAGCGATCGCCATTAGCATTACCCCCGAACTCTTTCCCGTCATCGTTACTGTCAGTCTAGCTCGCGGCTCCCGTAAACTTGCCAAGAAACACCTCATCACCAAACAGTTAGTTGCCATGGAAGACCTAGGTAATATGGACATCTTATGTACCGATAAAACCGGCACCCTCACCGAAGGTCAAATCCACCTCACCCAGTACTTTGACCAAGACAATCATCCCGATCCCCATGTTCTTGAACTGGGACTTCTTTGTAATGGCTCCAATGTTCATGACAAAATTAACCTCAACAATATCGATACAGCCATCTGGGAATATGCCGCCAAAAATAAATTTCATTTTAGTAAAAGTTATAAGAAACTTCTCACTTCTCCTTTCGATTTTGACTTTCAAGCCATGTTCACTATTATTAAAAGGTCTCAAAGCCTTTATTATCTCCTCAAAGGTTCTCCGGAAAAAGTTGTTTCCCTTTGTCGTTTAGACAAGTCTTCCAAAGAAAAAATTCTTACTCAATTTCACCTTCTTAGCTCTCAAGGTATTCGCGTCATTGCTGTTGCCGAAAAAAGAACCGTTACCAAAAAAGAATACTCTTTTGCTGATGCACACGACCTAAAATTCGTCGGTTTTCTCGCCTTTTCCGATGTTCCCAAACCCCAAGTCATACACAGCCTAGATCTTCTCGAAAAACTTGATGTCGTTATCAAAGTTATCACCGGTGATAATGAAATGGTCACTCAGCACATTTGTGAGACAGTTGGTCTACCTGTCCATCAATTTCTTCTCGGTCCCGCCATCGAAAAAATGACTGATGATGAACTTCGCGACAAAGCCTCTTCTGTCGACTTTTTTGCCCGGGTCACTCCCGACCAAAAAGTTCGCATTATTCACGCTCTGCAATCAAAAGGTTACACTGTTGGTTTTCTGGGAGACGGCATCAACGATTCTCCGGCTCTTCATCAAGCGGATGTTGGTCTCTCCGTCAATACTGCCGTCGACGTTGCCAAAGATGCCGCCAGTATTGTCCTTCTCAACAAAGACCTTTCTGTTATTACCAATGGTATCGTCGAGGGGCGCAAGATCTTTGCCAATATCATCAAATATGTCCTCATGGGCACAAGCTCCGATTTTGGAAACTCCATTTCTGCCGCTGCTGCCTCTTTCTTCCTCCCCTTTTTACCTATGACTGCCTCCCAAATTCTTCTTACCGATCTCCTTTACGATATATCTCAACTTTCTATCCCCTCGGATAACACCGATCCCGAAAATCTCCAACGTCCCGAAAAATGGAACATTGGTATGGTCAAACGGTATATGTATCTTTTTGGTCCGGTCTCGGCCATTTTCGACTTTGCCACCTTCGGCACTATGATTTACGTCTTTCATGCCAACGTTGCCCTGTTCCAAACTGGCTGGTTCGTTGAATCTCTCATTACGGAAATCCTCGTTGTCTTTATTATCCGTACCCGTCGAGTCCCCTTCTTTACCAGTCGTCCGAGCTGGCTTCTGACAACCTCTTGTCTTGCCGTCGTTTTTGTTGGCTTGGCTATTGTTTTTAGTCCTCTGGCTGCTTTCTTCGGTTTTACTGCCCTACCGCGCCTCTATTTCCTGATACTCATCCTCTTTGTTGCTGCCTACTTAATTATTGTTGAATCTCTCAAACGTTTTTCCCGAGCCACTCTCCACACCAGTATAATCAAGCCGTGACTAAACGTGTCTTTTCCCCTTACGAACTCAACCACCTCCATAAATGGGCTCCCCAAATCGACCTGGACTCCCTTGGTGAAAAACCGGTTGAATATGCCACCGGTCACGTTGAATTTTTTAACTTAGACTTTCTTGTTACTTCAGACACCCTCATTCCTCGTCTCGAGTCCGAAAAAATTGTTACCCTGGCTCTTCAACATATTGAAGACCATCAGATCTCCCATCCTGTCATCGCCGACATTGGTACCGGCTCCGGTTGCCTTGGTCTCTCCCTTGCCGTCACTCTCGCCAAAAAGCAACTTCCCTATACCATTTTTCTCTCCGATATTTCTCCCCAAGCGCTCAAGGTCGCCGATCTCAATGCCCAAAGATTACTTCCTTCTCCCGAAAATATTTTCTTCCAAGAATCTAATCTCTTTGAAAGTTTTCCCAAAATAAAATTTGATCTGATTCTCGCTAATCTCCCCTATATACCCACCAAAAATGTTTCTGCACTGGATCCATCTGTTAAAAACTTCGAACCCAAAATCGCCCTCGATGGCGGTCCAAAGGGTAATCTCTTTATCAATGCCCTCCTCGACAAACTCCCCCAATTCCTCGCCAAAGGTGGTCAAGCCATTTTCGAAGTCGACGACACCCATACTCCAAACAGTTTCTCCATTCCCGAAAGTATCTCCACCAAAATCGAAGACGATTGCTTCCAAAAACCTCGCTTCCTCATCTGTACTTATTTGTAATAGCTCTTTATCTGGAACAAGACGTATAGCGACAGTCCTGTGCCGATTATCAGCCCCCCTAAAGAGAGCGTAATCAGATCGTACGCCGCCATCACCAATGTACCGTAAAACATCAATTTCCAAGCGGCCATTTTTGTTTTAAATAAACCAGGAAGAGCCCAAGCATACAGCACCATACTGGCAATCGAAATCCACCAAGCTACGTTATAGCCAATTGAGTAATGGTACCCAGCATAACTCGGCATAAATATCGCCCAAAGCCCCAAAGCCATCAATAATGTCGGAATCGACAAAACCAAACCCACCAAAATCAACCACGGACCATATTTAACAATTATTTTTTTCGCTTTCTCCGGCAGGGGTGGCAGTTTCTTAGTGAAAAAATCTTCCATCATGATATCCCAGCGTTTGGTAACTTCTCCTCCATTTTTCTGTTTTGGCATACCTTATTCTACACAATATTTTATAATTTTTGTTACATTACCACTTCATAACGAAAAAGTTGGTTTCCTTATCTAGCCATCATAGTCTCCAAAGACACCCCATCAACCTAAAGTTTCACTTTTAAAGCACTACAGCTTACAAATAATTTTGTGGTATATAATAGCCAACTGCATATGACGAAAACAAAGTTCACCCAAGTAAAAAAATTCTTTTCCCAATTCCCCACCCAAAAATTTCCCAAGGGAAAAATAATCATCAAACCCGGTGATAAATTTGAAAACGTCTATTTCATTAAATCCGGTTTTGTCAGAGCCTATACTACTTCTCCAAAGGGTCAAAGCACCATCAACCTCTTCAAACCTTTACTCTATTTGTCCCTCATTCATTCGGTCTCCCAACACAAAAACGACTTCTTTTTCGAGGCCATTACCCCGGTTGAGCTGAATGTCGTTCCCTATTCCGAATTCCGGAAGTTCCTCGATACCGATAAAGACCTCAACAACACTATTATGGAATTCTTCTTCAACTCTCTTCTAAACTATTTTATCAACCAAAGTAACATCGTCAATGGTAATGCCCAAAATAAAGTTGCTTCCGTTCTTCTTCAACTCACTCACGATTATGGCGATATTAAAAACGGAAAACTGGTTGTCAATTTTCCCGCCACTCATCGTATCATCGCCAATATTGTCGGCCTCACTCGTGAAACCACTAGTGTTCAGATGAGTAACCTTCAAAAAATGGGTGTTATCTCTACTAAACGTACTCAATTCACTGTCAACGACCTGGAAAAGCTCAAACGCCTCTCTCAACAATCATAGTAATTTTTCTTTTCTTTTTCTTTAAAAACCACATCATCTTCATCATATAATAGCTTATGACATATCTCCAAACCATCATCCTCGCCCTTATCGAGGGTCTTACCGAATTCCTCCCTATTTCCAGCACCGGTCACCTCATCATCGCCCAAAAACTTCTCCAAATTACGGCTTCGGATTTCACCACCAGTTTCAACATCATTATCCAGTTCGCCGCTATCTTTGCCATCATTGTCCTTTACTGGCAAAAAATTATTCATTATCGTTATCTCTGGAAACAGGCCTTTATTGCTTTTCTTCCTACCGGTATTCTCGGTTTTACTCTTTACAAACTCATTAAGGGTTATCTTCTCAACAATCTACTTGTTACTGTCGTTGCTCTTTTCGTCGGTGGTCTCGCCCTACTTCTTGTTGATCATTTAACCAAACTTAATCACGGCACCAAAACCTCCAAAGATCTCCGCCCCAAAGAACTTATTTCCATTGGTCTGTTTCAATCCCTTTCCATGGTCCCTGGCGTCTCTCGTTCCGCCGCTTCTATCGTCGGTGGTCTCGCCAATGGCCTCTCTCGTGTCGAAGCCGTTGAGTTTTCCTTTCTTCTCGCCATTCCTACCATGGCCGCCGCTTCCGGCTACGACCTTCTCAAATCCGGTTTTTCCTTCACCAAACACGAATATCTTCTTCTTTTCATCGGTTCACTCATTACTTTTCTTTCCGCTATGCTCGCCGTAAAAGCCTTCACCAACTTCGTTAGTAAACACAACTTCACCCTCTTCGCTGTCTATCGAATTGTCCTCGCCGTGCTTGTTTGGCTGGTTCTCAAACCATAGTCGCGTGTTAAACTAGACCCATGAAAGATCCCCTTACAAAAGTCTATCAATTAGTTGACGATCTAACCTCTTCCGGCCAGCTGAAAAAATATCGTCGGATTTCCTCTTCCCAAGGTGCCTGGCTAACGGCCGACAACAAACGCGTCCTCAATCTTTGCTCCAATAACTATTTAGGTCTCGCCTCTCACCCCAAAGTAAAAGATGCCGCCATCGCCGCCATTAAAAAATACGGTGTTGGCACCGGTGCTGTTCGCACTCTCTCCGGCAACTCCATCTTGCATGAAAAACTCGAAAAATCTCTTGCCCGATTTAAAAAGGTCGAAGCCGTCATGCTCGCCCAAAGTGGTTTTGTTGCCAACCTCATCGCCGTCCAAACTCTCGTCGACAAAGAAGATATTGTCATAAGCGACGAATTAAACCACGCCTCTATCATCGATGCTGTTCGTCTATCACAAGTTCAAACCAAATTTATCTATCCTCACACCAATATGAAAGGCCTTGCCGATAAACTCAAAGAAGCCTCAGCTATTCGCCAAAAAGAAAAAAGAGCCGATGGTACCCCCAAAATTATTTTGATCATTACCGATGGCGTCTTTAGTATGGATGGTGATATCGCCCCTCTCCCGGAGATCGTCAAGTTAGCCAAAAAATATGGCGCCGTTACCATGGTTGACGATGCCCATGGTGAAGGAATTTTAGGTTCTAATGGACGGGGAATTGTTGATCATTTTAAACTTCATGGCCAAGTCGATATCGAAGTCGGTACCCTTTCCAAAGCCCTTGGTGTTGTTGGTGGTTGTCTTGCCGGAAATAAAAAGCTCATCGAGTTTTACAAGCAAAAAGCTCGCCCTTTCTCTTTTTCCACCGGTCTCTCCCTTCCCGACACTGCGGCTTTGCTTGCCGCCGTTAAAATCCTTTCGATTTCACCCGCCCTCGTCAATAAACTTTGGCAAAACGCCGCCTACCTCCAAAAAGGCCTGGCCAAACTTGGCTTCGACACCGGCCACTCGGCTACTCCCATTACCCCTCTCATGATTGGTGATGAAACTCTGGCCAAAACCTTCAGTCAGGAACTTTTCAAAAGAGGTGTTTTTGCCACTCCCATTCTTTTCCCCATGGTCGCCAAAGGCAAAGCCCGTATCCGGGTCATGCCTTCTGCCGCACACACCCCAAAAGACCTTGATTTCGGCTTAAAACAGTTCGATATTGTCGGTAAAAAATTGGGGCTCATCTGAGTCCCAATTTCTGTCAAATTCTTATTTCTTTACAATTTTCTTTTTTTCGGCTAACAGTTTCTTCTCCGCCTTAACCACTTCTTTTTTACCCATTTTTAAGGTCGATTTTACAGTTCTCTTAACTGCTACTCGATTCTGTTTCTCGGATAAAAACATTGCTGTCGCCCCGGCCGCCACCCCGACCATCGCGGCTCCAATGGTACCCAATATTCCTTTACTAACTTTCTTTTTTTTGGCAGGTCTTTTCATTTTCTCAAAATTATTAACTAATTCATTATTACACATCTTTTGAAAATTAGTCCAGACCACTCACCCGCCATTCCATTGAGCCTAACCATCAAGACTTATAATTAATCAAGTCTTCCCCTTTTGTTCCACGAATATATATAATAAACTGTTGATGAAAAAGAACCTCTCCAAAAACATTCGTAACATCCTCATTCTTCTGCTCTCTTTTGGCCTTCCCATTGCTCTCATTATCATTTTTCGACATGACTTTAGGCACATCGAAAAGCTGATTCCTACCACCGGTATCCTTGGCCCTTCGCTTTCGGTTCTCCTCATGGGACTCCTCTCAGCCACCCCCATACCTACGGACTCTATCGTTATCCTTAATGGTGCTATTTTTGGTCCCTTCATCGGTGTCCTCGTTTCCTGGTTGGGTAACGATCTCGCCTCCGTAATTGAGTACTATATTGGGCGTGGTCTTGGCGAAGCCACCGATTTCGAAAAAACCAAAGCCAATCTTCCTTTTGGCCTTAGTCGTTTCCCTGCCGACTCCGTTTGGTTTCTCCTTTTCGGTCGGCTGATACCCCAATTTGGAGGTAAGGTTGTCTCTCTCACCGGTGGTTTTTATCGTGTTCCCATCGTTCGTTACCTTTGGACAGCTTTCCTCAGTAACTTATTTGGCTCCCTTCTTCTAGCCTACGGCGGCTACTCCCTCCTTCATGGCGTCTTCCGCTAAGTGTTTGCCAAACCACTTTTACATTCCCAATATTACTTCCATATGATATGCTCGAATAAATAGAACTATGACCATAGAAAACAGACCGGAAATTGTCACCGATTCAGGCAGTTCGATCCGTAACGAATCCCTTTTGACGAAGGAATATCACGTCACCTCCGCACCGCTCAACATTAGTTTTTGCGAAAACGGTGAATGGATCCCTTTTGAAGACACTGATCTTTCACCCGAAGAATTTTATCGTCGCATGCGTGTTTCTAAAGTTCTACCAAAAACTTCCGGCACCATCACCGGCAAACTGTTTAATCTCTACGATTCACACGTTCAAGAAGATAAATCCACTATTTCTATTCACATTACCTCCAAACACTCGGGGGTCTATGACTCTGCTGTTCTTGCCAAAAATCTCATCGAAGAAAAATATCCACGGCTCTTTACTAAGAAAGATCCCCATTTATTTATCGAAGTCTTCGACTCAAAATCTTTTTCTATCGGTACCTGGTTGCTTGTCGAAAAAGCGGCTGAACTTGCCAACGAAGGTTACCCTTTCAAAGATATCGCTCGTCTTATTCTCGAAACCCTCCCCAAAATCGACATTTTTATTACTTTAAACTCCTTTGAAAACGCTGTCAAAGGCGGTCGATTACCTGGGGCTATCGGTTACATTGGCGACAGATTGCAGCTCAAACCTTTTGTGACCATGGTTGATGGTGAACTAGAAATTGTCAAGAGAAATCTCACTCGAACTCTTAAAAACGCTCATGCCAAACTGGTTGAGAGGGTTGCCAACACCAAAGAAGAAATTGTTAAAATGGCTATCGTTCACACCAACTTTCCCGAAGGTGCCGAAAATCTCAAACAAAGTCTATCCCCAGTCTACTCCGGAGAAATCCGCATTTTCGAAGCCGGTCCAGTCTTGGGCGTCCATGCCGGCGAAAAGGGCCTCGGTATTGCCCTTCAAAGGGCTTAAAGTCTCCTTCGTCTCTTAATCATCGGATGCAAGTAGTATCGTTTGTAACCTAAACTCTTCAACTTATCCACCACCTTTTTTGTTTTATCAAAGTCACCGCCGTCTTCATCGATAAATTTTCGCTGTGCCCAACGTACCAATCTACCCTCAATCTCTTCATTCAGCCACCCGCCAATCACTATTTTTTCCTTGCCATTCACCAAACTAACAGCCCCACTGGTATGTCCCGGTGTATGTTTCACCACCCAGTCACTTCCCGGCAAACTCTCACCATCTTCCAACCACTTACCCAGTTCCCAATTTTTTACCCCAGACTTTTCAAACAGCTTCACCAATGAAGATTTTTTTATTTTCCATACTTTCTTTATCTGGCCGTCGTTTCTATGTATTCTAATTAATGGTTTGTAACCCCACTCCTCCTCCGCTAGTTTCTGCAGCAATGGAGCGCCTCCGGCGTGATCGTAGTGGTAGTGGGATAACAAAATTTCGTCGATATTTTGACCCGGAAAAAACTCTTTCACCGCTTCCATTACCGCCTTTACGTTTTTGGTTCTCTTGATCCAAAATCCTTTTTCCGCTCCGATATCAAATACCACCACCCCATTCTTCACTTTTATCAGGTAACTCCAAACTCCATTTGTTGGATATTTTCTCAAAGGCAACCAAAACTTTAACAGCACGCGCATCATTTCCACTTTTCCTTCGTTTTCTATCAAGACTTCATAAACTTTTTTTCTCTCTCTCATGAGCTCTCATTTTAACCCAAAACTCCCCCTCAAAAAGCGGAGTTTTCCGATAAATGTCATCGACAAATAAAAAACCGAGGCTGTAAACCTCGGTTATTCCGATCAATCCGGCACATTCTTAACACTGTTAACTTTATCTTCCATACTTTGTTTTTTATCGGTCCGCGTCCCCACCTTGATAATCGTCGCGATTCTAGGTACGCCCATCTCATGCAGTTTCTCATGACACTTTCGAATTGCCTCCAGCACTTCATTCCACTCCCCCTCCACATTTGTTCCGTTTGCGTGCAACTCATGCTTAATGTTGTCATCTTGTAATATCACTTCGCAAGCTTTCACATATTCCTTGAGATCAACACCGGTTCCGATCGGTATCACTGTGAACTCTGCAATTACATGCATCTTCGCCTCCTTATGAATTAACGTTCTTTATTTCCCAAATGTTACCACAAATAAAAAAACAACGTCAACACACCTTGCCATCATTCAACGCCTTATGAAACTCTGCATAAAAATTTGGCATATTTACACCGTCTGGTATTTTAAAAGTTACCAATACTTTACCATCGGGAATTTGTTCAAATACCAAGGAACCTATTTCCTCTGGATCATATTTAATGCCAACTCCAACTTCAGCAAACTCCTCGTGCTCCTCGATCATTTTCAAAACCAGAGCTAAAAAATCTAAATCCATTGCGCAACTCTGCTCAAACAAAAACTTTTCTATCATTCTTTCCTCATCATACAGTCAAAATGTATACTAAAACTATGTTCGTTGGCGCTATCATCATCAGTTTCGGAAAATAATGGCCTCTAAAAAAATGTACTACTTCGCCGTTTTTGTTGGTTCAACCATTGGTAGTTTTATACCTTCCATCTGGCATGCCGGTTTTCTTTCTTTTTCTTCCGTTATCTTCAGCGCCCTCGGTGGCCTACTCGGCGTAATTATCGTCTACAAATATCTCTAGGCGATTCTTGTCACCAAAAAGATAAATAGCGTTCCCAATATTGTCAAACCAATCGTGGCATATGAAGAATGTTCACTGTGTGCTTCCGGCAAAATCTCTGCCGCCCCCAAATACAATAAAAATCCGGCAAAGAAACCTAAATAAAGCAACATAAAACTTTGCGGAATTGTATAAAACAATGTTGAAATCGCCCCCAACACTGGCGCAATTGCATCCAAAATCAAGAATAAATAAGCCTTCCTATTAGTATTCTTATGCATCAGTGCCATCGACACTGTGTTTAATCCGTCAGAAAAGTCATGGGCAATTACTGCTACCGCAATTAAAATACCTAAACCCGGCGAAATTTGAAAGCCCAAGCCAATTCCTACTCCATCCAGAAAAGAGTGTCCTGCCAAAGCTAAGGCCGAAGCCACCCCAACTGAAGGATGTTTATGTTTTCCGTAAACGTCTTCCTGTTCGTGATGAATTAAAAGCACCTTTTCCAGAATATGAAAGGCCAAAAAGCCCGCCACCAAGGCTTCCATTGGGACCACCGAATTAACTTTTAATTCGTCAACCAGTTTGATTATTTCCGGAAAAATATCAAATGCCACCACCCCCAACAACACCCCCGCTGTAAATCCCAGTATCAAATGCAGTTTGTCTTGATGTTTTATACCCACCCAGCCACCAATAAAGGTCGATAGAAAGGTTAATAGAACGAAAAATATCACCATGTCTGTTTGCATCCAACATAGTTTACCTCAAAATTGTCTCAAAAAAATATCCCCAAAAATCCCTTCGCCAAAGCCACAATAAATACTGTTGATATCAGCGTTGAAATAAGCGTCATTAGATATCGATTGTCCGACTTGGAAAAAAGAAACCTAACCGTAAGTGCCAAGAATATCGGCCCAGCCACCGCACTCACCAAAACACACGCTACAATCTTCCCAAAATGTCTGAATTTTTTTAAATATTTTTTCTCTTTTTCTCTTTCTTCATTCTCAAATTTCTTGATAAAGTGAAAAAAATCTTGATGACCAAATAGATACAGAAAAGCAAAACTCGTTATCATCCCAAAAACCAACGGCACCAAAAAAGAAATTAAGATATTTTTATTTGCTACCGAACTCACTAATACAAAATTGGAAACAATAAAATATGCCACCACCACTACCAATGCTTCCAAATGAACCAACCTAAAGAATTTCTTTTTCAATTTTGTCTTGAGCATCAATCAAAATTATACAGAAAAATATCCCCTTTCCACGTCATCTCCAAACTTTATCTTTTCCCCGAATTATTGGTATTTTGATCGTAACACTCGGGAATTATGGTGGAGGTCGCTTTTCTAAACCCTAATTTAAAGTTTGTTATAATCCAAATCAAACATGCCACAAATAGAACGACTTCAACAATCAAGAGAACTCGTCAGATATCAAATATCCGAATTTCCCCAAATTCTGAAAAACGAACCGGAAACCTGGTGGCGGTCAACCGTTAAATTGTTATTCGATTTTAAACGCCAGTTAAAGTTAAATCCCGACCCGGAAATTCGTGAATATTTTGCACCTCAAATCGATAGTTTACTTCAAGAGCTTCGCACCGCCAGTAAAATTACTCCCACCGGGAAAGATGATTTTGCTTCATTAACCGATCACCTCATCATGAATTTTTCTATGGAAATAGCTTCTCCCTTTGAACAAAAAGAATTTTCCGTTGAAACCCACTTCCTCTCCCTGGAAGATATCGTTGCCAACCAGCCAGATAGATTTAAAACAGAAAATCGTCTCCTTAATGGCGAAGACTGTGTCATTCTCCAAGTCAAGCACCCCACCCAAGAATACTGGCAAGAAATTCCCTTGCCCAAATATAGAAAAATATGGCATAAAGGAGGCCCGGCCAGAGCTGTTTTGGACGTTGTCGCCCATTCCCCTATTTCTATGCAAGAAAGTGAGTTTCCTTGGCATGATTATGATGCCATTGTCGCCAAGAAACGTCGGAATAAAAGAGCCGCTATCAATATTGGTGTCGATGTTGATGGGATTGAATATATGGGTGAGGATGACTTAAATTTCTCTCGCTACTGTGCCGGTCGGGACACGACTCAAAATCAAGTCTGTCTCGGGGTCAAAGGTTTATATTATTCCCAAGATGCTTTGCTTACGGCCATTACAGGCCATACTCGTATTGAAAACGAATATGTTGCCAACAAGGCCATTTACGGTTTTGACAAGATGATTGTCCAAGGAGAAATCTTAGCCAAACCGAGAGGCATGATGAGACTTGTTAAAGCTGTTGTCGAGGGCAAAGCCCTTTCTTTCGACTATCTTCCCCTAAATTCTATTCTCGATTTTGGCACCCATTCTCTTTTTCTTGCCAAAAGATGGTCGAAAAGAGATGATTTTCCCGAATATCTCCAACGAATGTTCTATCTCCTGAAAAAAATGGATCAGATCAGGGCCGGCGAAAATAATATTTTTGACACTCTTGAACGAGTTCATTCTGAATATCCTTTTTTCGACTTTGATAGTGAAGTTCGTCTCCCTATCGAAGTAGTCAGGTGGAAAGCACAAAAACTTGTTAAACAGATTGACCGCGAGATGGGTTGGCAATTTAAAATCCCAACAGGTTTAGAAGTTATCAGAACTGACGGCGATAACCTTCCTCAAAAAATTTCGCTTGAAGAGTTTGTATTGGATCACCAACAACTGGATATTTTAGACAGATGGACTGATTTTCTTGAAAGATCTAGACAAAGAACCGCCGTCTATCAAACCCGGGAACTCTCCGCTTACGAAGAAGCGTTTCAAAAAGGGAAACACAATACCGACATCCTCGAGTTTGAAGATAATGATCTCATCCCTTTTAATCATGACGAAATCTAAGTTTTCCGAACTTTTTGCCAACAAAAAAGCCTCCCTGTACTACAGAGAGGCAGTCTAGACTATTTGGCATATTATTTCGGCAATCTGTGCTTCGGAGTTACACAACTTCAATCTTTCGAGTTCCTCCAGCCATCGCCATTAAGTCACCGGAACAAGACGTGGAATTGACATCCGTGGGAAGAAAACTATATCGAAAACCACCTTCTAGTTCAATGTCGAAAGGCGCAAGACCCTTAGTGGAATGGATGGCGATACAGATGCCCTCACGACTAGGAAGATGATTTCCGGTATGGCTGATCCGCACGCGTTTTCCAACAAACATTCTTTCGAGTTGAGCCTTTGTCATTAGTTTCTCCTCGTTTAAAAGAACTACGTCGTGTAGCCTCAAACTACATTCTTAACGTGCCCAGTCTACCACAGACGATTAATTAAAGTCAACATCACGGACCTACCCGTCATCGGGCTCGTTTTTCGAACTTTTTCAATCAAATGACGCCTTTTAGAAACAAAGAAAGCCACATGGTAAATCACCGTCCAGATACCACCTATTCTTAAATTCAACAATTTTAATTGTCTGTCCGTTATTTAGCTTGCATTCCCCATAATCCTGAGTCTTTTCAACTAACTGGACACAACCCCTAAAAACATAATAATTATCAAATGTACTATGCACCTTTTTCAAGTACAAAGTCTGATATATCCCAAAAAACAAAACAAGAACCCCCGCCAACAAGATTGCAACCATGCCCTTCCTCTTTAGGAATTTCATCTAAATAAGTATAACAACTTGCCTCTTAAAACAAAATTTCAAAGCTCGCCGGCTGGGTCGATTTTCGAACTTATTCTGTCTAATGAATACCAAGTTAACAAAGATTTTATCCTCCAGTCTGGTAGGGTTAATCGAATTAGCAAACTACTTTATTTTTTGCATAATATTGCGTATCCTTTGATCAAACAAAATTGAGGTTCTTAATAGCTGAGATTGTAAAAATACTTTTTTCTCGTCATCTTCTTTAACCGCACCGCATTCTTTCAATAAAGGTATGTATTGATAAACATTTTTGCCTGTAATATCTTTCAGTTCCTTTCGGGTAAGTGGTTTACCTGCGTTCGCCAATGCAACTAATATTTTGTCTTTTTCAGTTATAGTCTTATTGAATGAATACATTGAAGAAAACGATTTTGTTTGAAGGTCAAGGGCACTATTCACAATTGCACTCCCCCAATCAACTTCATCAATATTCTTGTCCGTATCAGTTTTAACCAAATTGTGACCAATAATTTGTATTGAATGAGGGTAACCACCTGCGACAGAAATATTCCTTGTTATTGATTCTCCATCCCATTTAAGACCTACTAAAGAAAACCCCTTTATTAACACTTCTTTTGCCTCATCATCAGGCATAACTCCCAATGGATACAAATCAAATGTCCTCCTTGCTGAACTATCCTCAGAAAAAAACTTTGCTACATCCTCCTCATACCCGATCAACAGAAACGAAACTTTCCCCAAACTTTCTACGTCAAGAGTTGTGATTACATTTCTCAATATAGAAGCAGAAGTCTCTAAGTGTTTTAGATTGTGTAATTCATCAATTATTATTAAGACACCATCTCTTTTTCCTTCTTCAGTTATGCTCTTTATTATATTGGATAGGATAGAGACAGTCTGATCTTTAATGGTTATTTGTCTTGTAATTTCATTTTGATTACTTTCCACACCAATAGAAGCTCCGAACGCACCAATCTGAAATTTTCCATTTTGAAATATATTGCCAAGCTTTGATCCTATTTTCTCTAACAAAGAAGTATCCATTTCATTTGTCAGTTTATTCAAACTTTCTTGCAAGACACTGCTAATCTCCTGACCGTTTTCAACTGAGTAATATGAGGTAATTAAATTCAAAGCATAAAAATCTGGATCATTGATAGAGGCAATATACTTAATTAATTTAGCCAATGCCGTTTTCCCAATACCCCTCTCTCCATAAATGAAGGAACTTGAAGGACTTGAAACCTTAATTTGTTGCAATTTATTACATATCTCATTAATTTGGATTGACCTTCCAGCGAAGAGATTAGAGCCTACAACTGAGTTTGGATTAAAAGGATTAACATTTTCCATACATTTAGTTAAAAAACTATATATTCATCATAGAAATATTAAGATTGATATATATTACTCTTAAGTAACCGATATTATCAAGTTAATATTCTTTGTACTATTCAACTAGTACACGTACTCTGGATTATCCTTCTTCACCAACTGATTTGTCACCGCTCATCATATCCACGGTTCATATTGTGGAATCGCATGTGTTCTTCAATAGTTGTTAGTTGACTCGAATATTGTTATGGTAATGGTTGTAATGGTGTCTGAAGCATGTCGCTGGGTAGAGTGCCTGTTGTTGTTTTACTATTTGGATTGTAAGTATACTGATACTCCTGGCAGTCCATAGATCCGTCACTTCCAGTTTTTTGGCAGTTCATCCCCTTTATAGTCTTTAGATTGTTTTTTGAGTTGGTTGTTGACGTTGATAATGGTTGCTGTGTTTTTATTTGTGCGCTAATTGACGAAAGCTGTTCTTTACACGAATTAGCTTCGTTTTGGTTTTTGCTTGTCGAGATTGCCCAGTCCGTGATTGTTTTTCCTTGATATGTTAATCTTGGCTGGATGATTAAATACGTCATGGCCACGCCCACTATAAAACCTATCAACAACTGGCTAAAAGGAAAAACAATAGACTTATTGAGCATAGTTTTTATAGTCCAATTAAGGTTTTATAATTTGACCAATCTAACGAATTTGGATTTTCAGTATATTTGATGTTCGGTAAGTGAGCACCTATAAAGCTATCTTTATTACAACTTCCATTATCACCAATGGGGCATTGAGCCAGGATTTTATTGTCAACAGTATCGTATACATAATATGACATATATGCTTTACCGTCTTGAACTATAGTCGTGTCAATTTCCGCAACACAAGTGCCGTATTCCTGACTAAACTCTGACTCTTTTAAGATATCGGTTGTATATCCAGTATGGAACTGTTTTGCAACGGACCATGTTTTGTCATCGGCTTGTTGCTGACTATTTACTAGTCTGTTTGCATCATCTGAACATTGTTGTTTCTGATTAAACGACACGACGGTAGGGGTTATCAAACTAAGACTGTTATTTTGGCTATTATCAGAATACTTCTTATTACCCTGGAAAGCTCCTATCCAATATGCAGTGACCACAACTAATACAATAATCACCCAAGATATTTGTTTCATAAGTTTTTTCACAAATCAGATTGTAGCCAATTTTACCATCAAATAATACTTATCGTCTCTGGATACATAGTCATCCTCTCTGTAAGTTTACTCAATGGCTGATATTAGAACTATTTTTGGAAAACATCTTAGGAAACTTCGAGAAGAAAAAGGCTGGACACAAGAAGAACTAGCAGATAAATCTGGCATGCATTTCACTTACATTGGTCAAATTGAAAGAGGTTTGCGGAATCCATCGCTGATCAACCTACACAAGCTTGCTAAAGCCCTTAAAATTGGAGCTGGGGATCTGTTACCTTTCTAATTTTTCTAACGAGTTAAATTTTCAACGTCTTCTCTTTTGTATCTCCTATCTCCTCTTATCCCAAACCTTACCGCCTTCAAAATTCCCTTTTTGTCCCAAGCTCTTAACGTATTTGGATGAATTTTCAGCAACTTGCTCACTTCAGTAATTGTTAGTAGCTCCCCCATTCCCTTCTTTTTCATAACCTTATCTTACTTGATATTACCCTACAATAAAATACAATATGTTTCAGAATGAATATAAAATTTGTAGTGAACAGTGGCTCAATGATCGTGTTGAATACCTGGCAAGAAATCATTGATCAAAAGGCAGATCGTTGGTTTAGCCACAACTTTTACGACAAATGCAAGGCTCTAGAAGTAAACAAAGAATTTGAAGATAAATTGAAAGCCTCACGAAAATCATTAGGTATACCACAGGAAGGATACACTCCTTCGTATTACGAAAACAACATCAGATCTAAAAATTATCCCGAGATACTAAATAACCAGGTTCAGGGTGAGATCAACAAACTAACTTGTATGTTTTTGTTTGATCATTCTATTCAAAAATGTCTGCCTGAACTCATTTACGGCGATTTTGTATATTTTGACACTTTCATAACCGATACGAATGACATTTCATATAGACTAGATGATTACACCGATGAGGATTCGGAGATACCAGACGGAGTTGTAATAATTATCGAAACAGTAGTCACAAAGAACAAACTGATTAAATATATTGAAGATAATTGGGATGGTATCGAAAGCGAACTTTCAAAGTTACCGATAAGAGATAGGTACACGATTTCAAACAAAGATTTGAAAATCGTCCTTCTTAAAGACTACAAGGCGTATTCATTCAGAGAAATTGCTGACACACTAGCAACAGAATACGTGAGTAGTAATCTGTACGACAAAATAAATGATGACTCCGTTAAGACAGCATATTCCAGAGCTAAGAAAAAAATCCAATCCCTAGCCAAGTTAAGAGGGTAACACAAAACTACAGGAACTATCGTTTCCACTTCCCAGAGACACTTACTTGTTATTAAGAGTGGTCTATTCTGACTTGTTATAAACACAAGCAAATATGACTATCCATGATTATTTCACCAGTTCGGACTTAGCTCTAGTTACGACACTTTCGCTTTGGTTCCCCATCGATTCAATCAACAAGACAGATCCGACGAAAATCATTTTTCTATTCAAAAGAGAAGATGGAGTCGACAAGACAATTGAATCATTTTGGAAAAAAGAGTTACTGGTCGAACCGCTTACTTTCTTCAACCAGCTCAAGATTATTAAGACCAGAATTTACGAACACTAACTATGGTAAGTCAGGTCTTGATCTCCGAACTTCAGCAAATTCTTATCTCAGACTTTGGAATCAATGCCGACATAAAAGAAACCACCGGCATCGGCAATTCCCTAACCAAGTATTTCGAATTATTAATAACTATGAACAAAAATGAGAAACCTCAAGTCACAACCAAAAAACACCATTATCAAACTATATAGAGAAACAGAAGAAGTAATCAAGAGAAAATGTTACGAATGTCAATGTGGGCAAAAGAAACTTGACTGTCAACTCACCAGCTGTCCGCTCTATCCCTTAAGACCATGGGTGAATAAACAATCTAGGGAAAATGACCAATTTCCCGAAGCTAAATAACAAAGAAACTATTTCCTAACAATAAATATGAATATCGACCCGCAAGACATCACCATCAAAATAAAAATCCTCAAAGGAGCAGGTAATACTCTCGCTCAGGCCTCCGTGACCCTCTTTGGGTGCTGGACAGAGCACGGGTGGCGGATTATGACTTCAGTACACCTGCATCCCATTTTTGGTGAATATCTTTGGATTCAAGCCCCTTGTTTTAAAGTAGGGCAAGGGTGGAAACCGATGGTATTTGTCGACGATCTAAAACTCTATGAGAAGTTACAGGAAAAGATATTTGATAGCTACAAGTTAGAAAAATATAAACAACCACAAGAAGAATCAACCTTATCAACCATAGAAAAACAAGATGATACTGTCCCCTTCTAACTCCATAGAAACTAATAAAGTTACTTATATAGTCACTCTATATAGTAACTATATTGTTTCTCTAAAGAAGGTAACTATAAGAGTTACTATCTTGTTTACCCTTGATTCCTTAATAGTTTCTGTTATTCAAAATGGGTAGATATTCATTCTCTTCTAAAACCGAGGCGGACTCTCTCAAAAAGATTGAGATTTATTGGCTTCATAAACACGGACTTCTTAAACCAGGATGGTGGTATCGAAAAGGTATTACTTGGACTAGGCCAGACGGCTCAAAAAATGATATTACCCTTGAAATATCAACTGTAACCAACGATCTTTACATCAGACCAATTTATATCCAAACCGACAGAGAGACAGGAGAAAAGAAAAGCTTCGACTACAAGATTCCTCTCATCACTTCGCCATGCAATCTAGGAGGAATTAGATACTGGTTCAAGTGTCCTATGAGCAAAAATGGGGTATCTTGCAACCGAAGAGTGGCGACACTCTATAAAGATGGGGACTATTTTGCTTGTCGTCACTGTTACGACCTAACCTATTCCTGTAAAAAACAAAACTACCGAGGATATGTTTCTCTGTTGGGCAAACTATTAAATCAAGAAAGGAAAATGTTTGAACTCAAGGATTCAATCAAGAGACGTGCATATGCGGGCAAACCAACCAAGAAATTCGCAAAATTTATGAGATTAGCTAGACAACAACCAGAAGACCTCCATGGATTAATTAATAAAAGTTTATTTCGAAGCTAGTTACTTAACAATACTTGATATTACTTACTAAAACAGGTAGACTTAAAATAATATGAAAAGTGTCATTTTGTGTAGGGTTTCAAGCAAAGAACAGGAGGAAACAGGCTATTCTCTCGGGGCTCAAGAAAAGTTTCTTAATTCGTACAGAGAAAAACAAGGATTTGATCTAACTAAGCTCTTCTCTATCTCCGAGTCAGCAAGTGGCAAAAAACAACGAGAACTTTTTGATCAGATGATAGCTTTTGTTAAGAAAAACGATATTAAGATTATTATTTGCGAAAAAGTCGATCGTCTTACCAGAAACTTCAAAGATATGGTCATGATCGATGAGTGGCTAGAGGAAGACGAGAACCGACAAGTCCATCTAGTTAAAGATTCTTTGATATTGCACAAGAACTCACGTTCACAAGAAAAGCTCAATTGGGGTATCCGTATTCTCTTTGCCAAGAACTACGTCGATAACTTATCTGAAGAAGTAAGGAAAGGGCAAAAAGAGAAGATTTCCCAAGGCTGGCTACCAACAAAACCCCCACCTGGATACAAAACCATAGGAGAGAGTGGACACAAAGAACACATTATTGACGATAAAACAGCCAGTCTCGCCAAAAAGATGTTTGATCTCTATGCCACAGGAAATTATTCCATCATTCGCCTTACGGAAACAATGTATCAAGAAGGCCTTCGAACTGTAACTGGAAACAAAGTCCAAAAAAGTAGAATAGGTTCCCTTCTCTCCGACCCTTTCTATGTTGGAAAAAATCGTTGGAATGGTCAAATTACCGAAGGAAAACAAGAACATCTAATAACTGATGAGGTTTTCGATAAGGTCCAAGAGATTTTGAAAGGGAAAAATACTCCAAAATACAGTAAACATGATTATCAATTCAAGGGCTTATTCAGATGCAAAGAATGTAATGGAATTATCACATGGGAAACTCATAAAGGAATTATTTATGGGCACTGCAATCATTATAGAAATTGTACTCAAAATGTTTGGTCAAAAGAAAACGGCATTGAAACCGCAATCATTGAAGGCCTGAACAAACTAAAGCTTAGCAGTCCGAAACTTACAGAATGGATCAGAAAAGCCCTCAAAGAAAGCCATCAAGCAGAAATTGAATATCATCAGTCAACTCAAACAGAACTCAAACAACAATATGATCAGATTCAAAATAGACTTGATCGTCTCTTCGATGAAAAAATCGACGGGAATCTTGAAGATTCATTCTACAAAAGAAAGTTGGCTCAATATACCGAAGAAAAAGAGGCCGTTCTCAAAACAATAAAGAGCCATTCTGATTCTTCCGATAACTATCGCCAAAAATGTCTTGATGTCTACGACTTAGCCCAAGATGCAAGCTCATCATACTCAAATGGCAGTCCTGAGAAAAAACATGAGCTTATAAATTTAGTTTTCGAGAACCTGAAACTTGATCAAGGAAAGCTTAGTTATTCCTATACAAAACACTTCGATTTGCTTTACAAAGCCGTCCAAGCCACAAATAGTTCGAAAGTGGCAAAAACAACTCCACAAGACACCATTATTTTCGAACTCGGTAAAAAGAACGCTGAATCGGACAAAAATGGTCGAATGTTGACCATCAGACCTACCTGGCTCCCCCGGCAGGGCTCGAACCTGCGACATCCTCCTTAACAGGGAGGCGCTCGTACCAACTGAGCTACAGGGGAATAAAAATGTACAGTTCATAGGAGAACAAGGCCTATTTTACCAAGATACCACCTAACTTATCAAGCACAACAATCCCAGCATGAATCTCTCTGTGACAATTAGCACATACTAACAAACACTTTTTTGCCTCCTCAACTATTTTCTCCCATTTTCGAGTTAAATCCCGTTGAGATAGTTCAAACTCCTTAGTAGATTCATCTATATGGTGAAAATCTAATGCAACCAAACATCTCGAATAGCCACAAATCTGACACTCACCTCCCTTAATATCTACTAACTTCTTTTTCATTCGCAACCTCCTTATGTTAGTTGCTTTTGATAAATATTCCCGTCTATCGGCGTATTTCCTCTTATCCATATATAAATAATACCGTAAATAACACGAATATTCAACTCTTTCAAACCACTAAAATGGGCACCTTTCGGTGCCCGATAAACTAAATCGATTTCAATTTTTTTAGATACATATCAACATCGTCTGGCTGATACTCCGCCATGGACCCTATCAATACTTCCATGTCGGCCCGTGGTACCCCAATTGATAACACTGCCGCCTTCATCGCTTCTTTAATAATTTGCTGATAAAGCTGTTCATCTGTTGGCGGAAGCAAATATATCGCATGGCTGGTCAGGAAACTTCCCAATATCGACATTGTGTTGGTCGCGACTTTTTCCTGAGATAGAATGTGTACAACTTCCACTCCATTAAGAATGGCCGAAACCCCAAATTTCTGCCCGCCAATATCCAGAATTAGTGAACAGTTGCAGGTTTTTTCTGCAATCTTCCTCAAAAAATACAAATCACGTCTCCCTTTCAATGTACACCTCCTCAGTAAAATTTATACCCCCTATTGTACCAAACCCATAGTAATAAATCAACTCCTCTGGGTATTTCTTATCTTAGCTTCCCTAAAACGACGTTTAACAAAGCCAGCACCACCGCCGCCAACAAAGCCGTTCCGAAATCCTTCACGGCAAACCCCGGCACAATCCGTGTCATTAGCATAATTAAAACGGCGTTGATTACAAAGGTAAACAGCCCCAAGGTCAGAAAGTTCACGGGTAGGGTCAAAAGGATCAGAATCGGCTTTAAGATGACCGACAGCACCCCCCAAACCACCGCGATTATTCCCAACGTCTCCCAATTCTCAATAGTTATCCCCGGCACGATTCTGGCCGTGATAAAAAATCCGAGTGCATTCACCAACAATTGCATAAACATAATTCATCTTCAACCCAATACTGCCCCTTGTCAAATTGGCCGCTACGGGAAATAATGTGTCCACATGACTGAAAGTCTAAAAGGTATCTCTGGCTCCATGTTCGCCGGTAAAACCGAACTTCTTCTGAAAGAAATCTCTCGAGCTGAATACAGCCGCAAAAGAGTTCAGGTATTCAAACCCACCGTCGATAACCGTTGGGGTGAAAAGGATAAAATTAAGTCCCACTCCGGCGGAGAACATGAGGCCTGTTCTGTAAAAAATTCCCGAGACATTATCAGGTGTCTAAATCCAGAGACTCAGGTCGTTGCCATAGATGAAGCTCAGTTTTTTGACGATGAAATCGTCGATGTTGTCCGAGCTCTGTTAGAAGCTGACATCCACGTTATCTTTACCGGTCTCGCCCAAGACTTCCGAGGTGAGCCTTTTGGTTCCATGCCCATCCTTCTATCTCTTTGCGATGAAATTGATCGACCCAACGCTATCTGTACCGAAGAAGTTGACGGTAAAATTTGTGGCGCCAACGCTACCAAAACCCAGAGGTTAATCAATGGTCAACCGGCTAAATACACCGACCCCATTGTTCTCATCGGCGATGCTAAAGAAGGCTACCAAGCTCGCTGTCCCAAACACCACTTCGTTCCTGGAAAACCAAGACCAAACCTTAGTCACTAAACCTCTTATCCTTCTTAAAACACTCCACTGACTTTTCTATCATTTCCTTTTGAGTTTCCACCCAATCGGTAGGTAATTTTTCAACATCAAACCATTCTCCCTTCCCCGCTTCTCCGCTTATCTCAACATAATGCACCGCCGAAAACTCTGAACCCCTTGTCGACTGAGAAAATCTTTGATATACAAATACTGGAACATATTCTCCTTGATATCCCAACTCCCCTTTCATAATCCTCTCAAAAGCATCCACTAAGTCCCCTTTCTTATCCGTCGCTCTCAGAACCGTCCCCGGCGTGTGCCACAATTTTGGCCAGTAAAGATCATCCCTTTCTCTTCTTGTCATCAATACTTGAGTCTTTCCATCTACCAATCTCAAAGGAACTATCTCCACAATCGCCGTAACATACACTCTTGTTACTTCTCTAAACACGGTAAATGGTAATAATCCTGGCTCTAATTTCTTTAACAGCTCTACTAAATTATCAATTTCTGAGGTTGTCATCATTAATCTAGGTAATCCTGTAGTTTTCTTCTTCTGCTCGGGTGTCTCAGTTTCCGCAAGGCCTTACTTTCGATCTGACGAATACGCTCACGGGTTACCCCAAATACTTTACCCACTTCTTCCAAAGTTAAGGGTTTGCTGCCATCCAAGCCAAATCTCATGCGTAGCACTTTGCTTTCCCGTTCGGTCAAACTTCCCAAGGCCTCTTCTAGATTTTCATGCATTAACTGCTTACTTGTTGATTCGTATGGCGTTGCCTGACGTTCATCTGGGATAAAATCCCCGAGCATCGAATCCTCATCGTCTCCAATTGGCGTTTCCAAAGAAGTTGTTTTCTGAGCAATTTTCAAAATCTCGCGCACCTTCTCCGGTGTCGTCTCCAGCTCGCTGGCCACCTCTTCATCGGTCGGTTCACGGCCCAAATCCTGCATCAGTTTTCTCTGGGTCCGAATTAATTTGTTGATCGTCTCCACCATATGCACCGGAATACGAATTGTTCTGGCTTGGTCGGCGATGGCCCGGGTAATAGCCTGGCGGATCCACCAGGTCGCGTAAGTTGAGAATTTAAAACCTTTTGTCCAGTCATATTTTTCGACAGCGCGAATCAAACCTTTGTTGCCTTCTTGAATCAAATCCAAAAAGCTCATCCCTCTGCCCATGTATTTTTTGGCGATGGAAACCACCAAACGCAAATTGCTTTTAGTGAGCATATCCTTGGCCTTTTGGTCCCCTCTTTCCACCTTCTGTGCCAACGAAATTTCCTGTTCCCGTTTCAAAAGTGGAATCCTGCCAATCTCTTTGAGATACATGCGCACCGGATCATTCACCTCGGTATCTTCCAGTTTGGATAAGGAATCCAGCTCTTTTTCCAGATCACTCGTCGCTTCAATTATCTCGGCATCTTGCCCGGACAACACACTCTCAAAGACATCAATATCTTCCTTAAATAGCTGTTCATAAAGATAATCCAGATCGTTAACATCATTTTCTGCTGCCGGAAAGTACACCAAGATATCATCTTGGGTCACAAAACCCTGCTCGTGTCCGAGATCCAGAATCGCTTTGATCTTTTGTTGAATGGAAAGAGTACCTTTATTTTCAGCCATAATAGACTCCACTAGTTTACCATATAAGAGCGTCAAATTAACTCAAAAAGGCAATTATTTTGCTTTCTTTTTTGTTTAATTCGTTCATTTCCGTAAATGTCCGCTCCTCTTCCTCCTCATTTTTCTCCTTTTTTGCCTTATTCATTTCCACCATTAATAGTTTTTTTCTCTCCCGAATTATCTCCCGCAGTAGTTGCACCGCCATTTCTTCAACCACTTTCGACCCCGGATCTTCTGTTTCTTCTTCACCCATATACGCCTCTCCCGCCACTTCCTTTAACTCCGCCGGCACGGCTTCGATTAATTCTTCGAATGTCATTCCTTCTTTACTGTTCATTATCCAATTCACCAACTTTCCTTCGGCCCCAGGAATACTCAATCCCGCGAACCAAGGCGCAATCTTCTCTCCTGCTTCTCTATTTACAAACAACAATCCTGCCAATCGCTTCCCTAATTTTGCCACACGGGAATCATCCGCCTCCTCCATATCTTTTTCTACGACACTCGTAGCTGTTGTTTTTCCGCTGATATTTTTCTCTATTTCTCCCATCACCCCTTTTGTTTCTACTCCCAATCTTTCCGCTAGCTTTTTTGCCCATCTTTCTCTCACTATATTGTTTTGGATTTTTGCCAAATAAGGAATCACTTCTTCCGTTATCTTTTTTACTCCGTCAATTTTTTCACTATCATTTTTTTTGAAAGCTCTTTCCATTACATACTCATAAACGTCCATCGAATTCTCCACCATTTCTTTCCATTTTGTTGCCGAGTTTCGGGCTATTTCATCCGGATCTTTGCCCCCTTCTATCTGAACAACTTTTATACTCAATCCTCTCTTTTCCGCCAGTTCTACCGATCTTTTCATCGCCGCGTTTCCGGCCTCGTCTGCGTCCATCGACAGATAAATCTTGTCTGCCAATCGGGCTAGCATTTCCACCTGATCTTCCGTTAACGCCGTCCCCCCTACTGCCACTGTTTCCGTCACTCCGGCGGCGAAAGAGCTAATACAATCCATCTGTCCCTCCACTAAAACGGCTCTTTTATTTTCTCTAATCGCCTTTTTTGCTTGGAAAAATCCATACAGCATTCGGCCTTTGTGATACAAAATTGTCTCGGGAGAATTCATATATTTTGGCTCGTCTTCTTTAGCCAAACTTGGCAAAATTCTTCCGGTAAACCCTACTACTTTACCCCCGGTATCTTGCAGTGGAAACATGATTCTTCCTCTAAATTTATCGTAAACTCCACTCCCCTGATTCTTCCTGCTCACCAACCCCACTCTTTCCAACAAATCTTCTTTGTAACCTTTTTTCTTAACCAAATAATTTATCAATCCATCCCAACTGGGCATCGCAAACCCTAGGTTAAAAGTCTCTATCAGTTTATCGTTAATTTTTCGTTCCTTCAAATACGCCCTGGCCCCTGCCCCGGCTTTTCCTTCTACCAACAACCAATGATAATATCGGGCGGTAAGATCCATCACTGCCAGCATCTTGGTCCGCTCATCACTATCTTCACTTCTCCTGCTGATCAGTTTTACTCCGGCCTTTTCAGCTAGTCGTTCTAGCGCCTCTCGAAACTCGATTCCTTCAATCTCCATTAGAAACTTAATTACATCCCCTCCCGCCCCACAACCAAAACATTTATAAAGTCCCATCTCCTCATTTACCATAAATGACGGTGTCTTCTCTGCGTGAAACGGACACAATCCTTTGTGGTGTCTGCCGGCCTTTTTCAAAGCCACATACGTGCCAATCACTCCCACAATATCTGTTTTTCTTTTTATCTCCTCAACTTGATCTTCCATCTTTGGGTTTTATTAGTCTCAATCTGGCTCAATTGTACCTTAAAACAGACCTCCCATCATCAACAAAAATCCTTATTTCTTCGCCTTTTTTACTACCTTCGCTGTCTTGGTCGTCCGCGATAAACGAACATCTTTATTAACCAACAAATAGATGATTGGCAAAATTCCTAAGCTGTTAACAATCAATAAAAAAACAAACCACACTTTTTGGTTTTTCTGGGCACTTCTAAAAAGCGCCACTCCTCTCAAAATTAGGTCCGACAATACCAAAAGAACTATTACCGGCATTAAACTCCTATATAGGGAGAGCATCGCTGTGTTATCCATATCACTATTTTACACAATTTTGTCGGCTCTTGCTTTTTCGAAATGTGATTCTTGGCGGAGGGGGCGGGATTCGGACCCGCGGTGCCTTGCGACACGGGAGTTTAGTAAACTCCTACACTAGACCGCTATGTGACCCCTCCAAAAATATTTTCAAATGCGGAGAGCACAGGGGTCGAACCTGTTAGAGCTTACGCTCATTAGTTTTCAAGACTAACGCATTACCGTCCTGCCCGCTCTCCAGCCTGTATATTTTATCATCTCGAAGCTATTTTCGTAGCTAACTTGATATAATGAACAACATTGGAGATGTCGCCTAGTGGTATGGCAGCAGATCGCTAATCTGCGACTCGAAAGAGTCCCGTGGGTTCGAATCCCACCGTCTCCGCCAATTTTCACTTTTTGTGAAATCGTAAGAAACAGCCTCG
>Ga0182027_10001255_pt1 | contig 42519 bp, 28 predicted proteins | sample 712E1DmetaG_FD_121300 | JGI IMG/M metagenome (GOLD analysis project Ga0182027, IMG submission 121300) | Permafrost microbial communities from Stordalen Mire, Sweden - 712E1D metaG (Illumina Assembly) | ecosystem: Environmental > Terrestrial > Soil > Wetlands > Permafrost | place: Sweden...
ACTTCACCCTCAATTTCCTCGTTTTCCTCTTCTGGTTGGGCCATATGACTGGATTATATCATATCGGTGGCCAAACGTTATGCAAAAAGCCCGGGCGCGTAGCCCGGGCCTTTTGCATGGCGGAGAGACAGGGAATCGAACCCTGAAACCGCTTATGAAGGCGGTTACGGTTTAGCAAACCGTTGCCTTACCATTCGGCGCATCTCTCCAATGCCCAGCTATCCTAGCCGAGTTTGACCCTATTGTAAAGGGATACCTGTCCCCCAAGTACCAGGTACTTTTGTCCCATGAACGGGGTACTTGCCTTAGTGGTAAATTCCCTATTTAATGAATGGTAAAGAGACTCTGAACTATTTAAAAACATGACAATAAAGACTGGGCTTTTGACAGCCGTCGGAGCCCTGGCAGTAATCGGAGCGCTGGCCGGAATTTTGCTTTTTACCAACAGCCTCCAGTCACGAAATCCACCCGCTGATTTCAATCTGGTTTTTAAGTATGGAGTTGGGGCAAAAAACGAACTGGACACCTTCAGCCAAACTTATACCAAAGACATGGTGATGGACCCGCCCATAACCATTAAACTGAAGCTGACGGGCCAGGAGCTGGCGGACATTTACCGAAAAATAAACAGTTTGAAGTTGTTTGATAAAAAAGAAGAACCGGTGGGAGAAAACGTATTCGTTACCCCTTGTCGCAGCTATTATTTAAAAACCCAGGTTGGCTCTGTCCAGAAGGACCTGTCTTGGGATGACTGTCACGGAAAAATTAGTGATAATCTCCAGCGATTCGCAAATTACGTCATCCCGATTATCGAATCAAAAGAAGAATACAAAGGACTGCCGACTCCAAAAGGCCTCTATCTTTAGACGACCGATGTCCCTAAACAAACAACTACTCAAAGACGCGCTGGGTTGGGGCTTCGTCCTCTGGCTGACCGGCTACATCCTGGGCTTCGTCTTCTTCTTCCTCGTGCCGCCGGCTTACGTCGGCTGGGCCGTCACGCCAATCGGCATTCTCATCACGCTCTGGGTGCTGTTCAAGAAAATCAAGAGCACCTCGTTCCGGCACTATCTGGTGCTGGCGGTCGTCTGGACGCTGATCGCCATCGCCCTCGACTACTTCTTCCTCGTCAAAATGCTCAAGCCGGCCGACGGCTACTACAAGCTGGACGTGTACCTGTATTACGCCCTGACCTTCGCCCTGCCGCTTCTCGTCGGCTGGCGGAAGCGGTCCAAGAAGTCAGCCTAGGAACCTGTCCCTAAAGTACCAGGTACTGGTCCTCGTCGGGTTTTTTTGCCCTTGATTTTTAGCTTATTTCACGGTTAAATGTAGAAGAACCCCTTCGCCTATGTCCGCCCTGGACCTCAAGGAAACCGTCCACGAAATCAAGCGTACCGCCGAAATCGTCGGCGTCTTCTCGAAGTACGGCCTTGAGGACCTCTTCGACCGGACTGGCCTGACCAAGCGCTTCGGCGTCCCGATGGGCCTCGGCCCGAAGCATAGCCGCCACGGCCAAACTACCGCGCCCGAAAAGCTGCGCCTGGCCCTAGAGGAGCTCGGCCCGGCTTTCGTGAAGCTCGGGCAATTTTTGAGCACGCGCCCCGACATCCTCCCCTTCCAGTACATCACCGAGCTGGAGAAACTCCAGGACGCCGTACCGCCGGTGCCGTACCGCGAGGTCCGCGTGCTGATCCATGCCGCGCTCGGCCGGACCGTCGACCAGCTCTTCCGGAAATTCGAGCATGAGCCGGTAGCCTCGGCCTCAATCGCCCAGGTCCACCTCGCGATCCTGGCCGACGGCACCAAGGTCGCGGTCAAGGTCCGCCGCCCCGACATCGAGGGAAAAATCACCGCCGACACCCGAATCATCTCGGAGCTCGCCAAGTTCCTCAAGAACCGCGAGTTCATCGACGAGATCTGGCGCCCGACGGAAATCGCCGAGCAGTTCGAGCGTTCGCTCAAGGGCGAGATCGACACCCGCGCCGAAATCGCCAACCAGAAGCGCTTCGTCGAGAACTTCGCCGAGGCTACGGACGTCAAGATCCCCAAGGTCTACGACGAGTTCTCGGGCGACGGCGTCATCACGATGGACTACCTCGACGGCGTGAAGCTCGGCAAGATCATCAAGTCCAAGGGCGACCGCTACCCCAAGAAGAAAATCGCCAACATCGGGGCGCACGCCGGCTTCAAGATGGTCTTCATCGACTCGTTCTTCCACGGCGACCTGCACCCCGGCAACCTCTTCTGGCTCGAGAAGACCGGCCAGCTCGGCCTCGTCGACTTCGGCATCGTCGGACGCCTCTCCGAGATCGAGTCCCTGGCGCTCACCCTGATGCTCGGCGGCATCGTCTCCTTCGACTCCGAAAAGGTCCTGCTCGGCGCCGAGACCCTGAACATCATCGACTCCAGCCGCCAGGCCGAACAGCTCCGCGCCGAGGTCGACGTCCTGCTCGACAAGTATCACAACGCCGCCCTCAAGGACATCAGGGTCGCCGAGCTCGTCCAGGAGATTTTTGGGCTGATGCTCAAGCTCCGCATCCGCCTGCCGGTCAGCCTCATCGGCCTGGCCAAGACGCTCGTCGTCGTCGAGGACATGGCCGAAAAGCTCGACCCCGACTTCAGCATCTTTGAGTTCAGCAAGCCCTACATCGAGGCCTCGATCCGCCGCCAGGTCAGCCTCTCCAAGATGCTGAACAAGGCCGGCAACAGTCTCCTGCGCACCGGCCAGCTCGTCGAGAACCTGCCCGAAGACCTCGGCTGGATCCTGCGGAACCTCAAGAACAACGACTTCCGCGTCAAAATCGAACACCAAAAGCTGCCGCTCCTGGTCGATCGGCTGGTCCGGTCCGGCAACCGCCTCGCGGCCAGCGTCATCGTCATGGGCCTGATCATCGGCTCGTCATACGTCATGTCGAGCTTCCGCAGTCTCGGGCTCATCGGCTATCTGGTCGCCTTCGTCATCGGCCTCGGCATCCTCATCGGGACCATCCGCAAGTTCTGACGGCTGGGCTTATATTCCTATTTACTTAGGAAGTATGAACATAAACGAATTTGAGAAGTTGGGATTGCGAGTCGGGAAAATCGTAGCAGTCGAACCAGTTGCGGGTTCGGATAAACTGTTAAAATTCAATGTCGACATCGGCGAAGGCGTTCCTCGCCAAATATTGTCTGGCGTGGTTGGTGTGTATGTTCCAGCAAATCTCATAGGAAAGAATGTTCTTGTCGCGTCAAATATTGACCCTAAAATCATGGCCGGTGTCGAAAGTGGGGGGATGCTAATAGGCGTAGAACAGGATTTGAAAGGGAACCCCCGTCTTTTCTTCCTCGATGAGGATCTGCCCGCCGGGATGGCCGTTGCATAGCCAACCCAGGTGTCAGACACGGAAGTTGCATGTCATTTGAGGCTTGCTTTTGGGCTTATTTCAGGGTTTAATGGGGTGGCTGGACCGTAAAAATTCCTTGTTCGAGCGGAGGGGTGGCTGAGCGGTTTAAGGCAACAGTCTTGAAAACTGTCGCTCCTTCACGGGAGCCGCGAGTTCGAATCTCGCCCCCTCCGCTTGAGTAAGGAGTACTGGGCCACTCTAAATAAAAGTCCGCATGGAAATAACCGCTCACATCTTGAAGGCCTTCGGCAAGACGGCGGACGGGGGCAACCCGGCCGGGGTTGTCTTGGACGCTGACGGCCTGTCGCGGGAACAGAAGCTGAACATCTCAAAACAGCTGGGCTTCTCCGAGACCGCCTACGTGTCAAAATCGCAGAAAGCCGACTTCAAGGTGGAGTTCTTCACGCCCACCGACGAGGTCGACATGTGCGGGCACGCGACCATCGCGACCTTTTACCTGCTGTTCAAGGAGAACCTCCTCAAGCCCGGGACTTACCGGGAAGAGACCTTGGCCGGCGTCCTGAACGTGGAAATCTTGGCGGACGGCACGGTGACGATGGACCAACCGCTGCCGGTTTTCTCCGATCTCGTCCCGACGGCTATCGTTGCTGACGTCTTTAATGCCCCGGAAAAAACCTTCGTGGTGCCGGGCCTCGCTCCCCAAATCGTGTCGACGGGCTTGCGGGACATCTTGCTTCCCGTAAAAGACAGGAAAAGTCTGCTTGATCTCAAGCCCGACTTCGACAAGATGACGCGCTACAACAAGCAGACGAACACCGTCGGCTTCCACGCTTTCACCTTGGACGTCCTCAACGAGAAGGCGACCGCGCACTGCCGGAACTTCGCTCCCCTGTTTGGCATCCCGGAAGAGGCGGCGACGGGCAGCAGCAACGGCGCGCTCGCCTGCTACCTTTTCAAGAACAGCAAGCTGGGCCGCGTCGACGACTTGATCTTCGAGCAAGGCTATTCCATGGGAAAGCCCTCCGAGATCGTCGCGTCGCTCGAGGTCGTCGGCAAGGAGATAAAACGCGTTCGCGTCGGGGGCAAGGCGATTTACCTGGAACGGCGGACGTTAGTCATCTAACAAGGGCTGGAACCTATGCTGCACAAGATCATCAGCACCAAGAAAGCCCCGGCGCCGGGCCACTACTCGCAAGGCCGGGTCATCGAGTTCCCGGACCACAAAATCGCGTACACGGCGCTGGTCACCGGCAACGACCCCGAGACTGACGAGGTCGTCGGGGGCGACATCGAGAGCCAAACCAAGCAGGCCTTGGAAAATTTGCGGGCGATCATCGAGGCGGCTGGTGGGACTCTGAACGACATCGTGAAGGTCAGCGTCATGTTCGAGAACCTGGCTCGGGATAAGCAGGGCTTCGACAAAATCTACAATTCGTTTTTCACCGACCAGCTTCCGGCGAGAAGCCTCTGCGAGGTCAAGGCGGTGCCCCTGACCACGGAAAAGACGATTATCGGAATCGAGGCCATCGCCTACATATCGAAATAATCGCGAAGCTTAGCCGAGGCATCATGAAAACTTTGACTCCAGACCCGACATGACCCTGACCTTGCTGATCCTCTGGATCATCGGCATCACCAGCTTCACCTTGTTGGGCAGTTGGTACGCGCGGAAATACGAGAAGGCCGACTTGCTGATCGGGCTTTACGTGACTTTCGTGCTGGTGGCCCAGATACTAGCCGTCAAGATATCCGCCTTCGACCTCGGCTTCAAGACCTTTTACGGGCCGAGCGGGGTCCTGGTCTTCTCGATCACCTACCTCCTGACCGACATCGTCAACGAGAAGTTCGGCCGGCGCGAGGCCCAGAAGATGATTCTGATCGCCTTCGTGTCCCAGGTGGCGATGGTGTTCTTCTTCTGGTTGAGCGTGCAGTTCGCGCCCGCCCCGTTCTGGACGCTCCAGGGCCCCTGGGAGCAGATCTTCGGCCTCGTCCCGAGAATCACGCTGGCAAGCTGGGTCTCCTTCATGATCACGGAAAATTTCGACGCTTACGTCTACTCGTGGTTCCGGAAGCTGACGCACGGCCGACACCTCTGGGTCCGGAACGCTTTCACCTCCATCCCCGCCCTGCTCTTGGACAGTCTGATCTTCATCCCGCTCGCGTTCCTGGGCACGATGCCAATCCTGCCCCTAATAATCGGCCAGACGGCGGTCAAATGGCTGGTCGGCCTGGTGAACATCCCATTCATGTACCTGAACAAGGCAATCTTGGGGCCGAGCCGGGCGGAATAATCATCGGAGTCGAGTCTATTTCGACATCGCTAAATAATCACCAAGATAACATGAAATCCGACGCTCTCGCTCCAATCCAAGCAGCGGTTACCGAGAAGCTCAAAACAGCTGGAACCCCGCCTTTCGCGGTCTTCGACTTCGACAACACTTGCATCGTCAACGACGTGGGCGAGGCAACGCTGGCGTTCCTATGCCAAAACAAGCTGGTCAAGAATCTGGAATTGCTGACCGAAGGCGAGGGCGGCGCGGGCGACTACAGCGAACGCGTCTTCCGCCGTTACTACGAGATCTTCGGCCAGGGAAAAATCCTGGAGGCTTACGTCTTCTGCGCCCGGGCCTTCGCGGGCTTCACGCCCGAGGCCGCGACGGCCCTGGCCCAGGCCACGCTCGCATACGAGGGCGAGACGCTCGGCACCGACGAGCTTTACGGCGTCAAAATCGCGCACGGCCTGCCGGTGCGTCCCCAGGTGCGCCAGCTGATGGAATATCTCTCGGCCCAGGGTGTCGCCATCTGGATCGTAAGCGCGTCCTCGGAATTCGCGGTCCGGGCGGCCCTGCAACATCATCGCCTTCCCGGCCAGATCATCGGGATCAGGAACGTCATCAAGGATGGGATCCTGACTCCCCTACTGGAGGAACCGATGTCCGTCTTGACAGGCAAGCCGGCGTGCATCAAGAAGTTCATCGACCCGAACCGCGCTCCGCTCGTGGGCGTGGGCGACAGCATGAACGACCTGCCGATGCTCGAGACGGCCTCCATCAAGGTCATAGTCGACCGAGGCAACAAACTGGCTGAAGAGGCCCGCGCTCGCGGCTGGTTCCTGATTCCTGGCGCGTCGTAAGCGGTTTAGACGCAAGCTGTCCACAAAAACGCCCGGGTGACGCCCGGGCGTTTTTCTACTTATCGGGTTTCTGACCCTTTGCGGTAATACTGTTTCAAGGCGGCGCGGGTCCGGGGGCCCACCGTGCCGGTCGTCGGCAAGCCGACGGACTTCTGGAAGCTCTTGACGGCCTGTACCGTCAACGGGCCGTAGTCATCGGTGACGGCTTGCGTCTTCGGGAAGAAGCCGAGGCACTGCAGGAGCTCTTGCAATTCTTCGACCTGCGCGACGTCGCCGCCGGCCCTCAAGGCTGACGTGAAGACGTAGCTGGTGCTGCAAGCGCTGGGCGCCGCGGGAACCGCCGGGGCTGGCGTAAACAGGGCCGCCGGCTTGTCGGTGCACATCGCCTTGAGACCGGCGATATTCAGGTCCACGGGCGTCGCCGACGACTCCTGGTTGGCTCCGAACACCACCAGGTCGGCCTTGGGCTTGCCCTTAACTAGCAGCCGCAAGATCACCTCGCTGTCGACTGGTCCGTTCTGGCTGACCAGGCGCGCCGTGATTTGCGGGCACTGGCTCCGGTCGATCTCCATCACCACGGACGGCAGCATGCTGGCCTGGACTCCGGGGTGGCCGAAGCTCATGCGGACCGAGCCGTCGGGAAGCGTCGTCGACTGCACGGACGGGTCGCCCAGGTGCTGTTCCGAGCCGTCCCGATTCAGCATGAACAGGTCATAGCCGACTTGGTCGCAAGTGACGGCCTGGCCCAGGTGCAGGTAGGACGTGAGATCGATGTTCAAGCCGCCGATTTCATGCGCCAACCTCGTGTCATCGTAGAGCGGCAGGTCGACCGCCTGGGAACCGCTCATGAACAGCGTGATGCGAATCTTGTGGTTCCAGGCGGCATGCTTGCCCAGCAGCTTGACGTTGAGGCTGGGGCACTGGCGACGATCGACTTCCATGATGACGTCGTTCCAGTCCCAGTCCAGGCCCTGGTCCTCGTAGTAATAATCGGTGAGGCCCGGTGCGACCTGCTTTTCCTTCACCCATTTCGTCCCCATATGGCGTTCGGTGCCGTCCGGATTGACGATGTAGAGGTCGTAAGTCAGCTTTTCGCAGTTCACGACGCAAATCCGCGAGACGTCATATTCCGGCACAATGGTCGGCAGGGGCGGCAAATTGGACGGCGGCGCTGGCGTCGGGGTCGGCGTCGGAGTGGGGGTCGGGGTGGGAGTCGGCGTTGGCGTCGGCGTGGGAGTCGGAGTCGGGGTTGGAGTGGGCGTCGGCGTCGGCGTGGGCGTCGGAGTAGGAGTAGGGGTTGGAGTTGGATTGGGCGTGGGGGTCGGGGTGGGCGGAAGAGTGCCACACTGGCTGGCAGTATCGAGATTGATGCTGGTGGAGTAAGTCGCGACGCCATCGACTGGCGAGACGAGCTTCAGGTACACCGTCTTCAGGCCATCACCGGCGCTCAAGGTCCACGACGTCGTAAGCGGAGTCAGGAACGGCTGGAGGCCGCTTTCGAGACTTAAGGCATCGTTACCGAGGACGTATTGCTCGGCGTTGTTGGCCAGCACGGTGACCGTGACCGTACGAGACGCGGTGCATGACGCGCCGCCGTTCAGGGCAAACTGAACGTTCAGCGGTAAGGGGTTCGAGCCCGTCATCTGGTAGATCTTCAGCTGGTCCTGGTTGTCGGCCAGGTTCGCGTCTACACCGTTCGCACCGTCATCAGTCACGGTGGCGGTATTCGTGAGCGGCGAGGCGCCCCCCGGCACGGAGTCGAGAATCGTCAGGACGACCGTGCGGGTAGTCAGGCCACTGTGACCAGCCAGGGTGAAGGTCGGCCAGGAGACGGTGCCCGCGGTGTCGACGCCGCCGTTACTGGCGCTCGTGAACGTGTACCCAATCGTGGGTAGGACATCCGTGAGAGCCACGCCGGTCGCCGTGACATTACCGTGGTTCGTGACGACGAGAGTGTAGGTGATGACGTCTTTCGCCTTGAACTGGGCGACGTCGGCGGTCTTGACTACGGAGAGGTCAAGGAACGTCGTAATCGGCGAGACGGTCGGGTCTTGGGCCGCCACGGTCGCGGGGTCATCGGTGGAGACCGAGGGGATGTTCGAGCCACTCACCGCGCCCTGGTTCGAGACGGAGGTCGTGCCGGAAGGCACCGGGTCATTGATGACTACGTCAAAGGTGATGGTGGCGGTGCCGCCGTTGCCGGCGAGGGTTCCAAGGTTGACGGCGACAGACGTATCGCCCAAGCCGTTGCCGGTCGTGATGGCACCGAGGGACGTCGTGACCGAGCCGGCCACGAGGGCCGTGTTGGTCCCGGACGTGTCGGTGAACACGACACTGCCTGCGTCATGACTGCCGCTGTTCGTCAAGATGACGGTGTAGCGCAGGGTGTCGCCCGGCGAAAGGACGGAGTTCCCGTCCGCGTCAACCTGCATCGCGGCGGTCTTGGTGGCCGCGACCGACGCGGCGCCGCTCACGGTGACGGTGTTGGAGCTGGTGTTGTTCAGGAGGTTGGGATCCGTGCCGTGCGTGCCGTCGTCCTGGGCGGTGGCGGTATTGACGACCTGACCGGCGACCGAGGCCGGATCGCTGACCGTAACCGCGTACGTGACGTCAGTCGCGGCCGCGGGGGCCAGGGCGCCGATCGTGAACGTGCAGGTGCTGCCGGCCGCGCTACTCGGGAGGCAGGACCAGCCGACTGCGCTGGCACCGCTGTTGAAGGCCGTGCCTGCCGGGACTGTCTCAGTGACCGTGACGCCGCTCGCGGCGCGCGTGCCGACGTTCTGGACGTGCAACTGGTACAGGATGGTGTCGCCCGGGTTCGGGACGCCGGAGGTGCGGGTCTTGACGATGCTGATGTCCGGCACGGTGACGGTGAAGCCCGCCGAGGCGGTCACGACCGGCTGGACGCGCTCCCCCGAGACTACGCCCGGGAGGGTCGTGGCCTGGTCGATGGTCGCGGTGTTGGTGATGGTCGCGCCCGGAACGGCGGAACCGTCGACTGTCACGTCGAAGGTGATGACGCTGGAAGCGCCAGCGGCGAAGGACGACCAGGAGGCGGAGACGGTGCCGGCGGATTGCGTCAAGGAGGTCGGCGCGACGCCCGAGGTGTTCTGGAGGTTCCCGGCATACGTCACCCCGGACGGGATGACGTCGGACAGGTCTACGTCGAACGAGGTGCTGGAGCCGGTGTTCGCGGCGGTCAGGGTGACGGTCAGCGTGTCGTTGTCGGCGGCGGAGGCGGCGCTCAGACCCTTACTAAGGGTCATGTGCGGCTCGACGACGGTGACGTCAACGCTGTTCGAGGCGACCGGGCCGGCGCCGGAATCGGCGGTGGCCGAGTTGGTCAGGACCGTGGCCGAGGGCTGGCCGACGTTGCCGGGGACGTCGAGGACGACGAGGTTGAAGTTGACCGTGATGAAGTCGTCGCCGGTATTCGAATCGAAGGGGTTGGTGATGGTGCCATAGCTCACGGTGATGTCGGTGCCGCTGCCGCCCGTGGCCGTGATGGTCGGCGCGGGCAGGGTGCCGCCGAACGAGGAGGAATCGACGTTCAGGGAACCGGGGACGTAGGCCAGGCCGGCCGGCACGTCGTCGACGATGCTGAGGGAAGGCGTCGTGCCTTCGATGATCGGGACGTTCAGGGCGTAGCTCACGACCTCGCCGATGGCGACGTTGCTGCCGGTGGTGTGGGCGGCCGAGGTGCCGGTGATGGTCTTGTTGAGCGAGGGGATGTCGGCCGTGAACTGGGCGCTCGACTGGACCTCGTAGTCGTTGAGCGCGCCGCCGCCGAGGAGGTTCAAGCCGTCGGGCGTGCCGGTGCCGTCGCTGCGTTCGCCGGCGACCGTACCGTCAAGCGACGACCAGATGACCCGGCCAGTGTTCGGGACGACCTGGCCTGGGGTGACGGTGTTGTCGATGTCAGCGGAGAAGACGACCGTCACGCTGGCGCCGAGCGGGAGGTCGAAGGTCCCGTCGGCCGTGGTGGGCACGCGAACCGTCTGGCCGGAGACTTCCGAGGACGGGGCGGCCATGCCGACCGCGTTCACGGAGACCACGCTGATGTTGTGCATCACGGCGGGCAGGGCGTCGGCGAACACCAGGTCGTAGGCGTTGGCGTGCGAGGCGACGCTGTGGCTGATGACGACCGTATACTGGACCGTCCGGCCGGCCTGGGCCGGGCTGGGCAGGATGGAGATGGTCTTGTTGATGGCGACGACCGGTTCGACGACGGAGATGTTGGCGGGCGTCGCGTCGGTGACGGTCGCGGTCGTGAGGGTGTTGGGGTTGGTGTACGAAAGCGTGGCGGTGTTCGTTAAGCTGGTGCCATCCTGGTTCGCGGAGACGTTCAGCACGACGGTCTCGACGCGAACGACGAAGGCGTTGTTGTTCGTCACGTTGTCATTCACGGTCGTCGTGTCGCCGAAGGCGAGATGGGCGTCGTCGCCGTTGCCGCCGGCCGAAGTGACCGTCGGGGCGACAACCGTGCCGTTGAAGTCAGCCGCGAGCAGGGAGCTACCGGCGGCGGTGGTGATGACCGTCGCGCCGACGTACGCCAAGCCAGTCGGGATCTGGTCATCGACGGCCAAGCTCTTGGTGACGCCCTCGGGCAGGGTGACGAGGATGTCGAAGAAGGCGTGTTGGCCAATCGTATAAGTCGTGGTCGCCGGGGTCCGCTTGTCGACGGTCGGGACCGCTAGGGTGATGCTGTTGCCGGTCGAGTCCGTGGCGGAGAGGTCATTGGGCGCCGTGACGCCGCCGGAGCCGTTGCGCTCCCCCGTCCCCGAGCCGGAAGCGCCGGGAGTTGAGGAGCCGGTCGGATTAGAAATCGTGCCGTTCGCGCCCGGCAGGCTGGTGTAGGTGACGGTGGCCGAGTTGTCGACGATCTTCCCGGCGAAGACGCCGGCGTTCAGGGTCGCCGTCACGTTGACGGTGAACGAGTCGCCCGGGCGCAGGGTGTCGACCGAGAAGCTCAAGTTGTTGCCGGCGGTGTTATTGGTGACGGTCGCGTAGCCCGGCAGGCTGGTCGAGGTCGCGCTCGTGACCGTAAGGTCGGACGTGACGCCGTCGGTCATGGTGATGTCGAAAGCATCGGCACCCGAGTTGCCGGTGGCGGTATTCGTGACGACCAGGGCGTAGGTGACGGTGTCGCCGGCGTCATAGGGGCCAGTGGAAGTCACGGACTTGGCCATGGACAGGGCGGGCTCGGCGATGCGGGCGTTGACGGCCGACGAGGTCGCGATGGACGTCGTCAGGCTCCGGTAGGCCGTGAAGGTGTTGATTAGCGTGTTGTTGGCGTTGGCGGTCGTCGTGTTGAGGACGAGGGCGTTGAACTCGACGACGACGTATTCCTTGTCGGAGTCGCGGTCGGCGTTGGTGACGTCGCCGAAGTCGAACTTCGGGTCGGTGCCGGTCAAGAAGGGGCCGCCGCTGATGGAGCCGGACGGCAGGGGGCACTCCGGGGTGATACTGCCGATCGTGGCGTCACTGCCAGTGAGGTCCAAGTTCGGGTTCGCGCCGCCGTCACAGCCAATCGCGGCCGGTACGAGCGTCGAGGACGTGAGACCGGCGCCGTTCGAGACGAAGGCCACCTTGGTCGTACCGTCATTGAGATACTGGAGGTCGGTCGGGAGGTTGTCGGTGAAGCGGAAGCCCGACGTCGCGCCTTCGGCGATGCGACCGACGAGGCGGTAGCGGACGATTTCGCCGATGGCCAGGTTCTCAAGCCCGGCTACGAAGCCGGTGCGAGACTCCGAGGTCGAGACGATCGACTTGGCGGGCTCGACGCTAGCGACGTTGAAGGTCTTGCTATTAGAGGACGTCCCGGTCTTCTCCGTGTCGTTGGTCGTGTACGGCGAGGGGTCACTGACCGTGCCGAGGACCGAGGTCCAGGCCTGCGTGGCAGTGTTGGTGATGCTGGAACCGGTCGCCACGCTGGCATCGACGGTGACGTTGAAGGTAATGATGGCAGTTCCCCCACCGAGCGCAAAGGGGCTCGCCGACCAGTCGGCCGTGATAGTGCCGCCAGCCTCGCCGCAGGTGTCGGGATTCTGGGCGCCGGCGTTGCAGTTGAGCGAGGCCGGTACGTAGGTGAAGCCCGCGGGCAGGACGTCACTGACGGTCACGTCGTAGGCGTTGGCGGTGCTCGAACCGGTGTGCGCGAGGGTCAAGGTCACGCCGACGGTGTCGCCGGCATCCCCCGCCGAGACGCTCAAGGTCTTGGTGATCGACAGGGCCGGCAGGACCACGGTCACGTTCGGGGCGGAGGCGTTGGCCGAGCCGTTCAGCCAGGTGAGGTGAGCGGAGTTGTGGAGCGTGTGGGTGTTCACGTTGCCGGCGACATTCTCAACGATGACGGAATACGTGAGGGTGATAGTCTCGGGCGTGGCGTTGTTCGTGTCGGTATTCGTGACGTTGCCGAGGTTGAAGGTGGCGACGCGTCCGGGCAAGGTGATGCGCGGATTATCGCTGACCGTCGTACCATCGGCACAGGCCGAGGCGAAACCGCCGACAAGGTCGGTCGTGACCGCCCCGGATGACGGCGTCACGCTGACGCAGTGGACGAAGGCCAAGCCGGTGTCGAGAGTGTCGACGAGCGCGAGACTGCCGGTGTGGCCCTCGGGCACGGTGACCGTCACCTGGTACGGGAAAATTTCACCAATCGTCTTGGTGGTGGCGACCGTGGTCTTGTTGACGGCGGGGCTCGCGGCCGTGACCGTGGCGGTGTCCGTCAGCCCCTCGGGGATGAAGTTCGGCCCACCCTCATCGCCGGCATACGACAGCAGGGTGGCGGTGTTAGTACCGACGCTCCCCGCTTCGAGCGAGGTCTGGGCCTGGAGGTCGTAGGTGATGATGGCGACGTTAGTGCCGTTCCCGGCGTTGCCCGTGTAACCGGCGAGCGCGGCGGCCGGGCCGGTCGTCAGGTCGATGCCATGCTCAATCAGTGGGTTGACGTCCGCGCCATTGATGGCCGCGTACGGGATGCTCGTGCCCGCGCCGTTCGTGACCTTCAAGTTGAGGCCGCCCGGGGGCGCGGCGAACCCCGTGGGGATCGCGTCCTTGACCGAGACGTCGAAGGCGCCCGCCGGCGAACTGCCGCGGTTGTCGAGGACGATGGCGAAGGTGACGAGGTCGCCGGCATCGACGCCCGAAAGGTCGCTATTGATGGGGTGGGCGTCCAAGCCGTTGGAACTGACGGTCCCGGCCGCGCGGAAGCCGGCCGAGCCTGGGGCGGAAAAGGCCACGGGGCCCACGGTCGCGGGCGCGAAAGTGGCGCCGGCATGGTCGGTCGCGACAACGCCCTTGGTGACGTGCAGGATGGGTTCCTGCAGGGTGATTTGGGTGATTCGGGTGGTCGTGGTCGTCGCACCGGGTGTGTTGTTCTCCGACGCGGTGGCCGTGTTGGTCAGGAGCAGGCCGTCGGCGAAAGGGTTGTCGGACACGGTGACGGTGAAGAGGATATCGACGTCGTAGACGCCCTCCGTCAGCACGTCGACCTGGCCGTAGTCGAACACGAGTGTGTTGGCCGATCCACCCGTGGCCGTGAAGGCAGGATTGATGCCCGAGACGCCGCCCAAACCCGAAAAGGTGTCGGACGGGCCGTACTTGACCGTGCCGGCCGGCGGCACGGCGGCGCTCGGCGCCCCAGTGTTGAAGGCAGTGAGCTCGGCGGCGTTGAAAATCGGCAACGGCAGGTAGTCCGTGATGGCCAGGTGACGAATGTCGGCGATCGTCGATTGATAGGTATAACGATACGTCACCGTGTCACCGGGGCTGACCCGGACCGGCGAGGTGGAGGTGGTCGAACCGTTCACCGCGTAGACGGACTTGGCGACCAGCGCGCCGGCGGAGATGGTCGTCGTCGTCTGGGACGTGTCGGTCGTGCTGTTGCCGGTATCAGCCAGTGCCGCATTGTCGAGCACGTGGGCGGAAATGGAGATGTTGTTGGTCAGGCTGTCCCCCTGGCTGACGATCCTCGGTGCCGCGCTGATGACGTCATAGCTGTCCTGAATGACGGCACGGAACTTCAGGGTGCCCCGGGTGAGCGTCCCCGCGTCGAAGGCCGAGCAGTCCTGGGTCCCGCCGACGTCAGGCACGCAGGCGCCGATCATCTTCCGCTCCAGCCCGCGATCGGTGAGCTCATCGGAAAGCCGGAAGTGCAGGGTCTGGGAGCCGTCCACGCCGGAGAACGCAGCGACCGTATAGTCGGCCCCATGCATGTCCCCCGTCGTCGAGGGGCGATTGAAACTGAAGGTAGGGGTGAACGAGTTGTCGAAGCGCAGGCCGTCGGGCAGGATGTCGGTCAGCGTCGTGCCGTTCACGGCAAAGAAGTCCGAGACGCTAAGGTCGACCGTGTACTCCAGCACGTCGGTCGCCGAGGGCCCGGCCGGCCCATTGTCGGTCACGATGGCGACGGACTTCTGAACATCGAGGGCGCAGGTCTTGTGCGTCATGTTGCCGGCGGTCTGCGCGACGTGCGCCACCGAGTCCCGAACGTCGATCGGCGTGAAGTCAAACGACACCTGCACGTCGTTGGGCGTGGAGATGCAACCGCCGGTCGTGGCCGGGATGACGTCAACGAGGTTCGCGTCCTTGAGCGGCATGAAGAAGTTGAAGCCGAGGTTGATCGGCGTGCCGCCCGTGATCGAGTTGTACTTCACCGAGACCTTGTTGTTCGGCGCGTTCTGGGGCGTCGAGCTGGCCGGCTGGGTGAGAATCGCGCTCGCGGCCGGCGTGGAGGTCAAGCCACCTTGGTACTGGATGTTGCTCGCCAGGCTGTCCGCCAAGACGACGTTCGAGACGGTGACGCCGCTCGCGAAATCGACGTGAATCGCGTAGTGGCCGGGGTCGTTCGGCCCCGAGACCAGTTCCTCGCCGCTCTGCGTCTGGGTCTTGGTGACCGTAAAAAGCGTCGGCGTCACGGCCAGCGTCTGGTATGAGCCCAGGATCGACGGGTCGACGGCTGGGTCGTCGAGCGCGTCGTTGCCGTATTGGAAACCGCCTCGAACCCGAACGTTCAGCGCGACCCCGCCGATATCAGCCAGGTTGCTCAAGTGGGCGGTCACCCGGACCGTGGCCGGGGTCTGGCTCGGGATGAACGAGCCGAACGGCAGTTGGATGACGACCAGCTTGTCCCCGGCGGTCCCGGTGATCTTAATCGGTTGGCCACTCACGTCCTTGGCGTACGGGTGATCAACGGTGCCGGTGCCCGTGCCGCTGTTCGGGAAAGTCAGGACGGTCGTGACGGGCGTCGTGCCCAAGAAGCTCGCGCTGACGAAGTCGATGCCGTCGGGCGTGCTGGCGCCGGCGTTGCCGTCATAGCCGTTCACGGGCAGCAGGAGGTCGATGTAAGGACCGTAGCCCGGGTTCGAGCCCGAGGCGTTGTCGAAGGTCGCGTCGAAGGTGAAATCCGAGCCGAGCATCACGTTCGAGGTGGCGGGCACGGCCACGTTCGGGACGCCGCCGGCGAAAGCTTGCTGGGGGGCGTGGAGCGTCCAGAAAATAACGCCCATGATGATCGCAGTGCTCGCGAACGCGGTTAGCAGGTGATGCGGACGTCTCATATTCTTAAACGGAAATAAGCTAGGTCTTTATTGCCCTTAAGTATAGCAACAAACAGCGCCCTAACAAGCATAGCGTGGGGGGCGACTTACCCACAGTGATTTCCGACGGCTCTAGGGTCACTGAGGGTGCTGAAGGCGACGAAGCCATTCTCAAATTAGTGTCAGCCGAACAAATCCGATGAACAAAAAATATGTTCGCCACTGGTGGGTTTAAGGGCCCTTAAAGTGACCTCAATCCCCTGCTAAGGTTAGGGAACTTGAGTTCAGGCGAACCCTGGGAAGTAGTCCGTCTTGATTTGTGAGCGTGGCACGCCGAGCTTGGCGAGCGTCGCTTCGAAAGCGCTTACCATCGCATGTGGCCCGGAGAGGTAGAACCGGCGCTCCCGGTAATCGGGGACGTTCGCGGCAATGGCCGGCCCGTCGAGGAACCCGCGATGCCCGGCCCAGTCGGCTGGCACGGTCGCGAGGTCGGTGACGGCGCAGATCGTCTTGAGGCCGACGCTGGCGGCTTGGGTGAAGAGGTCATTATAAGCGAACTCGGGTGTCGTCTTGCAGGAATAGAACAGGACCACGTCCCGTTTCTCGCCCCGATCGAGGAGATACTTGGTCATGCTGCGGAACGGGGTGATGCCGATGCCGCCCGCGATCCAGACCAGCTTTTGTGACTTGTCCTCGGGCAGAGTGAAGTCACCGGCGAGCGAACCGGCCGTGATGACGTCGCCCGCCTTCAGGTCCAGCAGTCCCCTCTTGAAGCTGGAGAGACGCTCTGGGAATTTGACCCCCAAGTGAATGAGTTCTTCCGTCGGCGACGAGGCGATGGTGAAGTACCGGCGGTTGCCTCGGGCGTCCGCGTGCGCGGGCGGGAGCGTCCACTCCAGGTACTGCCCCGGCTTGAAAGTCACGGGACGGTCCGGCGTGAAGGAAAAATCATAGGTGCCGGGGCCGACGAGAGTCTTCTCCTTGAGCTTCAGCATCAGCTTCCACTTCGGGCTGACGAGATACGAGAAGACGTTGCCTGTCAGCAGGGCCGTCTCGGGCGTGAAGGCCATCGGCCCGAGGTGGAATTGGGGCGCGAACATCAGCCCCGTAATGGCCCCGTAAACGAGACGCCACCGGCGCGTCGGCGGAGTCGTGAGCGGCTCGGTCAGCATCACGGTGGCGAAGAAGATGATTGGGGTTTCGACCAGAGTGCGCCACAGGCTGTCGATGAGATTTAAGCCACGCGCGAGCGTCGAGACGATGACGACGGCGAACGCGGCCGCGAGAAACGCAAGGGCCAAGTCGGCGCGCCGGATCTTGCGGACGATGAGTCCTCCGCCCACGGCGACGAACGGCAGCATCGCGAACGTGCCGACCCACCAGCTGGCCGCGCCGACGGCGGTGACGGACATCAGGGCGACGGCGAAAGCCGCCGGGTTGAAAATATGTTTCTTGCCGAGGGCGAAGAAATATTTCGAAGCCACGGCCCAGAGCGCGGCCCAGAACGCCAGCGCCAGGTAGCGCGGGTCGTAGAGTGACGAGGGCGGCGTGATGATGAGCGCCAGGATGAGCGCCGTGATGTAGACCGACTCGACATTGGCCGGGACCCGGTAGATCCGGGCCAAGATGACGTTTGTGCCCAGGCAAATGGCGGTGAGGAAGGCAACGGAGCCAAGGATAGCGAAAATAGTATACGACATCACCCCGAAGAGCCCGAGAATCATGGCCGCGCCGAGGAGGGCCGAGAGCTCGTACAGGACGAGCCGGTACATCGTGATCCGATTGAGGAAGCCGTCTAGAACCTTAAACATGGGAGTCAACATAACTTTCGAAACCGGTGGTCATGACGGCGACGCCGTCCTTGCCGATCATGTACCCTTCAAGACCCGGAGTTCGCTCGATGAGGTTGATGCCGGGTTTGCCCATGGCGAAAGCGGCGGTGGCGTAGCGGTCGGCCTCGTAGATGTCGGGGCCGATGACGGTGAGTCCCACGATGTCGGTGATGGGCTCGCCGCGGCGCTTCGGGTCGTAGATGTGCTGGCCGCGCACGTAGGTGCCGGAGGTGGCCACGCCACGGTCGGTGACGCGCAAGACCTTCACGATCTGATCAGCGACGAAGGGACTCTGGATGCCGATCTGCCAAGGCTGGCCCTGCGCGTTGTAGCCGTGAGCCTCGATGTCGCCGCCGGCCTCGACGTAGTAGTTGACGTAGCCCTCGGCCGCGAGCATCTTGGCGGCGTTGTGGATAGCGAGCCCCTTCACCAGACCCGAAGGGTCGTAGCGGCCGTCGGGCCGGCGGATGTCGAAGTAGCCGTCGGTCAGGCGCCGGGTCTCCTCCGAGAGCTTGAGGACTTGGCGCATGTCCTCGCTGTAACCGATGGACTGCAATTCACCAGCATTTATGCGGCTGATCTCGCTGTCCGGCTTGTAGGTGCTGAACTTGCGATCGACGTAATCGAAATAGCCGAAGACTCGGTCGATGGCGGCTTGACGGGCCGTGAGGTCAGCGATTTCGACCGTGATGGGCATGCCCATCATCACGCGCGTCTGGCGCATAATGTTGCGTCTTACTGCGCCTTGGCAAGAGCGGAGCTGAGTGACACGCGGAAGGCCAAGCTGGTCTGGGTCGCGCCCGAGACGAGATCGACATTGGCGTTCTGGGCCTGGATGACTTCCTGCTTCAAGATCGGCGCGGCCGTCTGGTAGGCCATGATCGAGTACTGGCGGTCGCTCGGATACTGGAGGAACTGGGCGTCGACGATGCGGCCGCCCTGGATGACGGCTTGGACCTGGACCGGGCCGTAGGTGGCGTCGGCGACGTCGCCTGTGTAGGTGCCGTCCTTATAAGCGACCGGGGCGGACGGATTCGAGCCAGAGATGTTGCCAGTCGGCTGGGTGCGTACCTGGGCCGGCGGCGTGATGACGTTAACGCCGGGGCGCGTGCCGATCTGGCGATAACCGAGGTAGAGGACAAAGATCGCGACGACGATGATTGGGGCAAGGTATTTCTTCATAAAGGAGTGTTCAGCATAGCACATAAGGTATACGAAAAGGCCCGGGGTTTAGGTGCAATCTCCGCTTATTTGTGGCAAAATGGGCTTATGAAACTGATAGCGACAATCAATCCAGAGAACGTCCCGGCGGCCGAGGCCGCGAAGTTCACCGTCCGGGAGGCGGCGCGAGCGATCGTCTACGACCAGGACGGGAACGTCGGGTTGCTCCACGTCGCCCAGAACCACTACCACAAGCTGCCGGGCGGCGGCCTCGAGGCGGATGAGGACGCCCCCGAGGCGCTGAAACGGGAATGCCGGGAGGAACTGGGCTGCGACGTCGAGGTTTACGGCGAGGTGGGCCAGGCGGTCGAGTACCGTAAGAAACACTCGCTCCATCAGATCTCCTATTGCTACTTGGCCCGGGTCGTGGGGGCCAAGGGCGAGCCCGCTTTCACGTCGGCGGAATCCGCCAAAGGCTTCCACATCCTGTGGCTCCCCCTGGAACAGGCGCGCGGGCTCCTGGCCTCGGACCAGCCGACGGATTACGCGGGCGGGTTCATCGTGGCCCGGGACCTAACCTTCCTGGAAGCGGCCGGAGCAGGCCTGACGAATAAAATGACCCCGTGAAAGACGTACAGAAGCCTCTCGAAATCGTCCGCAAGCTGACGGAACAATATCCGGAGCTGGTTTGGCTCACCGGCGCGACCGACGCTACTCCGGAGGCCGGTGGCCCGAGCTCTGCCGAGGGGACTTTCGGCTCCCAGCTCTTCCCCAACCTCGACAAGAAAAACTTGGTTGAGTTCGACCGGACCGTCGTCGGCATCCTGACCCTGCTCTGGACGCTGGACGACGACTATGAAGGCTTTGTCGAGTGCCAACAAGGTCCGTCCAAGCTGACCCCGGAGAGTTTCGCCGGCCTGCGCGAATATATGCTCTCGATTTTGAAGACGCCGGAGGACATCGAAGCACTAAAAACTTTCCTGGTCATCAACGACCTCGGCAAGATCCGCCGCGTCATCAAGCAGATCGTCGAGAAAACCGGAGCGCATGACGTTGACCACGACAAGATGCTGCTCGTCGGCTTGGAACGAGCCCCGGAAATCTCGCCCAGCTTCCAGAGACTCTCCCCTCTCCACCAGGCGCGAATCCTGAACGGGCTGCGGACCGAATTCAACCTCGGGCAGTTCATCCAGAGCGAGAACGTCCCGGCGAGCCTCGAAAAATTAAGAGGCGTCGACGCGGAGAGCCTGGGACTTTATTTCCTGCACGCGATCTACGACATCGACGGCGCCCGGGGGCAATCGGTTCAGGACGGATCCTTGGTGATGAGCGAGCCGACTTACCAGGGTTTCCGCCTGGCGCTGAAAGCACTCGAGTTGCTGGAACAAGGCCATGTGCCAAGCGAAGTTTATGACGCTTACCTAGCCAAAAAAGCCGCCATTTTGGGCTTCGACCTAGCCACACCGAAAGGCCGGGCCCTGACGCGCCTCGGCTGTCTGATGCGCGCCGTCGACGCCAAGCAAGCCGGGGTGGCGGCCCGAGTCTTCGCCGGGCTGTCCCGCAACATCCGCGCCATCCTCGAACACGACCTGAACGTCCGGGGTACCGACGACGGGATTGCCACGCTGATTTATTACGCCCCGGCGCTCCTCGTGAATCTTCGGCGGACTCTCGAAGCTCGCGGTGAACCCGACGCTTTGGAGAAAGCCCTCGCATTGGGGCTCTCGACGCTGGCCCAAGTGTTCCAGGAAGCCCGAATCATGAACAAGGGCAGGACGGGCGACGGCACCTTTACCGTCATGGCCTCGGCGCTCGCGCAGGTGGCCGCCGAAAATCCCGAAAGGCTGGAGCGCGAAAGGATCGAGCTGAAGGCCGTCGGCCCCGACGCTGAAGCTGAACTCGTAGTCATCCCAATCATCGACTCGGGCAAGTTCCCGACCGTCCAGAGCCTCGCGGAGGTGCCCGGCCAAAAAATCGTGGCGGTCGGCATCGGCGGCGGGTCGGACGGCCTACAGGCGGCAGTCCTGGCGGGATTACTCAAGAAAGCTGGCAAGGAAATTCCGGGCGTCATCTCAATCCGAGAAGAAATGTCGGGCGGCCAGCCACGAACCGCCGAAAATCACGGCGGCGAAATCAGCCCCAACGTCTTCCGAATCAAGCCGGAAACCACCGGCGCGGGCCGCTTCTTGGAAAACCTCCCGGCGGACGACGTCCCCATGTTCCTCGTCATCGAACGGATGGGCGTGGCCCTCTCCTCGCAAATCGAGGCGGTGCTGAAACACCTCGGTGGCGCCGACACCGTCATCGCCGTCGACACGGGCGGCGACTGCCTCTACTCCACCGGCGGGCAGGAAGTGACCAAGACGACGCCAGACCAGGACCTGCGCGGCCTCAAGGCCGTAAGCGAGCTGACCGGCGTGCGGAAGTTGAGTTGTATCATCGCCACAGGCATCGACTCGCCGCCGAACGCGGAAGACTTGTTGCTCCAAGCCGGGGCCAAATACCATGAGACGACCCCCGAGGAAGCGACCGAAGCGCTGGCCAAATACCGAGCCTGGGGCGTCGACGGCACGAGCGAAACGCGCTACGGCCTAACGCCGCTCATCTGGCAGAAGGCGCTCCGCGGCGATTTCGGGCTCAAGGCCGCCGACCTGCCGACCAGCGTGGTGCTGGACAGAAAAGCCCCCTGGCAGCCCTTCGTCCACGTCCAGCCGAGCATGAAAGGGATGTTCCTCATGGAAATCGAGAGGCATCTCGCCGCCATCGGGCTAACTAGGCCAAATTAGTGCTATAATTAGCCATATGGACTTGGCAAAACAATATAACGACTTCGCCCAGAAATTCTCCGCCATCCATGACGAGGGCGACAACAGCAACCGTGACAATCGCCGGGTCTTTTATGAACACGTCGATTTTGTGAAACCGGGAATGAAGTTGCTGGACCTCGCCTGCGGCGATGGGCTGGATCTCGCATATTATAAAAAACTGGGCGCGGAAATATTCGGACTTGATGCGTCGGACAAATTGATCGAGATCGCCAAAAAGAGGAATCCCGGGGCGGATATCAGAGTTGGGGTATTTGAACACATTCCATTTGGCGACGAGACTTTCGACGTGGTCCTAAGCAAGTACGCCATCCAAACTTCCGCCAACATGACCCCAGTTTTTGCCGAAATCCATCGTGTCCTCAAGCCCGGCGGCATCATGATGTACCTAGTCACCCACCCCTTTCGGCAGTACTTCGAAAAGAAGGAACTCCGGGCTGACTACTTTGAGCAGAAAATCGTCGATTCGAACATCTTTAACAAATCGATCTTGATCAAAGAACCGTCCCACACTTTCAACGAATACCTGGATGAATTCCTCTTTGAAAATTTTGATGTTCAGTTTTTTAAAGAATATTGGGACGCGGGAGCCGAACAAATCGACGGGAAAAAATACCCGGGCTATTTCATCTTGAAGGCGAAAAAGAGGTAGCAAAAATGCCGCTTATGGGGAGTTTTGCTCGTGACGGGGCGCATTTCTGTCAGCCGATCGCGTCGGGCCCAAGGCGGTTCCACAATTCGCGCCAGGCCGTCCGCAGGGTCTCGGTGATGTCCCGGTCCTCAATCATGACGCAGAACGGCGTCTTGGCCCGGAAACTCATCAGGGCCGTCTTGTCGCCGTAAAGGTTGATCTCGGTCTTCCAGTCTGCCGTATTGAGCAGTTTCGATTGCCGCAACAGCCCGATGTTCTTCTGGGTCAATTGCCTAGCCTCGGCCGAGTCGCGCAAGATCGACTTGAACGGTATGCCGCGCCGCGCGCGCTCCGGCGGGAACCAGTCGTAGAACGATTTCGGCAAAGCGGCTTTCATGTGCTCCAGATCCTCGAAGGCGAGGATCTCCTTCTTGTCCTTGAGCATGTCCGCGTAGACCTCCTTGATCCCCTCGATGTTCTCGTAGAAACGGACTCGGGGCTTGTTCTTGGGCTTGTTGTGGGCCGCCAGAAGTTCGGGCATCAGACGTTCCAGTTCCGCCAAGCGCGTCTTCTCGACTTCCAGAAGCTGTTGAGGATCCGCGGCGCTGTAAATCTTGCGCTTGCGCTTCGTCGTCTCGACCAGGAAGCCCCGGGCCTTGAGTTCGTCGATGAAATTGTAGATGCTCGTCCGCTTGACTCCTGATTTCCGGGCCAGGTCCTGCATGTTGGCCTCGCCGAGCTCGAGCGCCGACAAATAGACCGCGCCTTGCGTCTCGGTGAGGCCGACGCTTTTGAGAAGCTCCCGGGAGATTTTATTCATAAAGTGACGTTATTTTAGACGCTTCTTCATAAGCTATTTATAGCTTAAAATTGGGGATTTTGTCAAGACTTGCGTTTTATGATGACTCATATATTGACATTTTAGAGAAATTGTGATTTCATAAGAAACAGGACCGGCTGGCTCGCGTGATGGGCACGCGATTCGGCTGGGACGTGGTCCAAAAGGAGGTACGAAATGCTCAAGTTCCTTAAACTTCATCGGTTCGACACGGCTTCATTCTGCCGCCAGTGGTGGTGGGTTTGTCTCCTGGTGCTGACGGGATTGCTCGTCTGGGGTCAGTTCGGTATACCGTTCCTGCTCCGACAGCCCTGGGCGCACGCGCTCCTGGTATTGGGACTGACGATCGTCGCGGGCTACTGGCCGGAGCCTGATGTTGACGGCACCGACGGCATGCTCTACCTCGACGCCGCGCTTCCATTCAGCGTCCTAGGAGCGTCGACCGCCCTCCTGCTCTTTACGCTGAGGGTGAGCGCCCCGCTTCTGATGGGATCGCTAAGGCCCGGCGAGATAGCAGAAATACCCGAGTGGGTCTTCACTTGTTTGGGAATCGCGACCCTGTGGCTTGGATCAATCGCGATCTATCTCTTCCGAAGTTCCGAAAGCTGTGAGGCGTCCTACGTTGAACAACGCGATCGCGGTGACCTCGATGAGGGGTTTGCCCGAGCGGTCAGATCGCTCACCGGTGACGATCCGTCTGAGGAACTCCAAAGGAATTTTTCCGAGGTGTGCAGACTGTTGACCGGCCGAAAAGACTAGGGTCAGGCCGATAGCTGGCCGACGGGAAAACCGGATAATCGGTGAGTACCGCCGGCCTTTTTCATTATGACGCTTCGTCATGCCGCTTTTGTCGTTCTGGGCCAAATCAGCTAAAATAGAGGTAATGCAGAGCGTTTCTTGGCTAACTTCACGATTCGGATATGGCCGTCAAGATAACCTACTTCGTCCACGGCACGACGACAGATAACGAAAAGGGGCTGTCCTCCGGCTGGTTTGACGTCGGGCTTTCGGAATTGGGCGTCAAGCAATCCATCGAGCTCAAGAATCAAATTGCCGGCCAGCATTTCGACGTGGTTTTCTGCTCCGACCTGAAGCGCGCGGACGATTCCGCCCGACTGACCTTCGGCGGCGCGACGCGCATCGTGCCGGACGCCCGATTACGCGAATGCAACTACGGAAAATACAACGCCCAGCCTTCGGCCGTCGTCGAGCCACTCCAGGAGAAAAACGTCACCGAGCGCTTTCCCGAGGGCGAAAGCTATGAGGACGTGAAGGCGCGCGTCGCCGATTTTCTCGAATACCTGAAGCGGGATTTTGACGGGCAGAACGTCGCGATTGTCGCCCACAAGGCCCCGCAACTGGCGCTCGACGTCCTCACGAAAAACAAGACTTGGGCCGAGGCTTTCGCCGAAGACTGGCGGAAGCGCAAGGCCTGGCAACCGGGCTGGGAATACCCGCTCGACTAGTTTTGAAGGCATGGCCACCAAGCAATCGACGGCGGACTTCATCCTGGACCAGCTGGAATCAGCGGGCCATGCCACGGCCCGGAAGATGTTCGGCGAGTACGCTCTCTACCTGGACGGCAAGGTCGTTGGTCTCATCTGCGACGACACGCTCTTCGTGAAGATCACCGAGCCGGGCAAGAAATTAGTCGGCGCGCATTATCTGGAAGGTTATGCCTACGAAGGGGCCAAACCTTCAATGCAAATTGACGACGACCAGCTCGAGAATCGCGAATGGTTGAGCGAGCTGATCCGCCTCACCGCCGACAACCTACCGATGCCCAAGACCAAAACCACCAAGAAAAAATAATTTCCGGCCTGGAACAATGGCCGGATTTTTGTTATAATTACCTTACTTTAGCGATTTAACCTTAATATGGAAGACAAGAAAATCATCCCGGCTATCATCTTGGGGTTGGCTCTCATCGTCAGCGCCTTCACGTTCGGGAAGCTCTACTACTCGGCCCAGTCCGTGAACTCCAAGGACTCGCTCTCCGTCACCGGCTCGACCAAGACGCGCGTGACCTCCGACCAGGCCAAGCTCGTCATCAGCCTCTCGCGTGATGCCGCCACGCCCGACTTGTCCCCGGGGTACAAGAACCTCGCCCTCGACCTCGCGACGGCCCACGCCTTCCTGACGAAGTCCGGCGTCGCCGACGCCGACGTCACCGAGAGCCCGGCCACCGCGAGCCAGGTTTACGAGCAGTACCCGACGGTCGGCGTGACCCGCTATCAGCTGGTCCAGACCATCACCATCCAGTCGGGCGACGTCGCCAAAGTCACGGAGGTTTCCAAGAACGTGCCCTCGCTCGCCAAGGGCGGCGCGGTCGTCTCGGTCCAGTCGCTGGAATACTACTACTCGAAGCTCCCCGACCTGCGCGTCTCGTTGCTCACCCAGGCGGTCCAGGACGCCAAGGCCCGCGCCGAGAAGATCGCCGAGGGCACCGGCCGCAAGATCGGCGGCATCATGACGGCCGAAGGCGGCGTCGTCCAGGTCCTCGCGCCGAACTCGGTGGACGTCTCCGACTACGGCAGCTACGACACCTCCAGCATCGACAAGGACGTGATGATCTCGGTCAAGGCCTCGTTCCGACTGGAATAACCAAAGCAAAGCAAAACCCCCTGCACCAGACGGTGCAGGGGGTTTTGGGCTCTTGGCTAGTTTGCTTTTTCGGCCTGACGGATGATGGCGTCCAGGCGAGCCTTGGCCTGAGCGAAGAGCTCGAGTTCCTCACCCAGCTTCCCGACGACGTCGTTTTGGCCCAGCGAGCGCATCTTCTCGATTTGCTTGGCGGTCTGCTCGACTTTGCGCTTAAGCGTGGCGGTGACGAGGTCGGGATTGCCGTCAGCCCCCAACTGTGATTTCAAGAAATGGCTCACGCGCAATGAGGCGGCCGCCTCGGCGACCTTGGCTTCCTGTTCCCTAACCTGCTCGGCTCTCGATTTCGCGACGCCATAAATGGCGTCGGTGAGCCCTAAGGGTGACTGAGCTTTTTCCAGTCTCTCTTGGGCGATCGTCAAAACGGATTGGTCGCCTTGCAAGGCCGTATCGACTCCGGAGAGAACTTCCTGGTTTCGTCTGGCCTCTTGCAACAATGTCGGGTCGATCTCCACCTTTTTTTGCGGGGACGGGGAATCTTCCGGCGCAAACTCGACGAGTTCGCCGTTTTTCCAACGGTACTTGCCCAACGGCAGGTCTTTACTTGGGTCAAAGTCTCCGCCTCTGGGGCTCATGGCTTGTTCGTGCATAGTACTTGAATCATCCACCTTGGCCGGGATTAATTCAAGTCGCGGCCGGACCAAGCCAGGGCAAAGACGAGGACTTGGGCCGCCCCGGCTGATTTTAGGGCCGAGACGGCTTCCCGCGCCGTCGCGCCGGTCGTAAGCACGTCATCGCAGAGCAGGATCACGCGCCCCCGGACGCGCACGGGGTCGGCGACGAAGAGGCTCGTGCCGCCGATGGCCGTGCGGTCGTGGGTCCGAGCTTGCGGCGTGTTGTAGCGCGTCCGGCGCAGAGCCGAGGCGTCATGCTCCAGCTCCAGCGTACTGGCGAGCGCCACCGAGATGACCTCCGCCTGGTTGAAGCCGCGTTCCTGCCGCCGCAGTGGGTGGAGAGGCACGGAAACCACCAAGACACCCTCGGGTACGAGAGCGGCGCCATGAGCCAGGGCCCAACGGTCGACCAGACTCACGATGGCCGGCGCGACCTCATGCCAACTCTCATACTTCCAACCGCGAATTAAGCGCTTCAATATCGGCTGAGCGTAGGCAAAACCGGCCCAAACCTCGTCCATACCTGAGAGCCGGCTGACGGCGTTGGCGGGCAGTAACGGCACGGACGCGAGACAGTGAACGCAACCCAAAGTCCCGACGGCACCGCACCCGAGGCAATACCTCGGAAAGAGCCAGTCGAGCCACGACTTCCAGATTTTCCGACTAAACCAAAAGGCGGGCATAACGCCTGCCTTTCTATACTTTATGAGTATCGGGAGTCAAGGGGTCATCCGACTACCCCTCCGGCCTTCGGCCACCTCCCCTTTTCAAGGGGAGAGAAAGAGGAGTTTGCTTCGCAAATCAATCCGCCCAAGCGGCGGCGGCGACCTTCCAATCCTCCCCCACCTTCACGAGGCTGACCTTGAGCGACCGGTAACTGCTGGCCGTGCCCTGGGCGTCGGTCTTGGTCTGCTGGAGCATGACCGTGACCTGGGCCGCCGTGGCGGAACTGGCATCTAGGCTCGAGTTGATCTTCACGCTCGTGGTACCCGAGTAGGCGGCACCGGGGTTGGCGGTGGCTTTGGCGACTAGGGCCGAGACCTCGGCCTGATAGCGGTCGGTCATGACCGGGTAGAGGTCAAGGAGGTTGCGATAGGGGGTTTCCTGGGTGGACCAGGAACCGTAGCGCTCGGCGAAAAGCTCGGCCACTTGCGTCGCGCCGGTCCGGACCGGGGACGTGGTCGGGGCGGGATTGAGCGCCTGGAGGATGGGCGATTGCGCGCTGGGGCGGGCTGGGGCGCTCTCCAAGACGTGACCGGGCAGGGAGGGAGTCGGCGTCTCCGATGCGGCGGGCGCAACGGCCGGGTGACGACCGAAGAGGAGATACAGGAGGAGCGCCAAGGCCAGGAGGATGAGCACCCCCGCGACGATGATGATGTTGCGCCGGTTTTTTTCGGTCATAAGAGCCTATCCTAATATGAATTTCCGAGCCGGAATCGGATGATTTCCAGTCCGGCGTCGCGAGAATTGAGGAGGGATATCGGGGGATATCGCGACGAGATTGTCGCGGCGTCCGGGCGGGAAATGGCCGATTGCGGGCCGGGAAGACATGTTGGGATAGGCTCTAAAGGGCTTTAAGCCTCTGGCGGCGCCGTTGCGCCCGTGAGCGTGGCGGCGTCCACCTTCGCTGAAGCTACGGCGGACGAGGCGGCGGCCGTCGCATCTTCCTGGACTTGGGCCTCGAATTCCTTCTTGGCCTTCTCGATCTCGAGGAGCTGTTGGGGGTTGGAGGTGACGATCTGGTCCTCGGTGTAGGAGGCGACGATCTTGATGGCGGCGTGGCGCGGCCCGGCGAAGAAGATGCCCTCGCCGACGCCGGACTCGAGCAGGAGGTACTTCTCCCCTTCCGTCAGGAGGAAGGTCTTCTGGATGAGATCGACGGCGGCCGGCGACTGCTTGAGCAGCAGCTGGAGCGACGAGTTGTTGACGATGGCCTGGCCGTAGGGCGAGCGCAGGAAGTCGTTGACGTCCTGGGTGATGGTGGTGACGCCGAGGTAGTACTTCCGGCAGCGCTTGACCAGGGCGAAGATGAACTTGGCCGAGTCCTCGTACTGCATCAGCCACCAGGCCTCGTCGATGATGAGGATGCGCTTCTTGCGGCTGGAGCGGACGACGTTCCAGATGTAACTGATGATGTTATAGACGGCGAGGGGGCGGAGCTCGTCCTCAAGGTCGCGGACCGAGTAGATGACGAGCTGGTTGTTCATCTCGACGGTCGTGGGCGAGTTGAGCAGGCCCGCGAAGGTGCCCTCGGTGTACTTGCGGAGGCGGATGACCAGGTTCTCGGCGCCGGTCATGCCCTCCAGCACCTCCTGGAAGTCCTGCATGATCGGCGGCTCGACGGTGGCGAGGTCGACGCCGGGGGTGATGTCCTTCTTGGCGTAGGTCTCGAGCAGGGCGCGATCGAGGATCGAGTCCTCGGTCGGGGTGAGGGTGCCGAACATGATGCGCAGGAGGCCCTTCACGGTGATGACGCCGCTCCGGATGATGTCCTCGGTCCGGACCTCCTCGCCGCCGATCGGTCGCGGCAGGTCGAAGATGTTGATCTTGGCGTCGGAAGCCAGGCTGATGTTGATGTAGGTGCCGCCGACCGCCTCGGCCAGGTGCTTATACTCCATTTCCGGGTCGATGATGATGACGTCCGTGCCGAGCATGAGCGAGCGGAGCACCTCCAGCTTCACGGCGTAGGACTTGCCGGCGCCGGAGGTGGCGAAGACGACGGCGTTGGCGTTCTGGAGCGAGAAGCGATCGAAGAGGATCAGGCTGTTGTTGTGGCGGTTGATGCCATAGAGGACGCCGTTGTCGGAAGTCAGGTCGGCGGAGACGAAGGGGAAGCCCGAGGCGATGGGGCTGGTGTTCATGTTGAAGGTAATCATCAGCTCGTCGTTGCCGAGCGGCAAGGTCGAGTTGAAGCCCTGCTCCGCCTGATAAAGCGCGCGCTTCGAGAAGATGAGTTTGGAGCCGAAGACGCCCTCGACCTGGTTGGTCAGGTCCTCGAGCTCCTTCTCGGTCCGGCCGTACATCGTGATGTAGAGCGCGAACTGGAAGAAGTGCTCGATGCCCTGGGTCAGGTCGTCGCGGAGCTTTTCGATGTCGCGGAGCGCCGTCTCGCGGAGCGGGTCGCGGGCCGCGCCCTTCTCGGCATCCGCCATGATCTGGGCCTCCAGGACGCCGACCTTGTTCCGGAGCTGTTTCAGGATGACTTCCGGTCGGACGGGATAGAAGAACATCGCGACATCGTAGGTCGCGGAGAAGTTGACGATTGGGGTGAACCAGCCCAGCGAGAGATAGCGTGGGTAAGTCACGACGAAGATGGTCCGGACGAACCAGTCGCCAAGCTTGAGCCGGGCGGAATTGATCTCCATGGCCGCCGGGGCGATGAGGTCGCGGATGGAGACGACGCCCTTGCGGTAGACGCGTTCCTCCTCCAACTTGACCCGCTCCTGGCCTGAAACCGCGGCCCGTTCGCCGGGGGTCAGGACCTTCTCGTCTTTCTTGGGCGCGGCGACGGTGCCGGCGCTGGGCGTGAATTGCTGGGCCATATCCTTGGCGGGCTTATTCCTCGATCCGAATCTTGTTCACGTCGTCGAGCTTCTGCGCCTCGACCGACTGGGGATTGTAGCTCGAATAGTAGAGCTCGATGAGCGACTGGGTGTCGAGCATGGCGGTGACGATGCCCATCGAGTTCATGGCGGCGCGGACGGCCTCGACTTTGGTGATGAGGTCGGTCCGGCGCTGGCGGAAGCGCTCTTCCTTGAGCTTGACGGAGACGAGCGGGCTCATGAGCTCGAGCAACCGGGAGTAGAAGCTCTTGCGCTTCGCCGCCACCGGGTTGTACGGCACGATGACCATGAACTTCTTCTGCATGATGTCGCCGAGTTCCACGAGTTCGGAGACGAAATTGCGGTAGTCGGCGATCTGGGCCTTGAGCAGCTCGTTGGTCAGGTCCTTCTCCTGGATCTTGAGCCGGTTCAGGTAATCGTCGATGTTGAGCTTGCGCGACTGGATGCATATCTGAATCGGCTCCTCCAAGGTGTTCAGGAAGGAGACGTAACCGCCGATCGTGGCCTGCTGTTCCTCCTCGGACTTGAGTGAAAAGTTGATGCTCGAAGCCAGGAGCACGATTCTCATGGTGCCGTCCTTCATGATCACGACGTCGTCGCGAATCTCGGCGATGTCGAGGTATTGCTGCGTCGAAGCTCCCGGCTTGGATCCGGCCATCTGCCTCGATTGCATGAGCGGCGCGTCGGCCATAAGTCTTTATTCCTCGTCGGGATTGTAAACGCCGCCGGTATTGACCACGAGGGCCAGCTGGTTGAGCCGGGAGCTGGGCGGGGCTTCCTTGTAGATCTTGGGCGCCGGCGGGGGCGGCAGCTCGACCTGGGAGAGGGCGATGATCTCGGCGTCCGAAAGGTTCTTGTTCCAGACGCGAATCGGCGAGCGCTTCATGGTCTGGAGGACGTTGAGCAGGAAAAAGTGGAACGGCACGCCATTGACCTTCACGAAGGCGAGCACCAGGCAAAAAATCGCCAAGGGCAGGTTAATCACGACCATGAGGGCGGTGTCGGCGAGCTTATAGACGACAGTGCCGAAGAGGAACATCACCAAAACGATGACGAACTGGCGGGTCGTGATTGGCCCGATGATCTTGTCCTCGACATCGATGAATTGCGGCACGACGAACTGGTTGTTCATGTATCTATTCTATCACACTAGCCTTAATAACGGAGTTTTCGGCTAAGGTCAGCGATGGCTTTGACCTCTTCAACGGTCAAAGTAGGCTCACCGGCGGCTTGACGGTCGGCGATGACCTGAGGCAAGGGCCGGCCTTCCAGGGCCTCCCGCATCACTCCAAGATAGGCTCGATAGACCTCGGAGTCGTTCCAGGCGCGGAGGCCTTCGGTGCGCTTCTCGTAGGACTCGTGCAGGAGCAGGTCGATCTTGTCCTTGATCTTGAGGCAGGCCTCGACCGGGTCCTTGGAAAGCCGGCGGAAGTCGATGATGGCGGTGTCGCGCAGTTCGGCGACCGGGCCGGTCAGGCGGACGGAGGCCGGGGCCTTGATGTCCTGCATCAGGGGGCGAGCCGACGGCGCGCCCGAGATCCGAGGCATGACGGGCGCGACGGGCGGACGCGCGACTGCCGATGGCTTGGGCGCGATGACGACCGGCGGCTTGGAAGACGGGACGGCAGCCGTCACGGGAACCGACGGCGGAACTAGAGGTGGCTGGCTCAAGGTGGCCTTGGGGATGACTGGCAGGTTCGGCGGCACTGGCGCGACGGGTGTGGGTACGACCGGGAGCGGAGCTTTTTCGACAATAGGCACATCGACGACGCTCGGGGTGACAGAAACCGTCGCAGGCACGGTTGCCGCGGCGGCGCCGAGCTGGCCCGAGGACTTGGCCAGGGCCTTTTTGGACTTGTTGATGATGGCCTGATACAGAGAATCAAGTTGGACGGCCTCCTTGGTCTGGGTCGTCGCTTCCGCCTCGGACTGCTTCTTGGCTTCGGCCTCGGTCCAAGCTTGCTTGACGGCAGCCACTTCCTTTTGATGCGCCTCATGGATGGCCCGGAGCTTCTCGTCGACCAGCTTCAAGACTTGTCGGGCGTCTTCCTGCGACAGGGCCACGCCGCCCAGTTCCTTGGGCTGGACCAGCGTCTCGAGCGTCTCCAAGCTGTCTCGGACGTCGCGGAGCCGCCCCTCGATGGCCGACTTGAGCCGGACTTGGAGGTCCAAATCCGCCGGGAAGATGCCGGAAGCGGCGTAGATCTCGTCGATGGTGGCCTTGATCTTCTCGTCGGTCAGGTTGGCCGCCTCGGCCTCCTTGGAATCAAGGACGCCTTCCTTGAAAATGGCCGCCTCGGCCTCGTCCTCGACGGTCGGCGCGTCGAGGCGCTGTTTCGGCACGGCGACGGGCGGCTGTTCCGCGGCGGCTTTGGCCTCCTCGTCCTTGTGAGTCTCGGCCTCGGCGATAATCTCGGCGAGGGCGTTTTCGGCGACCGGCTCCGACAATTCGAGACCGCCGGTCTTGAAGGACTTCTGGAGGAGCTCCAGCGTCTGGGCTTCGGACCGGACGCCCCGGAAGAACGACTCGGCGATAGAGTGATAACGTTCCTTGAGATGAGAATCGAGGGTCATGGCGACCGTGACGACCGGAGGCTGTTGATCCGTCGGCACGACGACGCGGTCAGTCGGGTAGGACGCGGGATCGCCGCCCAAGACGCGGATGGCGGCCGAGACGTCGCCCAGGAAGCCGTCGAGCGGGAGCAGGCGGTAGCCGAGGACATCGAGGGCGAGCTTCCGGCTCTTCGCGGCGTCCAGGCCGAAACGGCCCTGGACCTCGGATTCGACCGAACCGAGCGGTACGGCCCCGACGAGGAGTTCCTTGATCAAGGCGAAGAGCGTCGGCTTCTGGGCGTCCGTGAGGTCGTTACCGTCGATGATGATGCCGTTCAGCTCGCCGATAACCTCGCCGTACAGGTGGTCCTGCACGGCTTCAGGTAATCGGCTAAACTTAGCCTTGATTTCCTCCTTAGTCATAAGCGCTACGCTTTCTCGACTTGGTCAAGCACTTTCCGCAAGTTAGATTGCAGCTCGGCGATTTCTTTTTCGAGCTGGGCTGACTTAGCTGGATCTGATTCATTCGAGGCCCTCTGCTGCTTGAAGCTGATGGAGCTAGAAAGGTCGCGGAGTTGCACGCCAAGGGCTTCCAGTTGCGCTTTTTCTCCTTCGTTAGCGCCACCAAACGGGCTCGAGCCGCCCGAGTTGGAAATTTGATTGATCTGGGAAATTCGAGCTTCAATCTTGTTGGAAGCTCCGCTAATTTCAACGATTGTCGGAGGCGGCTGGGAAGACGGGGGCGGAGGAGGTGGCGCGGACGGAGCTGGTTGTCCCCCGTTGCCGCTGTTGTTTCCTCCCTGTTCAGCGCTCTTGACTGGAGTGTAAAGAGCGATGGTGGCGTCATCAGGCAAGATGTTCGACTCGATGTTGCGGTCGTTGTTCTGGATGTCATGCTGACGCTTGTCGTTGCTGTTGGCCAAGACGATGCCGACGAGATTCTGCATTGCCCCAAGGCGCGGGTCGTCCGACGCCATGCCGTCGGCCGCCTTAGCCAAGTTCGGGATGTTGAGGCCAGAGGCAACCGCCTGCTGTTGACTCGGCGGCAGGGCCTTGACGTCCGCCGCGCTCATGGCGCCGGTCAGCACCGCTTCCTTGATGGCATCGGCAATCTGGCGGCCGGAGGACTTGGTGTCGGCCAAGGTCTCATCGAGGCTTTGCTTGGCTGCCTGCTGGAGCACGTCGGACATCTTGATCTCCTTGCCCTGCTCGTCCTTGCCAATCCGATTCATCGCCTTGTTGCGTTCCTCGGGGTTGGTCGAGGTGCGCTCCAAGACATACTGGGCAAGGGCGGGGTTCTTGTGGGCCATTTCCGGCGAGATGACGTCGGCCGGCACGTTGTTCCGGCGCAGCGCCGCCCGAGACTCCTCCGACGTGCGGTTGACCACAGTCCCGTCCTCCTGACGTTTCGTGGTGAGGTCCTTGACCATGGCCTGCTTGCCGGACCTCGACAAGTTGCGGAAGTTAATCTCGCCTTCCGCCAGCTTGGCCCGGCGCTTCTCGTCGTCCAGCGAGCCGTCCTTCTTGAAGAAGAGCCCATGCTTGTCGGCGGCGGCCTTCTCGTAGGCATCGATGGACGCCTGGTCGGACGAAGCCAAAGCCTTCCGACCCTCGGCCACGATGCCCTGGTCGGCCCGGCCGGACTCGACGGCCTTCTTGTAGGCGGCGTTGCGTTGGGCCTGGTTCTTGGCCGGGCGCTGGCCAGTCGTGATAGCGAGGGCGTCTTCCGTGGACAGCTTCTTCTCGGCCTCACGCATCTCCTTGGACCTCTGCTCATCCTGGTAAGACCGATGCGCCTCGGCGCCCTTCGCGACTAAGGTCGTGCCGGTAACGGCACCGGCCACGGCACGTAGGGGAGCCTGGATCTTGGCCATCGTATCGGCTCGCCGGGCTCTGACCTCAAGCTTGGCAGCCTCCGCTGTATTGCCGGATGCCCGGGCTTTGACCGCCTGCTGGCGCAGATTGGCCGCGCGACTCGCGGGCGCGAGGACGGCACCGACGCCGTAGCCGGCCTTACCGACGACTCCGCCGACTTTGGTGGAAATCTTCCCGCCGACGGCACTGACGCCGCGAACAGCTTGGCCACCGACGTAACGGCCGACGTCCTTGGCCGCCGTGACGGCCCGGCCGCCAGTCTGGCGGTAGGCGAACTTCCCGATGGCCTTGCCGGCGCCTCGCATCTTGCCTTCCAGGTACTTGCTGACCCCGATGTCGAAGCCTGATTTTTGGGCCTCCTTCAGCCCGGCGAGCAGCAGGGCCGTCATGATAATCATCGAGAGGTACACGTCCGTCTTCGACGCCTCGGTCGGGATCTGGTAGCCGTTGGCCGATGAGAGCGAGGTGGCCTCGGCGCTGGTGGCGTTGGCCGACGGGACCATGAGCCCCTCGGTCTGGGCCACGTTGCCGTCGGCGCCGGCGGTCTGGCCGACCATGAGCGCCAGCCAGATGAAGAAGGCAGCGGTCGGGCCGGCGATGACGTACTGTTTCAGCTCCTTCCACCACTCGGCGTACTTCCCGGCGAAGGGCGGGACGGCGCGCGAGAGGAAGGCGATGGGCGACATGATGATCAGGATCCAGAGATAGACGATGCGCCAGACCATCATCACGAGGAGGGACAGGACGACGCAGGTCGCGATGATGATCATGACGAACGCCAGGATCGCGCCCAGGAGCAGGCCGGAACTGTCGGCGATGCCGCCGCTGGCGCCCTTGGTGTCCTTGCTCAATTGCAGCAGCTTGGTGATCTGGAAGGCGTTCAGGTAGTTGCCGCCGGCGGCGGGGAGGAGGCCGTTCACGAAGGTCATCATGACCACTTGGCCCATGTCGATGATGAGGCCAGTGATGGTCTTCGAGAAGTTGATCATGACCGCCACGATGAGCAGGCCCCGGAGCTGCTTGGAGTAGTGGTAGTTCTCCGGATAGCCGATGACGGTCGAGAGGGCGATGACCATCAGCATCACGATGAAGAACATGTTGGACAGGTCGCGGGTCACGACCCAACCGACCCGCACCGCCGTCGGGCCGGGATTGGTGAAGTTGGTGTACTGGAGCACCTGGGTCAGGCCATCGACCAGCATCAGCATGACGACGCCGACGCCGCGAACGCCCAGGATGAACAGGGTCGCCAGCTCACCGAGCAGCCAGTCGCCGATGTCGGGGAGACCGAAGGCGTGGGCGACCTGGGGCGCGCAGAACACGGCCGCCACGACCACGAGCAGACCGAAGCGGACCAGCGTTTCCCTGGTCGGCTTCAGGCTCCGGAGCTTATTGATGGCGGCTTCCAGCATGTGACTTCGATGACCTAGAAGTTATACCAGCAGTCTACCGGACAATTCTCGGTGGTCTCACCGGGGTCGCAGACGTGGTTGCCGCACTGTCCTGGCGAGGCGCCCGGTATGAACTTCAGGCCGTCGTCGACGGTGGGGTACAGGCGGATCTCGCCGTTGAACGGCGCCCACGGGGCGGGGTTGGTGCTGGCGGGCTTGCCCTCGACGTCGCAGGCGGAGCCGGTCAAGTTGGCCCCGGCGCACTTGTTCCCGGAAGAGCTATGACAGTTGCAGTAGCCCCAGTTGTCCATGACTTGGGCCTTCGGGCTGTAGACGCAGGCCCAGGTCTGGGTGGTGCCGGATGGGAATGAGCGGCGGCACGGGGTGTTGGTGGCCCGGTCGGTCGCGGCGTTGACGTTGCAGGTGCCTAGGCTGTAGAGGTCGGCGAGCGAGCAGGTATAGACGTGATCGAAGTCGTAGGAGTCGGTCTCGCAGGCGGCGGGCGTGTTGCCGAAGTGGGCGGCGAGAGGGGCGTTGCACTGCCCGGTCGGGCATTGACCGTCGTTCTGGCAGGTCAAGCCCGTCAGGGTGGGATCGCCGCACTCGTGGACGGCGTTCTTCTCGGACTCGTCCGGCGAGCAGAACGGCTTGTGGTTCTTGTACCAGCCCCGGGCCGGAGGTTCCTCGACGGCATTGTCGCTCCAGTAGACCTTGCGCGCGACGACCGGCATGGCTTGGTGCGAGGCCCAAGCGTAGAACTGGACCGTGACCGGGAAGGCTCCGTCGTAGCCGGTGAGGATGCCGTTGTCATGGCCGTTGACGTCGATGGCGTCGATGCTCTTAGCGAGGCAGGAACCGTCGGCGGCGCAATTCGTCAGGTCCACCGAGGCGATCTGCGGCACGTAGTATGACGGGGGGAGGTTCCCGCCGGTGATATAGCTGTCACCGGGATTCGGGGTGCTCGCGTCCAGGCCGTAGAGAGACTTGATGAACTGGCCATCGAGGTTAACCGTGGACTGGTTCATGGGCGTGTAGTCCCAAGCTTGTCCGGTCGAGTGGAACAGCGTGGAGAGCGTGCCCCCGTTGCCCGGAGAGTAGGTGCTGGCCTGGCGGTAGGCGCGCTCGGAACACTGCGGTATGACGGCCTCCACATGCGTATCCGCTCCTGTTTTCGGGTCCGTCCCATTGGGAATCAAGGTGACGCGGGTCCAGCGGCTCGGGCTGCCCAGGTCCTGATCGGACGGCGGATCCTGGCTCTGGAGGCCGATGGAGCCCCACGGGCGGCAGGCCTGGTTGAAGTCGGTCGTGGAAACGACGGGCGCGGTCTGGTCGAACTGGCGGTAGCTGTTGACGTATTCGGTGTTGGCCTGGGTGAGCCCCAAGGTGCCGGGCTTGTCGACGCGGTTGACCACGCCGCAGGCGGCCTTGAAGTTGAAGGCGATGGCGCTGACGCCGACGGTGCCTTCGTCCTGCTTGTCCGAAGCCGTCAGCTTCAGGGAGCGCAGGTAGCCGTACTTGTCGAACGCGATCTCGAAGACATAACTGCCGCCTTGATCGGCGCAATCGAGCTTCCACTTGTTGTTGACGTTCAGCCGGCACACCTTGGGATGGGCGGGATTCGGGTGGCTGCCGCTGATGTCGCTGTCGTCGCCCTCGTTGTTGCAATTGTGGGTGACGGACTGATAGGGGTTCGTCGGGTTCAGATACATCTTCGTCGTCGAGGCGACATCGACTATGCCCCCAAAGTAAATATCACCAGTGGGCGCATTCTTTGGCAAGATGATGGGATCGTTTGGCGCTAGACCAGAGGCATAACCATCATAGAGATTCTGGGCGAGATCGATGTCGAAGCTGTCGAGCTGGTCCTGATAGATCGGCGGGCCGGTGTAGGGCCACTGGATGGTCAGGGGGTCGCCGCTCTTGGTGTCTTGGTCGGAGACCTGGTAACAGCCGACGATGCCGTAGGCCAGCGGGGTGATCTGGGCATGGACGCCGGGAGCGGCGCAGGTGGACGGCTGGGGGCTATCGGTGACGACATTCCCGCTGGAGTCCGTGGCCGAGGCCGTCACTTCCGGTGTACAGGTCTCGGACAGGCCCGGGAAGGTGCACCAAGCCGCGCCGTAGGGCTCGTCGGCCGCGCGAGCACAGCTCGAGTTGACCGGCCAGTTGATATACTGGGTTGCTATCCCGCCCGAGTATGAGTAGCCTGATAGCCCGTTCGGGTCACATGTCTTGCCATCAGCTTTTGTTGCGCAGACACTAAAAGTAAGGTCGCTGGAGCCCTGGTTCCGGTAACCGATGACCATCTGGCTCACGGCGCCGGGGCCGAAGAAGTGGTCAGCCGGCTGGAACCGCGGGCCTTGGTCACTCAACTCCTGTTGATTGATATATGGCGTCGAGCAGGTCCATCCTGCCGCACCGCAATTGTTCGTGGCGCCGATTGGAGCACAACCGTGGCCGCCACGTTCCCCGGTGGCGTCTTTAACACAAACGCCGGCCGCTCTGCATGACCCGTCGCTGTGAGGCGTGCCGTCTTGGTTCTTGAGGCCTTGACAGTCGGAATTGCCGATACAACCCTTCCAGGACGGAGAGTTGTTGTCGCCGACAAGACCCGAGTTACTGCAAACTTTGAAGGTGTAGTCGCCGTTGCCATTGTTCATGTCGATGCCGAGGACCAGGCTGCTAGAGGCGGTACTCGCCTGGGCGCAGTAGAAGTGGCGGTCGACGGGCGCGAAGTAGCCGGCCGTGCGGTTGAGGTTGTAGATGTCGAAGGCGCCGCCCACGAGGCCGGTCGGGCGCCAGGTGACGCAGGCGAACTGGTCGCTGCGGCCGTTGATCGGCGTCGAGAGGTCGCGCTCAAGGCACTGGCCCTGGTAGCCGACGACGTAGTCGGACTTGGAGATCTTGCGGCAGATGCCATCGTCCGCGCAATTCGGCGAGATGTCGGTCGGGTCGCTGGTGTCCAGCTTGCTGCAACAGGTGGGGTTGGTGGTGGTGCGCAGCCCCAGGGCGTTCGGGTCGCACTCCAGGCCCTCGAAGTCCCCAGTCTCGCAGTAGCCGTACGGGATGTCCGGGCCGTTCAGCGGGAAGTACCTGGTGGTGGCGCCGTAGGCGACCTGAATGTAACCGCACTCGCAGGAGTCGTAAGTGACGTAGTCATAAGTCTGGTTCGCCCCGGAACCGTTGAGCGGGATCTTCAGGGTGCGGCGCTGGCAGACATTCGCGCCCTTGAAGGCGGGCGAGGCACCAAGGAGCCTCGGGTTGCCGCCGTTAATCTCGGACATGGAGTTGTCCCAGCCGGTGGGGTCGGCGACCGAGCCCGGGAACGGCGCGTCCTCGCGCGGGTAAGCGCGGCAGTCGGCGGCGGGCATCGCGGCTTTGCCGGAGCTCTGCTGGAGGTCTTCGAGTCGCGTGATGGTGGTGCCGCCGTCAATTGGCCAGACGCACTCACCCTTGATGCAGGTGCCTTGGTTGCCGCGGTTATTGGCCGTGCCACAAGTGGTGTAATCACCGGAGGAGCACGTGCCGTTGATGTAGGCCAGGCGCGGGTCGGCTTTCAGGGGGTCGTTGCTGGCCGGCGAGACGTCAATCGTCTGGAGCTCGTTCACCGGGTAACGGTTCGGGATGGCGTAGCCGGTATAATCCGTGGAGCCCCAGCCGGTCGGGCGCGATTCGTAGAGCTTCTCGCCCAGGACCTGGCCCGAATAGGTGGAATCGGCATACTTGACGCACTTGGTGCTGTCGCCGATCTTCTTGTACTCGACGCAGGGCGCGACGGCGGTGCAGACGTCCGTGAACGTGCTGGTCGTGGGATTGAAGACTTTCTCGCTGGTGCGGCAGTCGTACCACTCGGCGCACTGCCGGTCGCGCGTGGCGCGGATGATGATGTTGCTGTCATTCACCTTCAGGCAGTTGCTGGAGCAGTCGCCGCCCGCACCGTTCAAGGCACCAAGATCACAGTCCTCGCCGGGGTCCACGACGCCGTTGCCGCACTTGTTGGAGTTCCCGGCGGCGTGCGTCTGGAGGTTCTGGTCGACCGGCGGCACCAAGGCCCCGAACTGGGCCTCGCTGGCCTGGTAGGAAGACGCGGCGTCGTACTTGAGTCGGACGTCGTCGGACTGGCGGAAGAGGGCACAAGCCGACGCCTCCTTCACGGCCGACGGCGACTTTTCTCGGCTGACCTGGCCACTGCAGGACTTGAGGTCGAGCTGGTCGTTCTTGAGGAAGTAGTAAGGCTGACCCTGCGGATAAGCCGCCGAGGCGTCGGTAGTGTCGAGGAATTCCTTGCATTGGCTCTGGGCCGCGGGGCAAGTGGCGACCCAATCGGCGTACTGGGGGTCGTTGTTCTTCCAGATGCCGTAGAAGCTGCCGGCGACGAGATAATCGCTGTAGCAAGGCGTCATCGTTCCCTGCTTGAACCAGCCGTCGACGACCTGGCCGTTAAGGGAGACATTGGTCTTGAACTCGCAGAGGTGGTTGCCGGGGTCCTTGAAGTAGACCGGGGAAGAATCCTCGACGCGGGCATAGGCCTGGCAGTTCTCCTCGGACTGGCTGCAGAGAGACTTGCTGTAATTGTCGGGCTGGTCCAGGAGATAGGTGGGCGTCCAGGCGGTGACGTAGCGGTTTTCGGCGTCGAGCGTCTTCGCGCCGAACTCGGTACAGCCGACATCGGCGTCGTCGCACTTGTATTTGGTGTCGTAGACGTAGTAAGCCAAGGTATCGTTCTTGACGACCCGAGTCTCGCCGTTCGGGCTCAACGCCGTCGCACTCAAGTCACCGTCAGTATTGTAAGTGCAGGAAGTCCCGCCTTTCGGGACGTCGCAGGTGTTGGCCCCGGTGCCGCAGGGACAGGTGGTCTCGCCGGCGTTCGGAACGCACTTGGTGCCAAGATTGCAGAGGGCGTTGTAAGTCTGGGCGAACGGCGAAGCGGAGTTCTGGGTGTCGTAGACGGCCGCGCAACCGACGACCTCGTTACGGCAGATCTTCGCGAACGAGCGGAAGTAGGCCGGATTCTTGGCGCGATCCTGATAGGCCTTACAGCCGAGCATGTACTGCGGTGAAGCCTGGCCCAGAGGGTCCTGGTCGCAGACGGCCGGGGTCTTCCACGAGCTGTCAATGACGTAGAGGCTGTCGGGGATTTCGTTGAGATGGAGGTTGTCGATGAAGATGGGGCGGTCGCCGCTCGCCTGGGAGTTCAAGGTCAGCTCGTCGTAGACGCCCGGTACCCTGTCAAAGATGACCGGGCCGAGGCTGTAAGCCTTCCAGTCGGTCGTGAGCGAAACCGTGCCGAAGGGCTGCGCCGGAAAGTGCGAGTCCACGCGATTCATGAAGACCGGCGTCAAGTCGCCGGAACCCTTGGCCCAGAAGGTCAGCACATAGGCCTTGCCTTGCTCGAGAAGCGGGCTGTTGTTGTTGATGAGGTCCTTGCCGACCATGGAAGCAACCACCTTGAGAGAGTGGCCCGAGGCGGCGACCGATTCGGCGCTCAAGCAGAGGCCGCTTTGGCCTAGGGAGGAGGAGTTAGCGCCGCCGGCATTGCAAGACACGGAGCCTTGCGCCGCCAGCCAGTCGGAGACGGTGCCGGACTCGAAGTCGTCGTTCACGACGATCTTGACGTTGCGAGCGGAATTGCCGGTGTAGGCGCGGCAGCCGACCGACGCGGCTTGGCAAGCGACGGACTCGCTGGTGGCGGCGAAGTAATGGCACTGGCTGTTGATCCAGTCGCCACCGTGGCTGGTGCAGTCGGCCTCGTCCGCGCGGGTCGCCCGGTACTCGGTGCAGGCGTCGGTGGAGAGGATCGTATGGCTATAGAGGCGGTAGTGGAAGTTGCCGTCGGCGTCGATGAACTCGCGGCAGTCGGGGTCGTACGGCATCGAGGCCTTGGTGCAGGTGGCCTGGTTGTCGGAGGTGTCGGCGCAGTAAGGCTTCTGCTGATTGTCGTACCTCAAGTTGGTGCAGGGCGCGGTGCCGCCGGAGGGGTCGGTGGGGCTGGGGGCGTTGTCGGTCAGGTTGCTCCCACGCAGGGTCCAGTTCCGGAGGTTGTAGCCCTTGAGGTCGTTGCCCTCCCAGGTGTAGTAGGTGGTCGTCTCGGTGTCGGGTTTCTGGCAGAGGCGCAGGAAAGTGTAGTCCTCCCGGCCCTCGCCGCCCTTGGCGAGCGTCTCGAGGTTGGTGAACTCCTCGCAGCCGGCCTCTCGGGCGCTGCATTGTTTGGCCGTATCGGGGATGAAGAACTTCGGAAAGACTTCCGCGGCGAAATTCGTGGGCTCCTGGCGGAAGGACTCATAACCGGCGCACGCGGCGGGGCAGACGTCGCTCGGCGAAGTGACTGCCGGGATGGGGGTGCTGCCGTCCTTGGGCGTATAGAGATCGCAACCGGCGTCCTCGCGACGGCAGGACTTGGCGTAGTTGGCGCAGTCAGCCGGATCGGTCGGCGTCCCATTGCAGACCACGCCTTCGGGCGCCACCTTGAAGTCGAGGCGCTGGGCGCTGGCGGCGTAGCCGTCGTGATAAGGGGTCGCGGACGAGCCGAGTTCCAACTGGACGGCGTCGACGAGGACGC